>Ga0255765_1002783_pt1 | contig 19463 bp, 27 predicted proteins | sample 041ome_8_FD_179965 | JGI IMG/M metagenome (GOLD analysis project Ga0255765, IMG submission 179965) | Coastal salt marsh microbial communities from the Groves Creek Marsh, Skidaway Island, Georgia - 041407BS metaG (version 2) | ecosystem: Environmental > Aquatic > Marine > Intertidal zone > Salt...
CACCAAACAATTAGAGGTGTTGTACATATTGGATATGTAGTTGGAAATAATGGTAGAGTAATTGGTTTATCAAAACTAAATCGTATTGTAGAATTATTTGGTAGACGAGGAGCAATCCAAGAACAATTAACAGCAGCAATCCATAATGCTGTAGATAAAATTTGTGAAAACAATAAAGGTGTTATTGTAACTACAGTAGCTACTCACAATTGTGTATCTTGTAGAGGTGTAAAACACAGTGGTGCTTCAATGGTTACCACTAAATGTTCAGGTGTTTTCTTTGATAAAGAAAATGTAGCAAGACAAGAATTTTTTGATTCAATTAAAATTAATAACGGAAACCACCCAGTATAATGTTAAAAATAAAAAGTAAAATAATATTAAGTTGGAGTGATATAGATGATTTAGTAGATAAGTTATGTAAAAGAATCCAAGAAGAATTTCTACCTATTGATTCGGTTCATGGTTTAAAAAGAGGAGGATATATTCCTGCTGTAATGGTTTCTCATAGATTAAATTTACCTTATAGTGATACTATTACACCTACCACTTTAGTAATAGATGACATTTGTGATACTGGAGTTACTTTAAGGGATGGTCCTGGTGTTTATACAGCTGTATTACACCAAAAACCTGAAACATCTTGTTTTACACCTGATGTTTGGGCTGAATTACATCTAGGGGATGAGTGGATTATTTACCCTTGGGAAAGACAAGATAGTGAACCAATTCAAGATTATTTAAAATGAGATTAGGAGATTTCGTTGAGAAGTTAATAAATGTTATTACATTAGGTCAAGGTAAACGTATTGCAACCTATATTGCTAAATTAAGAGGTAAAGAAGATTGTGGTTGTGATCGTAGAAGAGATAAATTAAACAAGTTATGAGTAAACAATTAGAATTATTTGATTTAAATGATGGGCTCGAAGCCCCTCCTAGTGTACCTTTTGTAAACGAGGTAGAAATATTTAATGCAACATTTGGTAAACCTAACAATTATGAACCAACAATCCCAGAAGAAAAAGAGTGGAGATTTGTCTACGATTTTATCCTTGAAGAACTCGAAGAATATAGAGAAGCTTGCGAAAGGGGCGACATTGTGGAGGTTTTGGACGCTTTGTGCGACATTGCTTATGTTTCCATTGGGAACGGTACTATGTTACATGGCCTTAAGGATAAGATATGGCCCGCTTATCTCGAGGTACAAGCGTCTAATATGTCTAAGGCTTGCAAAACTGAAGAAGAAGCCATACAGACCGTCAGCAAGAGAGCTGAGGAACAAGGTGAGGAGTGTTATTTTGAGAAAGTTGCGGAAGGAAGATATATTGTCTATAGAAAACGAGATAAAAAAGTCATGAAGTCTATAAATTATTTTAGACCCAACTTACACCAGTTTTTTACAGATAATGAATTACAAAAATTCCATAATGCTAGTGTAGGAATTTAATGTATAGAAAGTGCTATAGAGGAAATAAATTAGGTCAAAACCTATATGAAATGCACCTATGGGAATCAGATGGTAAACACCAGGTGATTCCCTATTTAAATGAGGCATATCAAGTATGTGATGATGTTGAATGTGACTACACTGGATTAGGAGGGGAGCCTTTAATAAAAATATCAAAGTGGTTTCATTCTAAAAATGAAAAATATTCCCATAACAATACCCCTGATTTATACTTTAATGATATGGGAATTGAACAAAAGTTCCTTATAGAGCGTTATGGTACTAATGATGAGCCCTCTACTGGTCACAAAGAATTATTTTTTGATATTGAATGTGAAATCGGAGGAGCCCTAACCCCAGAATATATTGAACGTGCCCCCATGCCCGTTACTTCTATTGCATGGTGGGACAAACAAGCAGATTGGTGGGCTATTTTAATTTTAGATAAAAAAAACCAATTAAAACATACTAAAGCAAGAAATAAAGAAATTATTCCTTGTAAAACAGAACAAGAATTACTTTTAAATTTTATTGAAAAATTTAGAGAAATTAACCCTGATATTTTAATAGGATATAATAGTGATTTTTTTGATATTCCTTATTTATACTACAGAATTTGTAATGTATTAGATATTGAAACAGCTTCTTATTTATCCCCACTAACAGGAATGATAGAGGAACCAATCCAATCTAAAAAATATAGTAAATATTTTTATTCAATGGATCAAAGTGTAGATATAGTAGGGGTTGAATCTCTTGACTACATGCGTTTGCATAGAAAGTATAGTTGGAAAGATGAACCATCTTGGAAATTAGATGCTATTGGAGAAAAATATGCTGGGGTAAATAAAATTGAATACGAAGGAAATTTAGATCAATTATTCGAAACTGATATTCATAAATTTATAGAATATAACTTTCGTGATGTTGAGATTTTAAAATTACTAGATGAAAAACTCCAATATATTGCTTTAACTAAAAATCTATCCCATAAAGGAAAACACAACTATGAAGATGTATACTACAACAGTATAACCCAAGATGGAGCAATTTCAGCTTATCTTTTATCACAGGGTATTGTTCCACCTAATCGAGAACAAAATCCTAGGAAAAAACAAAATTATGCCGGGGGTTATTTATTTTGCCCTAAAGCAGGTTTGTATAAGTATATGTTTGATGAGGATTTAACATCGCTATATCCCTCTATAATTATGTCATTAAACATAGGTAAAGAAACATTTATGGGTCGCATTATAGATGCTGATGACCGCAATAATAGATTGGGACTTAACGATTTAGAAGCTAAAGACCCTAATGAAGAAGTAACATTTGAAACCTCTTCTGGTAGGCAATCCAGACAAAAAATAGGGACTTTAGTTGAAGCTATTAAATCTAAAAACCTAGCAATCTCAGCAAATGGTTCAATGTTTAGTACAGATCGAGAATCAACTTTATCAACAGTATTAAATAAATGGTTCCAGGAAAGAGTTGAATACAAAGGTAAAATGAAAGAAGCTTATAAGGCAGGAGATAAAGAAAAAGGTGAATATTATCATTTAATGCAGTATACAATGAAAATTTTATTAAATAGTTTGTATGGTGCTACTGCTTTACCTAGTTTTAGATACGGAATGAATTATTCAATATTAAGTGAGGCAATTACATTAAGTGGTCACCGAATTATTCAAGAATCTGCTTTATGTGCTAATCGCCATATGAATAAAGTGATTAGAAATCAAATTAAATTAGAAGTATAATGGCACTTAAACCACAAGCAATACGAAAAGGAATGCAAATATGGGTTGATAAAAAACCTATAGAAAAACAAGATTTACTTAAATTAAGTGAAGATTGGACTGAATCACAAGAAAACTTTTTTAAGAAAATGTTAAAACAGGGGGGTGAATTTAAAATACAAGGCAGAGAATTTAAAACTATCCCACCTAACAAAATTTTAACTTCTAAAGGAGAAAAAGATGGTGGGATAATTACTATCCCTGGATTAGATGGAAGATTTTAATATGCAAGTAGAAGTATCAATAGGGGAATTTTTAGATAAAATTAGTATTTTAGAGTTAAAACTTTTAAATATTACTGATAAAGATAAATTATTTAATATCAAACGTGAATTTTATTATTTAAATCCTTTTTGTACTGAATTATTAGAAACATATGGGGATGAATTAAAAGGTTTGTATCTTAAATTATCTAAAATAAATGGTGATTTATGGGTTATAGAAGATAAACTGCGTGAATTAGAGGCTAAAAAACAATTTGATGATGAATTTATAGAATTAGCCCGTTCAGTATACTTTACAAATGATAAACGTGCTGAAGTAAAAAAAGATATTAATTTATTAACTGGTAGTGAATTGGTAGAAGAAAAATCTTATAAAGATTATAAATGAAACATTTAGAAGATACACCTTGGTTTATATGTGATACAGGAGACACTAACTTTTGTGCTTATGTAGATACCGATTCTAATTATTTTAATGCTGAACCAATATTAAAACATTTATATCCTAATTTTGAGGAATTAGAGGATAAAGAAAAAGATGATAAATTAGAAGGTGTAGCTTTAGCATATCAAGATATTATTACAGATCATTATAATCAGTTAGCTAAAGAATGCTTTAATGTTCCTACCCACCGTTTAGAAATGAAAACAGAATGTGTTATTCGTTCTGCTTATTTTAGAAATACTAGACGTTATGCACAGTGGATTACAAAACAAGAAGGTATAGCTAAAGAAACTTTAGATATTAAAGGTCTAGAGTTTATGAAAGCAAATTTTCCACCCATATTAGGAGAATTTTTTAATGATATTTTACAACAAGCGTTAAAGGGGGGAGAGCATAAAAATATTTTAGACCAAATTAAAGTATTTAAAAAACAAATATTAAGTGGAGAAATCCCATTTGTAAAATTAGGTAATCCTACTGCTGTAAAAAAATTAGATAAATATACCTCTAAAAAAACTAGAGCAGGAGAAGTATTTACTACTATAGAAAAAGGTGCCCCCGCTCCTGTTAGAGCAGCTATAAAACATAACGATTTATTACGTCTTTGGAGACTAGATAAACAACACAACTACATCACCCAGGCTGATAAAGTTAAATGGATATATTTAAAAGATAATCCTTATAAAATAGAAGCATTAGCATTTATGGAAAATGATATGCCTAAAAAAATTGAAGAATTTTTAGATCAATATGCAGATCGTAAAAAAGTATTTGAATCTATATTGTTAAATAAACTAGAAGGGTTTTTTAATGATTTAGAATGGTCGCTTAATCTAAATCCTCATTTAGATAAATTTGCCTCATTTGAAATTTAGTCGTATATTATAGCTATGGTAAATAAAAATGTATTACAATCTGTTGTATCAAAGTACTATTTAAATGGTGCCTTTTCCCAAGTAAAATGGCGTATTAAAGATAATACTTTAACTATATATGCAGGAGAACAAGGAAAGGCTTGTAAAGTATTACTTAAACATTTTCAATTTGAAGATTGTGAATTAGGTATCTTTGATACGCATAAATTAGCTAAACTACTATCCATTACTAATGGTGAATTATTACTTACAGCCGAAAAATCACATAAAATATATACTAAATTACATATTGCTGATTCTAATTTTGATTTAAATTATTCATTAGCTGATATATTTGTGATTCCCAAGGCAACATATTATCAAGATATAGAGGAACCTGATGTTGATATTCCATTAGAAAAAGAAAACATTGAAGCTCTAATTAAAGCCAAAACAGCATTATCAGATCAAAGTAATTTATTAGTTAGAACAACTGAAAATATTGATGGGACCCCAGTGTGTGAATTTACTTTTGGTGATATAGAAAATTTCTCAAATAAAGTAACATACACATTACAAGGTGATATTAAAGTAACTGATTTGGAACTACCATTTAATTCAGATATTTTAAAAGATATGTTTTCTAATAATAAGGATATGGAAAATGGTAGGTTAAGAATATCTGCTGATGGAATGATACAATTAAATTTTTATTCTGAAGATATAGAAACAGAATATTTTTTATTGAGGAATGAATAATATAATATTTATAATAAAATAACAATTAGCTAGGGCACTTGTTATGTTTTGTTAAACCGCGAGCTTAGGCCGCATAAATTTAAATGATATGAGTACATTACAACTGTTCGAAAGAACACCATTTGACATTTTAGTCAGAAATTTTTTCCAAGACGCTGGTCAATTTCAACCAATAGCTGACCACAAATTACCACACCCAGTAGATTTATACCAAACAGACAAAGGCTTAACTTTTGATATTGCCTGTACTGGTATTTCTAAAGATGACATTGAAATTCTTATCCAAGACAATGTCCTTCGAGTTAATTACGATAAATCCAAAACTGAAGAAAAAGATGTAGACTATATCCATAGAGGTATAGCTAAACGTTCTTTTAATTTAGGATGGAAAATCGATAATAAATTTGATTTAAGTAAAGCAGATGCTGAATTTAAGGATGGTTTACTTACAATTAGTATTCCTTATTCTAAAGGATCTGAGTTAAAAACTCTTAAAATTAAGTAATAAGTTTTATTAAAAAATGTGTCCTAGCACATTGTTTTTCGTATATTTCGGTTATGAAAAAATTTAAACAAATACAAACAATTACCGACCCATTACTAGAACCTTATTTCCTTACTAAGGATGAATATGGTTTTACAGTAAAAGAAAATATAGCACCTAATTCTGGTCATTTTAGAACTCAAGGTAAAGGTAAAAAATATGAAAAATCTTTATATTATTTCCCTACATTTGAGGCGTGTCTAGAAAGGATAGCTATATTAAAATTATCACAAAAAGAAGATTATAATTCAATTAAATCTTATATTGATGATTATAATTCAATTAGTAACCAAATAAAAAATTATACAGATGGCATTAGAAGCACTGTTTGATGCAGTTATAGTAAAACCTATTGAAGTAGAAGAAACTACTTATGGTAATATAATTGTTCCTGATATAGGAAAAGAAACAAATGAAACCGGAGAAGTTATAGCAGTTGGACCAGGTAAACGCACCATTTCAGGTGAGCTATTACCCCCACAATTAAAAGTAGGAGATATTGTTGTGCTTCCTACAATGGGATTTACTAAATTACCATATGATGGTGAAGAATTTTACGTAGGACCTGAGAACCAAGTATTAGCCCGTATTAATAAACCTGTTAATGACACTTATGATTATGAGTAAAGAAATTACATTTGGAACTATTGCCCGTGAAGAATTAGTAAAGGGAATAGATAAATTAGCAGATGCTGTAGTGACAACATTAGGACCTAATGGTAGAAATGTTGTAATTGATAATGGTGAAACCCCCCAATCAACCAAAGATGGTGTTACAGTAGCTAAATCAATTACATTAAAAGACCCAACACAAGAATTAGGTGTTAAATTAGTTAAACAAGCTGCTATCCAAACAGCAAATAAAGCAGGAGATGGTACTACTACTTCTACTTTATTAGCCCGTGAAATGGTTAAAGCAGGTCTAAAAGCAGTAGCACAAGGAGAAAATGCTGTACGCATTAAACGAGATATTGATAAATCAGTAGAAAAAGTGGTATCCCAATTAAAAAGTATAGCTGAAGATATTTCATCTGAAGGACAATTAGAACAAATTGCTACTATTTCTGCTAATAATGATGCAGAAACTGGTAAATTAATTGCCACTGCTATTGATAAAGTAGGTATGGAGGGTGTAGTACATATTGAAGAATCTAGAACAGGAGAAACATATTTAGAGACAGTCGAAGGTATGCAATTTGATCGTGGTTATAAATCACCCTACTTTGTTACTAATAATAACACTATGTCTTCAGTATTAGAAAATCCTATGATTCTAATAGCAGATCAAAAACTAACACAAGTAAAAGATTTATTGCCAATTTTAGAAGCAGTATCATCACAAGCTAAATCACTATTAATTATAGCTGAAGATATTGATAATGAAGCATTAGCTACTTTAATTGTTAATAAAATGAGGGGTACAATGAAAGTGTGTGCGGTTAAAGCCCCTGATTTTGGTGATAGACGAAAACTTATTTTAGAAGATATTGCTATCACAACTGGTGGTCAGGTATTCAGTAAAGAAAAAGGAATGAAACTTGATAAATTTAGTTGGGATTGGTTTGGTGAAGCTAGAACTGTAACTGTAGAAAAAGAATCAACAACTATTGTAGATGGAAAAGGAACAATTGAATCAATTGAAGCACGTATTGAAGAATTACAACAACAAATCGACAAAGCATCAACACCGTTTGAAATCGAAAAACTCCAAGAAAGGCTGGCGAAATTCGTCGGAGGAGTAGCTATTATTCATGTAGGTGGTGCTACTGAAACCGAAATGAAAGAGAAAAAGGATAGAGTAGATGATGCACTACATGCTACTAAAGCAGCTATTGAAGAAGGAATAGTACCTGGTGGTGGTGTAGCATTACTTTATGCTTCTCAAGGACTAAGTCGTGCTCAAACAGGAAGTGCTATAGTTAGACGTGCATGTAGGATGCCATTTAATCAAATATTGGTTAATGCTGGATATGATTCAACTGAAGCACAAATGTTAGGCAAGTATAAATTAGTAGAATCAGGTAATGATACTTGGGCAGGAATTGATGTTGAAACTGGAGAAGTTATTAACATGAAAGAATCAGGTATTATTGATCCTACTAAAGTAACTAGAACAGCATTACAAAATGCTGCTTCAATAGCGGGCACTATACTACTTACAGAATGTACAGTAGTAGATGAGCCCCAAGAAGATAAACAACAACCAATGGATCCCATGATGGGGATGATGTAAATTTAAATTTAATTAATTATGACAAAGCAAGAAATTTTCGAGCAAATTGATGCACTCTACAATACATTTGTAGATGAACACAATTCAACTACTAAAGCTGGGGCACAACGTGCTCGTAAAGCTATTGGTAGTATCAAGAAATTGGTAACGGATTATAGAAAAGCTTCAGTAAATGAAAGCAAATAATCCAGAAATCAATATTATTGAAGAAAACGTTCTTATCGCCAGGCGAGTACCGCCTGGTGATAAATGGCGTTTAGTAGCAAATGAACCCGATGGGCCGGTACATGCTACTTTAACCGATACTTTAGAGGCATATATGATAAAAACAGGATTTAAAGGTGAATATAGGCTTGCCCCCCTAAAAAGCGAGTTGTATGCTGTATCGACCACTGAAGAAATTATAGAACCAGAACCAGAAAGAAGATATTCAATATACGGTGAATATTAAAAAAGAACATACCTTACTTAACGAACGTTATAGACCAAATGTTTTAGAAAATTATGTTGGTAATGCTACATTAAAATCATCTATTGACAAACAACTAAAACAAAATGATATTCAAAACTATTTGTTTTACGGTAGTGCGGGTACAGGAAAAACCACACTTGCTAAACTTATAGTTAACAATCTTGATTGTGATTCATTATATATCAATGCTTCAGATGAACGAGGTATTGAAACAATTCGAGATAAAGTATCAGGATTCGCATCTGTTGCCAGCATCAAACCACTAAAAGTAGTAATACTAGATGAGGCTGATTTTTTAACAATTCAAGCACAAGCTTCTTTACGTAATGTAATTGAGACATTTTCACGTAGTACAAGATTTATTTTAACTTGTAATTTTGTAGAGCGTATTATTGATCCAATACAATCACGTTGTCAAACCTTTAAGGTTACGCCACCGACTAAAAAAGAAGTAGCAGTTCATATAGCAGGTATATGTGATAAAGAAAACATAGGTTATGAACTTCCAGCTATAGGAAAATTAGTAAACAAGTATTATCCTGACATTCGTAAAATGTTAAATACCATTCAAGCAAGTACTATAGATGGTACTCTACAACTTGACGAAGATCTACTTGTTTCATCCAGTTATATGAATTCTGTGCTTGAAGAGTTAAAACAAGGCAATTTTAAAAATATAAGACAAATCATAGCAGATTCAGGCGTTGACGACTTTGAAGAATTATTCCGATTTTTATATGATAACGCTTCAGAATATATGCCTGATAAAGAAGGAACAGCTGCTATTTTAATAAATGAACATTTATATAAATCAAATTTCCGTATAGACAAAGAGATAAACTTAATGTCTTTAATTCAAAACCTAATAAATAATAAATAATGCAAGATCAACCACAATTAAATATTGACCTAAAAAATACTAAAGCAGTACAAAACTTTGATGGGGGGAGTTTATTCCAACAAGGTGTTATTTTACGTACTGTATCCAAGTTTGTAACAGGTACAAATGAAGATGCTTTAATGCCCATTCCTGTATTCTTTGATCCCACTAGTAAAAAAATATTAACTGATTCAGTACCTAAGGAATTAAGAGAAGAATTAGCAGATGAACTTATTTGATTGGTTAAAAGAAATCAATTATAAAAAATCATCTGTTGATTCATTTACTGATAAAGATTGGGATGAATTTAATGCTTATATGGTACATAGGTTCCTTAGTATGAATCCTGATTTTTTAGAATTAGTAAACGAGGTACAATCGTTACCACCAACAGATAAACAACAAATATATTCTATTTATAGGGAATATATACCTAAAAATAATAAGTGGAGTAAATACGTTAAATCAACGGTTAAACAACGAAATAAAGACTTAATCCAATATTTAACCGATTACTTTAAATTATCAACTCGTGAAATAAAAGAATACTTACAGCTTTTAGGTGATAAAGAAGTTATAAAGATATTATCTCAATTAGGCATTGAAGATAAAGAAGCAAAAAAATTATGCCGGTAAGTTTTGATTTTTTTAAACAAGAAATTCAACAATATTTAAAGAGTAATTTACCACTTTCTACTAAAATATTAGATGTAGGGCCGGGTGTAGGTACTTATTCTAAATTATTAAAACCCTTTGGATATAAATTAGATTGTGTAGAAATATTTAAACCTTATATTGAAAAATATAATTTAATTTCCCAATATGATAAAGTTTTTGTAGAAAATATTCTTAATTTTGATATTTCCCCCTATGATTTTATTATTTTAGGAGATGTATTAGAACATTTACAGATAAAAGAAGCCCAAAACTTAATTAATCAAATTACATCTCAAAACAAAAATTGTTTAGTAGCTGTTCCTTACCAAATGGAACAAGGAGTTCATGAAGATAATTTATATGAAATCCACCACCAACCTGATTTAACCCCTGAAATAATGGGTAAAAGGTACCCTAATTTAAAATTATTATATAAAAATCAATATTATGGGTATTATATAAGTAAAAATTTTGAATCTAGCCTTCAAAAAGCTTATATTCTCCATGCTAATGAAAAATATTTTGATATAGTATGCACTTGTATCAAATCCATCAGACAATACAGTAATTTACCTATTTACTTATATTTACTTAATAGTAATAAAAAGTGTAATATAACTAACGTTACTACTATTAACTGGAATTTAAATCTAGAAAACACGGAAAATAGATACATAAATGAAAATAATAATTTTTATATTAATAGAGGAAGTAGTGAAATATATAATATTTTAATACAAAAAATTTTAATCACTATACATGCTTTAAAAAACTTTGCTGATGTAGTAGCCTATATAGATAGTGATTCTATAGCTACCCCTTATGCTGATAATATTTTTAATTACTATAATCAGGACTCACTTTACCCTTATTTTGGTGAAGGAATATATGATTGGCTTCATCACAATGGAAGAGGAGGGGCAATGGATAGAAATGACTTAAGTACTACCCTAGAACATCCAGTTTGCGAATTATTTAAAATAAACCAATATAATAGATTAGACCAAAGGTATAGGCAAACTGGTTATTTTTTAGCAGGAAGAAATAATATAGAATTTTTAGAAGAATGGTATTGGATGTGTATTCACCCAACTATATTAAAAAATACTGCATATTATGCTCCTTTTCATGAAGAAACTTTATTAAATCCTTTACTTTGGAGTAAAGAATTTTATAATGGCTTGCCTCTTGTATATACTAATGGTACATTGGAGACTATAAATGAAATATATCAAGAATTGGGGTTTAATGGTTACGGGAGAGAAATTAGACCCTGGTTTAAAATCCCCCCTAATAAAGAAGATTTAATGTTCTTACATGGGGAAAAACGTATAGATATAATGAATAAAATGATAATCCAAATAAAACAATTATATGAAACAGGAACTATTTGATATGCTAATGTCACAAGCAATTGCAGAACGCAACAAAGCCATCTTAACCCTTAATTTATTAAGTGAATCCCCAGCTGGTATTGGAGACCACTCAACAAAGGATTTTTATGATAATGCCAATGAAGCACTTACTATGTTAGTAGATGCGGATGATAAAATTGAATCTTTAAATAGATATTTCACTACAAAACAACAAGTAAATGGGTGATTCAAGGAAAAAATTTGAAGAAATGGAAAATGATTTATATTGGAAATCAAATTCAACCTCACCTACTTTTACTAGATACCCAGGTGATATAGAAGTTAGACATGATACTCCTCTTATTTATGAATCACCTGATAGGGGTAAGACTATAAAATCTAGACCCTTTAGGGAACCACTTAAAAAGGATGTCTATGTTCAATTAGTTAAAGCTAAATTTGAACAACGTTCCCAAACCGGTATTAAAAAATATAATACTACATTAGAACGAGATGATTTAGACTTACAAGAGTGGCTTAATCATTTGCAGGAAGAGTTAATGGATGCCACACTATATGTTGAAAGACTAAAAGCTGAACTTAAAAAATAATTTTGCCTAAAAAAATCCCTAAAATAGTAAAGGAAATTAAAAATAATCCTCCTCAACCTATAAACTTTGCATATCAAAAGAATATATCTTATTCTCAAATGTCATTGTTTAGGTCTTGTCCCCATAGATGGAAACTCCAATATAAGGATAAGATAAAGGTATTTACCTCTTCAATTCATACTGTATTTGGTACTGCAATACATGAGACAATGCAAGAATACCTTACTATAATGTATGATAAATCTGCTACCGAAGCTGATAGAATTGATTTAGAAGATAATTTCCAAACTAATTTTATTAACGAATACCAAAAGCAGTATAAATCAAATAATAATGAGCATTTTTCTTCTGCTGAAGAAATGAGAGAGTTTTTTGAAGATGGTGTTGCTATATTAAATTGGTTTAAGAAAAAACGAAGTAAATATTTTTCTAAACGAGGGTGGCATTTAGTAGGATGTGAAATACCTATTACTATCGCCCCTAATAAAATGTACAATAATGTACTCTATACAGGATATTTAGATATAGTATTATATAATGAAAATACTGAAGAGTTTAAAATTATAGATATTAAAACTAGTACTCGTGGTTGGAAAGAACAGGATAAAAAGAATGAAGATAAACAATTCCAATTATTACTTTACAAACAATTCTTTGCTGAACAGTATCATGTCTCAGTAGACAAAATTGATATTGAATTTTTTATTGTTAAAAGAAAAGTATTAGAATGGGATGATGAAAATATTAAGTCTCCCCATCAAGCATATAGAGTACAAACCTTTAAACCACCAAGTGGTAGAATTAAATTAAATAGGGCAAATAAGGCTATACAAGATTTTATACAAGAATGTTTTGTATCAAGTGGAGAAATAAAAGAAATCAATTATCCTAAATCCCCATCTAAATGGAATTGTGGGTTTTGTCCTTTTAAAGAAGATTTAAATCTTTGTGGAGAAGGATTAAAATTTTAGAGATATGTATATATTTATAATAAACGTTTTAAAATAAAGATTATGGCTAAAGACATGACACTAACAAGTGTAAAAATCAAAAGCGATTTATTTGAGAATTTTAAGATTGAATGCGTAAAGCGTAAATTTTCTTTCCAAAAACTTGCCGATAGGGCTATCTATTTGTATCTTACTGATGAAGATTTTCGTAAACAAATTTCAAGTCAAACTAATCTCGAATTATAAATCCAAAATTAATGAATCAAAGTTTTAAACACCTTCCCAAACACGAAAGGAAGAAAATAATGGTAGTTTGTGATGACATTCGGGTAACTTCGGGTGTTGCAACTGTAGCCCGTGAAATAGTAGTACATACTTGCCATCATTTTAATTGGGTAAATATAGCAGGTGCCATTAACCATCCTGATCAAGGAAAAATATTAGATATTAGCCAAGACACTGGAAAACAAGTTGGTGTGGATGATGCTTCTGTTATGATATATCCTACTAATGGGTATGGTACTATAGAGTTACTAAGACAAATTTTAGAAAGAGAAAAACCAGATGCCCTTATGCTGGTTACAGATCCAAGGTACTTTATTTGGTTATTCAACGCCGAAGCAGAAATACGTAAAAATATACCTATAGTATATCTTAACATTTGGGATGATTATCCCGCTCCAATGTATAATCATGCTTATTATGAAGCATGTGATTTATTAATGGGTATTTCAAAACAAACAGTTAACATTAATAAAATTGTTTTAGGTGATAAGGCTAAAAATAAAATATTTAAATATGTCCCACATGGGTTAAATGAAAATGTTTATAAGCCTTTAAGTGATGATGATGAAGGAATGGTTAAATTTAAAAAGACATTTTTAAATAATGAACAACCAAACTTTATTTTATTCTTCAATTCCCGTAACATTAGACGTAAACAAATCTCAGATGCAATGTTAGCATTTAGAGCATTTTTAGATTCCTTACCTAAAGAAGAAGCAGATAAATGTAAATTTATTATGCACACTGATATTAGAAGTGATCATGGAACTGATTTACGAAAAGTAAAAGAATATTTGTTTGATGGAAGTTACCCTAATGCAATTAAATTTTCTACTAACAAGTTAGGGGGTACTGAGTTAAATTATCTTTATAATCTTGCTGATGCTCAAATATTATTAACATCAAATGAAGGTTGGGGGTTAACAATTACTGAAGCGGTATTAGCTGGAACCCCTATCATAGCTAATGTTACAGGGGGAATGCAAGACCAAATGCGGTTTGTAGATGAGAATGGAGAATGGTTTACACCTTCACCTGATGTACCTTCTAACCACAGAGGTACCTATAAAGAGCATGGTGAATGGGTATTTCCTTGTTTTCCTACTTCACGTTCTATTCAAGGGTCTCCTCTAACCCCATATATTTTTGATGATAGATGTAGATGGGAAGACGCAGCTGACCATCTTAAAACCCTATATAATATGACTCGTGAAGAGCGTAAAGCATTGGGTGCTAAAGGTAGAGAATGGATGATTAGTGATGAAGCAGGATTTACTTCTAAACACCAAGCTAATAGAGTAATGGAAGCATTTACAGAACTGTTTAATACTTGGAAACCAAGAGAAAGCTATGAAATAGTAAATGCTACAGAATATAACGGAAGACATTTAGAACATAAAATTTACTACTAATGAGTAAACCAGTTTTTGTAATTAGTTGCCCATATGACACATATTCGGGATATGGCGCACGAGCTAGAGATATAGTTAAAGCAATAATTAATACCGGTAAATACGATGTAAAATTATTAGCTCAACGGTGGGGTTCAACCGCTTGGGGTTTTTGTAAAGATAACCCTGAATGGGAATTTTTACATGAACATAAAATAGCAGGGGGAAAATTAGATTCTCAACCTGACATTTGGATGCAAATCACTATTCCAAATGAATTTACCCCTGTAGGTAAATATAATATAGGATGTACCGCTGGTATAGAATCTAATTTATGTAAAGCAGAATGGATTGAGGGATTGAATAGAATGAATATAAACTGGGTTTCTTCTAATTTTGCTAAACAAACATTTGAAAATTCTAAATTTGAAAAGCGTAATAAACAAACAAATCAAGTTGAAGGACATGTTCAACTTGAAAAACCAATTGAGGTTGTTTTTGAAGGAGCTAATTTAGATGTTTATAAACCTATTACTTCTAAAGAAATTAAATCAATTAATTTAGATGAAATCAAAGAAGCATTCTGTTATTTATTTGTAGGACACTGGATGCAAGGTGAATTTGGTCATGATAGAAAAAACATTTGGAAAACAGTAAAGGTATTCTATGAAACCTTCAAAAACCAATCCCAAAAACCAGCATTAATCCTTAAATCTTCGGTTGGTGTTGCTTCTTATATAAGTAGAGATGAAATTTTAGATAGAATCAAACAAATAAGAGAAACAGTAAATTCATCTAATTTACCTAATATCTATGTTTTAAGTGGAGAATTTAGTGATCAAGAGATGAATGAGCTATATAATCATCCTAAAGTAAAATCAATGATATCATTTACTAAAGGAGAAGGATTTGGTAGACCTCTACTTGAATATAGCCTAACAGGAAAACCCATTATTGCCTCAGGATGGTCTGGTCATACTGATTTCTTAAAACCATCTTTTAGTACTTTAGTAAGTGGGGATTTAGAAAATGTCCATGCTAGTGCTGCTAATGATTGGTTAATTAAAGAATCAAAATGGTTTAAACCTCATGATGCTGAAATGGGTAGAACACTAAAAGATGTTTATAAAAAATATAAACATTACATAATTAAAGCAAAACAACAAAAGAATTTTAGTAAATCTAAATTCAGTTTTGAAAAAATGCAGGAGTTAGTAGATAGTATTTTAACTGCTAATATACCTGAATTCCCAAAACAAGTAGAACTTAATTTACCACAAACCCCACAAATAGATTTATCTAAATTGAAAAAAGTATGAGTTATGTTTATCCCGACCATTATAAGTTTAATGAACCTTGGTTTGATCCTATAATCCCTTTTTGGGAAAAGTTTTTTACTGAATATACTAAATATAAATCTATAAATTCGGTACTTGAAATAGGATGTTATGAAGGAAGAGCTTCTATTTATTTATTAAATAATTTTTTATCTCCTACTGTTACATATGATGTTGTAGATACATTTGGGGGGAGTTTAAAAGAAATAGGAATGCATTTTGCAAAAGATAGATTAGAAGAAAATAAAAATGTTATTTTAGATAATTTTATTCATAATTTTTCTTTCCATAAAGGTGTAGATTTAAATATATACCAAGGACTTTCACAAGACCAATTGCCTAAATTAGTAAGTGAAAATAAAAAATATGATTTTATCTATATAGATGCTTCCCATAGAGCTGATGATACTCTTGTTGATGGTTACTTTGCCAATAAATTATTACCCCCAGGTGGGTTACTTATTTTTGATGATTATTTGTGGCAAGATCCTACTGATAAAGAAGCTATATCTTCCCCCAGGTTAGGGATAGAGATGTTCTTTGGGTTATATGGAAAAGAATATGATGTTGTGGGAAAAGGATATCAAATTTTTGCAATTAAAAAAACAAAAAAATGACTTACGATAACTTAATAGAATGTTCTCGATGTGGTAGTGATGCTTGCTATCTACAAGAAGTAACTAAAGATGTTACTATAGAATTATGTTATGGGTGTGGGTTCCAATCTAATTCAGTAATGAAAGTTGATAGTCAATTTTTGAATGAACAAATGGAAATTTTACCTGATTTATATAAATCGCTTATTGACGAAGAGGAATCTGGTAAAGTGTGGATGCCTTCATTCCATAATGTAAATGGTAAAGGAATGGTATTTGCTGACGGTGTTTCAAGAGAAAAATGGGCTTGGGGTGCTGTTAAGCATGTTGAAGTACTAAAAGAGGAAAAAGAAAAATATAAAGGAGCTAAATACAGAGCGGATATGTCTACAATAAAACATTTCCCTGAACGTGACTTTATAGGGGCATTAACATATATTGGAGTATTACCGGAATAAAATGGAAATATTTAAAAATTTTACTTGGAGCAAACCTAAATCTCAAGATCAGACTATTTTTGTTCAAATAGCTAGTTATAGAGATCCTGAATTATTACCTACATTAAGGGATTTATTTGATAAAGCCACATATCCTGATAATTTAAGAGTATGTGTTGCATGGCAACATGATCCTGAAGATGAATGGGATACTGTGGGGGAATATAAAAATGACCCCAGAGTAAAAATCTTAGATATTAACTATAAAGAGTCTACAGGAGTTTGTTGGGCTAGAAATCAAGTACAACAACATTATAATAATGAAACTTATACTTTACAGTTAGATTCACATCATAGATTTGAACCCGGATGGGATACAACCTTAATAGAAATGATAAAACAGCTACAAGCTAAAGGCTACAGTAAACCTTTACTTACCAGCTATATCCCATCATTTGACCCAGAAAATGACCCTGAAGCTAGAGTAAACACCCCTTGGAAAATGAATTTTGATAGGTTTACCCCTGAGGGTGTAGTATTTTTCTTACCTGCTTCTATTGATAATTTTAAAGAATTAACAGAACCTATTCCTTCTAGATTTTATTCTGCTCACTTTGCATTTACTTTAGGACAATTTTGTAAAGAAGTTCCACATGACCCTAATTTTTATTTTCATGGAGAAGAAATAACTATAGCAGTAAGAGCTTTTACCCATGGTTATGATTTATTTCACCCCCATAAAATAGTAGCATACCATGAATATACTCGAAAAGGAAGAACTAAACAGTGGGATGATGATTCTACTTGGGTTGAACGAAATAAAATAACACACTCTAAAGTAAGAAAGTTATTAGGAATAGATGGTGAAGTATGTACTCCTTGTAATAAAAAAGCTTTTGGTAATTATTGGTTAGGTGAAGCTAGAACCGTAAGAGATTATGAAGAATATGCTGGTATAAGATTCAAAGACCGAGCAATTCAACCCTATACTTTAGAACATAATTTAGCTCCTAACCCACCAGTAGAAGATTGGGAAAATTCATTTGTAAATAAATTTAGACATTGTATTGATTTATATGCTAAAGAATTTACTGAAACTGATTATGAATTTTGGGTAGTATCTTTTGAATTAAACGATGGTACTACTTTATATAGAAAAGATGCCGATGCGACTGAAATCCAGAGTTTAATAGCAAAGTCTAAAAGTGATGGAGACTGGATTAGACTATGGAGAGAATATAATGGGATAAAACCTGATAAATGGGTAGTATGGCCCTATTCTACTTCTAAGGGTTGGTGTGATAGAAAAGAACATACTTTATAATGAATATAGGATTAATACAATTTTATGATGATAAAATTAATTACGGAATATATTCCGAAAAAATTAATTCTGAGTATTGTAAATTAAATAATTATACTTATTTTTGTGAAACTGATTTTGGTAAAATTAGAACAACATTAGAAGATAGAGCTGCTACGTGGTATAAACCCAAACTAATACAAGATACTTTTTCTAAATACCCAAATTTAGATTATATTCTATTCTTAGATGCTGATGCCATAATTTCAGATTATAACCAAAAAATAGAAGATTTTATAGATTCTGATTATGATTTTGTTTTTGCTGAAGATATAGGTCATCATAGTGTAATGAATGCCGGGGTAATTTTAATAAAAAATACCCAGTGGTCTAAAGATTTCTTAGAACAATGGTGGAAATCAGGAGAAGAATTTACAGGGAATGATGCTAAACAATTAAATATCCATACTTTACTTCCACAACATATGGAGCAAAGTGGCACATTTAAAAATGCTTTATGGCATGATCAAACTTGTCTTACCTTATTATACAATAATAATCCTGAAGCCAAAAAACATATTAAAATAATATCTAATCGTTTATTTAATTGGTATGAACATAATCAAGGCAATTTTATATTTCATGCTTATGCTAAGGGTAATTCACCTTATAGAACGTTAGATGTTATATATAGAGAAAAATTTGAGCAGTTAGGTGAAAATTCCAATAGTATAAATTTAATTGTATATCATATATTTTGTACTGGTAATTACTTAGAAATAGTTACTAAACAAGTAAGTAGATTAAAAAAATCTGGATTATATGATTGGTGTGATAAATTAGAAGTTACTTGTATTAATCTTGATAATAAATTTGATGAAATAG
>Ga0255765_1002784_pt1 | contig 19463 bp, 14 predicted proteins | sample 041ome_8_FD_179965 | JGI IMG/M metagenome (GOLD analysis project Ga0255765, IMG submission 179965) | Coastal salt marsh microbial communities from the Groves Creek Marsh, Skidaway Island, Georgia - 041407BS metaG (version 2) | ecosystem: Environmental > Aquatic > Marine > Intertidal zone > Salt...
CGACGCCAGCTTTAAAAGCGACCTGCTGCAATCAGACTCGCAGGATACCTATCAGGAGATGTTCGACAAAGAAGTCTCCGTTAGTTTGGCGCAGCGGGGCGGGTTCGGCTTGGCTGACATGCTCACACAACAGCTGAGCAAAAGCCTGCCAAAAGACGCTGCGGCAGCACCCATTGAGAGCAGACCCATGGCCATGCCGACCCATTGGCGCCAACGCACGGGAGATGACCAATGAGTGACCTGCTCAGTATCAGCAGCACAGCCGTTATGGCCTACCAGCGCGCGCTGGGAACGGTCAGTAATAACATCGCTAACGTGGGCACCGAGGGTTACTCACGCCAAGACGTTAGCCTGACCGCGAATACGCCCAGTAAGCAAGGCAATGTGTACATCGGTAACGGGGTGCGGTTTGCGGGTGTTCAGCGGCAAGTGGATGATTTCGTGCAGTCCAACTTGCGAAACAGCCAAAGCGAGTTGACCACGCAAGAGCCCATGGTCAGTTACGCCAACCGGGTAATTGACATCATGGGTGGTGAGAGCACCGGCCTGACCTCTGCCCTAAACCAGTTTTTTGATGCGGCGCGCGACTTATCCGCTGACCCCGCTTCGGGCATCCAGCGTGCCAATTTCATGGCTAAGTCAGACAACGTAACATCGCGCTTTCGCGAGCTGTCCGGACAGCTGGGTAATATTGGCGAAGAAACCAAACAAGCTATTGAGGTCAAGGTAACCGAGCTCAATACCTTGATCGGGCAACTGGCCCTTGTCAATAAGCAACTGGCCAAGGCGGTTAGTGTCGATAAGCAACCGCCTGAGTTGCTCGACCAACGCGACCGTGTGCTGCAACAAATTTCGAGCCTGTCGCGCATTGCTACAAAGTTTGACTCTAAAGGCGCTGTGAGCGTCAGCTTGGGCGACTCCATGCAAAGCGGCCTGGTGTTGGAGGGCAGCTATGCCAAGCCATTGAATGTCACTTTCTCTGACAACGCGGATGGTAAGGTCGATTTGGTTATTGACCTTTACGGCAAATCGCCGCAGGGGCTAGCGAGTTTAAGCAGCGGCGAAATTGGCGGCCTGTTAAGTTTCCGTGAACAAGTGCTTACGCCCGCTCGCAATGCGCTGGACGATTTGGCGACGACCTTCGTATCGGAAGTTAACGCCATACACCACGATAATATGGATGCGTATGGTAACCCCGGCGGTGACCTGTTTGCACTAGACGGCAGCTTCACCTACGTCAGCCAAGGTATGACGGTGGCGCTTGATGACCCCCTCAAGATCGCGGCGGCTAGTCAGTTTCGAGTCATTGAAAGCCCGTTCAACCCCAGTCCTGTGGATGCGGTCGTTTCTTACGAGACGCCCACCTTGAGGCTACCCGCTGACATCAGCGAGACCTTGGTGAATAACCCCAATGCGTCGGCGGCCAAGACCATTACGATTGGGGCGACGCAGCCTTTTGCGATGCTCACTACCATCGGAGCAGGCACTCAGGATGCTGTTGTCTACCTCGATGATTTACAGGCGGGTCAACAGGTACAGGTGCTCACGCGAGAAGGTGTGCATGTGCTGGGCAGCGAGCTCAGCTTTGAGTCGCAGGACATGGTGTTACGACAAAATTATGGCTTTGAGACTAATGCCTTGTATGGCACCAGTTACCTCAATCAGACTGATGAACTGGCCTACCGCAAGAGTGACTTGTTTCTGGGAGCGAAAGCCGTGCCCACGGAGAAGCAGGTTTTTGATGATGCAGGCGATCCCATGGACGGCATCCCTCAGGAGGCGACAATAACGAGCGCGCGCCTGGGGAGCACCATTACCGCGGATGAAACAGGTGAAGTCATTGCGGCTGGCGCAATAACTGTGAACGGGCAAGCCCTAGGCGCATTGGTTCCCAGCGGTGACACGCTACAGGCAACTGAAGTAGCCGCATGGCTCAACAGTACCAATGTATCGGGTCTTACAGTCGTCGCCTTTAATGAAATTGTTGTTCCTGCGAGCCAACTTGAATTGACAAGTTCTTTGGAACTCAAATCAGAGAGTGGCACATTAACGACGGTGAGCGCGCCAGCTGGTGGTTTCGCGGATGCGTCCGAGCTCATGGAGGCGATCAATACGGTTCGTTTCGCCTCGGGCGTCGAGGCATCGATCAACCCAGATGGCGCGTTGATACTCACAAACATTGCGAAATTTGCGGGTGAGCACATAACGATTGGTCCAGACCTGGGGGATGAACCGGACAACGCCATCGGGTTGAGCGCTGGTTCATTCGCTGGCTACATCACTGCAACTCGTAGCCTGTCGGACCCAGATGATGCAGAGATTCGGTTTGGACTGGGCGCTAATGGTAGCGCAATCGACCTGCAAACGATTGGTCTGCGCATGGGCGTCTACGTTCAGGGTCAAGCGAGCGATGAATACATGGTGATGGTGCAAGGTGAGGGCGCGTTTCAGGCAACGGCCAGCTATGCAGTGAGCACCCTTGACAGCAAGCAGGCCTTGCGCAGCGAACCGTTTGATGTAACGTTTGTCGCGGATGACCGCTACACCATTACCGATAAAAATACGGGCACCGTTTTAAGTACCCGAACTTTTGATCCCGAGACACTGCCAGCGCAGATTTCTTACCGCGGTATCACCTTGGCATTTACCAGTGCACCGCTTCAAGGCGATGTTTTCACGGTCGATGGCAACCATGACGGGGTGGGTAATAACGAGGGGGCACTGCGCTTGGTCGCCCTTGAAAACATGCGTGTAGTGGCTGGTGGCAAAACGCTGTCCGAGGCTTATATCCAAGAGGTCAGCGACGTCGGCAACATTGCCCAGCAGGCACTGGTTGCCAAAGACGCTTTAACTGTCGTGTATGACCAAGCCGTCGAGGCCCGTGACGCCATCTCTGGTGTCAGCCTTGACGAGGAAGCGGCTTCGTTAATTCGCTTCCAGCAAGCTTATCAAGCGTCTGCCAAGGTTATGCAAACCGCCAGCACCTTGTTTGATGCGATTTTGCGGGTTAACTAATTATGAAAATCTCAACTGCTTTCTTATTTGACCGAGCCACATCACAAATGAGCACGGTGCAAAACCGTTTGGCAAAATCGCAGGCACAGATGGCTCAGGGCAAGCAAGTCATTACCCCCAGTGATGCACCCGATCAAGCGTCGACCATTGCCCGGATGAAAGGCATCCTAGAAAAGCAGAACAGCTATCTAGATGCCCTTAACAGCGCGCGTAACCGTTATCAGTCGGAGGAAACCGCCCTGAGTAACGTCAATGAGGCCTTGATCCGCATGCGTGAAATTACCATCCAAGCGGCCAATGACACCATGGGCCCAGCCGACCGCCAAGCGCTGGCAATTGAGATGGCCGGTCTGCGGGACCAAGTGATGAGCTTAGCCAACACCCAAGACGAAAATGGCCTGTATATCTTTGCTGGTAGCCGCGTTAAGGAGCCTGCCTTCGCCGTTGCCAGCAACGGTGAGTTTGTTTACCAAGGCGACCAATCCACCATGAATATCTTGGTGGGCGACCAGCGGATGGTGCAACTCAATCGGTCTGGTGCTGATGCCTTCCAGCGGGTGGTGCGGCAAGACGTTGACGGTAACAATTATGGGGTGGGTTTTTTCCAGGCCATGGACGATATGGTCAGTGCCGTTAAAAACTCAGACCGGGAGGCCATGAATCGCGGGGTCGGCGAGATGGACAACCTGCAAATAGGGATTGGCCTGGCCTTGGCGCAAATCGGTACCGACATGAATGTACTGGATGCACAGCAAACCGTACTCGAGGAGACCAACCTGCGGCTGCGAACCACCCTTTCAGACGTGGAAGACTTGGATTACGCCGAAGCCATCACCCAGATGAACAAGGAAATGCTGGCCCTTGAGGCGGCGCAAAGTAGCTTTGCGAAGATCTCCCAGTTGAACCTGTTCAACTACATCAACTAAAGTTTTTGCAAGCCCAGTCGAATCAGTCGATATGGCATTAAAGGTAACCGGAGTAACCCATGGCATCAGCTGACATCATTGGCGCGTTAGGCGCGGGGTCGGGGGTTGACGTCAAGGTACTGGCTCAAAGCCTGGTCGACGTTGAAAAGATGCCCCGCGAAGAGGCGATAAATACCAAAATTGATGACCAAGAGCGGCGTATCGCAGGCTATTCGGCGCTGATGTTGTCGCTTGAGAATGTTAAAACTGCCTTTCAGAAGCTCAACGATTTAAACGACTTCAACGCGGGCACCGTGACAAACAGCGCCCCCGAAGCAGTTAGCGTAGTGACCACATCTGCCGCTGTGCCAGGGAGGCATACCATCGAAATTCAGCGCTTGGCTGCTGCGCAGCGTCACGCCAGCGGTGCATTTGCCAGTTCCACTGTCAGCCTAAACAGTGGGAGTCCGTTCAGCGTTAACCTGACCCTCGACGGTGATGTCCAGACCAGTATCCGTGTGGCGACCGATACGCCACAAGGCGTTGTCGACGCAATCAATGATGCGGACCAGGGTGTTCAGGCCCAGCTCATAGATACGGGGGATGAGACCAACCCCTACAAAATTGTCTTGTCAGGTCCCATTGGTGCCAGTGGTGTCTTCAGTTATACGACCGACGACGGCGCAGGCACCCCGCGTGCCGATACCCTGACGTTTCAAGCAGCAACGGCTGACGGTACCATCACGGTGGGCGGCGTGTCTGTGGACGTTACTGCAGGGCAAACGGCGACTGAAGTGGCTGAGGCCGTGCGTGTTGCCTTGGCTGCATCGGACTTCATTACAGGCGTGTCGGGTCGCGCGATTACGACAGGATCAGGAGCGGGAGAGCTCACATTGCAATGGGCAGCCTCTGACGGTGCCGAGCCTTTATTAACGGCATCTGATGCCGACGGCACCGGCGCTACCGTAACGGCTGCTGTAGACACGGCGTTTATTGCCGGTGCTAGCGTTGCGGCGCTTGACCTCAGTGCCAGCGTACTCAGCACGGCTGTTGATGCCTTGGTCGTGGTGAATGGTCTTGCCGTCACCCGCAGCAGTAATGCCGTGGATGATGTGATTCCTGGGGTTTATTTGGACCTGCTGTCCACCAACACAGGTAGTCCAGCCGATATTCGAGTGACACGCGACACCGCTGCTATCAAAGAGAACTTGCAGGCAGTGGTGACGGCTTACAACGATGCCATCAACGACATTGCCATCCTCACCGGTGCGCGATCCGATGACCCTGAGGATATTTACAGTGGCTCGTTAAAAGGCGACAGCACGGTTCGCCTTATTAAAACAAAGTTGCGTGATATGTTGGTTGGCGACTCAAGTACCCCGGGCACCACGTTAACCGCATTTCGAGACCTCGGTCTCGATGTAGACCGCACAGGAGTCATGTCGATTGACGAGACCGAGCTAGACAGCGCCTTGAGCGATAACTTCGACGATGTCATGACGCTGTTCAGCGCGGGTACCAATAACCAAACGGAATATGGCACCGCTAGCCGCGGCATAGCCGGCGATGCTATCAAGAGCATTAATGACCTCATAAGCGCTCGCGGGACCATCATGACGCAGAGCGACGGGTCGCAGACTCGCATAGACGAGTACCAAGTCAAATTAGAAGCGCTAAACACCCGAATGGAAGCGCTCTTGCTACGCTACACCAAGCAATTTGGCATCATGGAAAGCATCGTCGGGCAATCAAACGCTCTTCGCGATAGCCTGACCGCCACCTTCGACGGCATGATGGCCATGTACACCAAAAAGTAACCATTCAGTGTTAATTTGAAAAAGATGCGTAAAAGGGCCTAAAGTTTGCCTGCTTTAGGTCGATTCCTTCAACGATAACCCTTTTTTTAGGGGTGGTGAAGGAGTTCATATGTCCCTGCTTGTAAACCCGGCCGCATCCGCCGTTACAGCGGTGCAGGCGCAACCTGCTGCGCCACCTGCTACGCCTGCTACGCCTGCTACGCCTGCGGCAAAGGTGTCCGCAGTCGCTCCCGTTGAAAAAGCGCGCACCGTCAAGGCGGAACCTCTGGTTGACCCCGACAAGCTGCGGGCAAACCTTGAGGCTGCCATTGAAAAGCTCAACGAGCAGATGGAGCGTAACGGCCGCGGCCTCAATTTTTCTGTTGATGAAAAATTGAACCGACCCATCATCACGGTTCGGAATACAGCCACGGGTGAGGTCGTTCGCACGATTCCCAATGAAGTTGTCATCAAGGTGGCGCACAACATTGAAGACATCAAGGGCCTGTTGATGGATCACAAGCTGTGATCGCAAATATTTTTGCAATTTTGCTCAAGAACTAGTTTTAGGCACCGAATCACCAATTATCAGTAGGGGAATAGTTCCTCTCTGCCAGGGGTGCGTAGCAGGTGAAAACCCACTACCGCCGAGATCCTTAGCAGTTCAAGGCCCCCAAGGCAGCTGCTTTTCGTAGAAGTTACCTCTTAAGGAGAGACATCATGACAGTAATCAACACCAACATTAAGTCGCTCATCTCGCGCGATGCACTCACCGCTAACAATCGACAACTTTCTACAGCCATGGAGCGGCTGTCAACTGGCAAACGAATTAATTCCGCAGCTGACGATGCAGCGGGGCTGAGTATCTCTAGCCGGATGGAGTCACAGGTTCGCGGCCTGCAAATGTCGGTCAAAAATGCAAACGACGCGATCTCGGTGACGCAGACAGCTGAAGGTGCGATGCAGGAAATCAATGACATTTTGCAGCGCATGCGCGAGCTGTCAGTTCAGGCCTCGAGCGATTCCAACAGTGCCCAGGATCGGGTCTATCTGCAGGATGAAATTTCCCAACTTTCTGATGAAATCGACCGTATTGCTAACGCGACGCAATTTAACGGGATTAACGTGTTGGACGGGGGCTTTAGCAACAAAAAATTTCAGATCGGTGCAAACGCTGGGCAGACTATGGACATCACCATAGGCGACATGCGTGCCTCAGTCCTCGGCGTCGCCAGTGCCACTAGCGCCTCGTCCACCAGCTCAAGCTCCGCAGCGTCATCGGCTACGACGAACATATTGGCGTCAGCACGAGGAACATCGGCGGTTGCCACACAGGCTCGATTGTCATTCCCTGATGCCGCTGGAGCCACGTATACCTTTGACATCGCAGATGCTGGGACAAACCTATCGGCGGCTGTAAGTACAACGTTAGATTTGGGTGACTCGTTCTCCAAACAAGATTTTGTTGATCATGTCAATCAGGTCTTAGCTCAATCAGCGCTTAACACCACTGCCACGGGTGGTGTTTCGGGGATCGCTAGCGCTGTCGCTCTTGATGTAAGCGATAGCGATGATTATGACGGCTTCAAATTTGCGATCAAAATCGGCGATAGCTCACTGGAAAACATCAACATCCGTCAGACGCTGAGGGATGCCGGTGTCACCACAAACGCGACCACTGCGCAAGTGAGGGCCGCCATACAGACTGAACTGCGAAGCGTATTTGACGATACGAATACAAGCATCTCGGTTAGTGCGACGTCTGGCGGCTTGCTTTTCGTCGCTGATGCTGAAGGACGCAGAATCGAAATCACCCAAGGCGCTGGTGACGGAACGCTCTTCGGTACAGACTCGGAGAATGGTGATGAATCCATACTCGTCGAGGCTTCAACCTCCAATGGTATATCTGCGGCTTGGGACGGCGATGAGCTTGTGTTAACCAACTCGACAGGTGCCCAAATCAATGTGCACAGTTTTGCTCCTGCCACCTCTGGTATCGTGATGAGTTTTGCTCCGGTCACTGGGCAGAATCTGGACGAGCTTGATCCGATCGTATTTACGTCTGGAACGATGTCTACCATCGATGGTACAAATCGGGCTGAGTTTATTGGTGTGGTTGAAGAGACGTCCCTAGCCATGACTTTCTCAAATCGCGAGGCGGTTGTGGGCTATGTGCCTGTAGCTGGAGTCGAAAATGGGTCACAATCAACTCAAACCGCGAATGCCCAATACGCATTTAACATTACGAATGGTGACGGGGATGTGTATTTCTCCGCGTCTCTGAACCTTGCCGATACACAGACTGATGCGCAGATCATCACTGCGGTGAAGACGGCGTTGTCTGCAGGGATTGCGGCAAATTTCACGAACGACACGTCAATCGACATGACAGAGTTTGATGTTCAGTTCAACAACAACACGCTGACGATCACAAATAGCAGCGGCCGAGCCCTGAAAATCGAAAACTTCGAATCTTATGCGGGTACGATGACGGTCACCTCCCTAGGCGATCTCGGCACGAGCGAGGAGCTCGCAAGCCAGAACAGATTGTTCTCAGAAACTCGAATTGCCATCAACCCATCTGGCTTTGGAGTGGACTACGGTGACACGGTTATGCGGTTTACGATGGACGGCCGGTCAGTCGGGGGTACGGCCTTTAGCATCGACTTCGATGGAGTCACTAACGGTGACCTGTCCGCCATGGCAGTCGCTATTCAGGCGGACTTGCGGGCTATGACCGACCTGAGTGCCGTTTGGGGTACGTCTGACCTGGGTTGGGCTCATGATAATTCTCTTATCACAGTTGGCTTTGATTTGGAAACCAATGAGCTTATCATCCGCCACCCGGATGGTGAGGAACTCGGCATTGGTGTGAGCTCCAGCGCTACCGGCCTTTACGATACTGGTGCGCTGTTCGTTAACAACTTTACCTCGGGAATCGCGAACAAGTCTAACGCGGTTAACACTAGCTCGGAGGTGATTCAAGGCGCAGTGTTGGAGGCAACGCGCGTCAAGATGACGCTGAATGAGGATATCGCGAGTTTCGGCTTCACAATTGGAGGGACAACTGTTGCTAACACTCTGTACGATGCAACAGAGGCGTTTGCTGGGTCGGCGCTCGAAATTGCGTTGGATGCCGCGATGGCTAGCTTGAACGCTGATCACCCCGACGCCGTGTTTGAGTACTCGGTGTCTGGGCGCGAGATCACCTTCCTGCAGCGCGATGGCGGTGAAATCGTGATCTCAGATTTCACGACCGCTACGGGCTACGAAACGGTTGCCGCCACTATCGAAGCTGTGGGCTTCACTACGGGTGCGACAAAGATCGCACAGGAGTATGATGCATCTCTTACGGTAACCGCGAGTGCGGTGGGGACGCTTGCGACAAAGACCGAGGCCATCTTGACGCTAAGCCAAGACGACATCTACTCGATGGTCATTAATGATGGTGTTCAAGACTACACACTCTCCTCGACTGTTGTAGACCTTAGCGACTCCAATAGTACGCAGGCCTTTAGTAGTGCACTCGAAACAGCCCTCTTGGGGTCAACCATCTCTGTTGGCATGGACACGAGCGGCCGAGTTTATTTCTCGAGGGATGACGGTGGGGAGATAAACCTGACGAGCATCAATTCTTTGGGGGCTGGCACCGCAACCTGGGCGCCTAAGAGCGGCCAAGGCGATTCAGTAACTCTATCGGATAGCGTTGCATCGTCTTCGACCACTTCAACGACCTCCGTGAGCTCCACATCGACTACGGGCACAGTTGCTGTTTCACAAATCAGTGTCTCAACTCAGGAAGAAGCTGTCGCGGCGCTTGCGGTGATCGACAATGCATTGGATTATGTAAACAGTGAGAGATCCAAGCTTGGTGCGGTAGAGAATCGATTGACCCACACAATCGATAACTTATCGAATATCATCACCAACACAGCGGCAGCTAAGAGTCGAATTGTTGACACTGATTACGCAGTCGAGACAGCCGAGTTGGCAAGAGCGCAAATCGTTCAACAAGCCGCAACGGCGATGTTGGCTCAAGCAAACCAGTCAAGTCAATCAGTCTTGTCGCTGCTGCAATAAGCGGCCTAACAACCCCTCAAAACCCGGCACCTGCCGGGTTTTTTTTGGCCTGAAAATTGCTATGTATGCAAAAATGATGCGAAATCGGAGGAAACCTGTGGATAAAAAACTTAAACAAAAAGTATTCAATGCAGTTCGAGAGTTTAAAAACGGCTATGAGGAAGAGGGCTTGAAAAAAATACGCCTCATTCGGTCAAAAGTAAAAGAAGATTTGTTACTTGAGACGGCATATGCGGAGTTGTTACAGCGTACGAACCAATTCGATGAGTTGATTCCTGTATTAAATAATTTGATAGATAAGTATGATGCAAATTATTTAGTTTATGCAGCACTATTTGACGCGTATATTCAAAGTAAACAGTACGTTGACGCAGAAACTTTACTTGGAAAAATAAAAGACAAATTTGGAGTTTCGGTAAAAACAACAAAGCTTTCTCAGCAGTTATGTTATGTTCAAAAAGACTACAACAACTCACTCAAATTCGCACTTGAAGTCGTAAGTCTGGATCCAGTTTCAAGTATGGCACACAATAATCTTGGACTGAGTTTAAGTGAAATGGGGCTCAATGAACAGGGTTATGTTGCTTTTGAAACTGCGTATCAATTAGATAATGAAAATGTTGATGCTATTCAGAATATGGCTTTTGGTGCTTACAACATGGGTGATATAGATAAATCTATTGAGCTTAATGAACATGCACTCAAACTGGTGGATAAAATAGGTAAACGCGGAAGTAAAGCTAGACTCAAATGGCATTTGAGTTTTGCCTACTTATATACAGGTAATCTTAAAAAAGGCTGGGAGTACTATGATGAGGGCTTTTCTGAAGAAATTCCAGAAAGCACACGCAGAGGGCCAAATCGAAACTTTTCTGTACCAAGGTGGTCAGGAGAAAGCTTAGAAAATAAGACCATATTAGTTTGGCGTGAGCAAGGTCTCGGTGATGAATTGCGCTATGGATGCTGTCTCCCAGAGTTGATTTCAAGAGCTGGGAAAGTCATTGTCGAATGTGATCGCCGGTTGTGCAAGGTTCTGCAGGAATCTATGCCAGAAATTGTAGCCAGACCTCCTTTATGGGACAAAATAACAAAAAAATCCTTATATAAATTAGATTATGATTTCCATATACCTATTGCATCCTTGCCTAGGTATTTTCGATCCACAAGAGAATCTTTTTTAAACGTAACTGATTATATTAAACCTGAGCCAAAATTGACCAAGGAAATTAAAGATCATTTCGATCTCAAAATGAAGTCAGGTCTGAAGATTGGTATCAGTTGGCGTAGTGGTGTGATGGATCCTACGAGAAATAAGTTTTATTTGAATCTCGTCGAATGGTCAGAAATCTTACAGCTGAAAAATTGCCATTTCGTAAACTTGCAGTATGGTGATGTAGAGTCTGAGATAACTGCAGCGGAAAATGCATTGGGAGTTAAAATCCAAAGGTGGCCAGATTTAAATTTAAAAGATGATTTAGAGGCTGCATTTGCATTGATGGCGAATGTGGATCTGGTCATATCGGTTGGTAATGCTGTTGCATCAATGGCGCCATTAGTGGGCACAGAAACGTGGCAATTAATCCCAAGTATCCATTGGGTCGAACTTAAAGGACTTGATTTGCCTCATTATCCTTGGAGCAAAAATCTAATTAATTTTCATCCGGAACCTGGGTGCCGTATCGAAACAGTCATGCCAGTGATTCGTGATAGAGTAATCAGTAAATTGTCAAAGCTTGCTTTAGCTCCGAGTTAAATGTTCTATATTTAATCTAAACTTAAGTACTTTAATTTTTAATTGCTGCTATAAGGTGAAAATCGCCACATCACTAAAGATTGGGTAAGTTTCTTAAATGTTTAGTCAAGGGAAAAGAATATGAAAGCTCTGATCACGGGAGCCGATGGTTTCATCGGCTCCCACCTAACCGAGCTTCTTGTCAAAGAAGGCTTCCAGGTTAAAGCACTCTGCCAATATAACTCTTTCAATGACTGGGGATGGTTAGAGGATGTGGGTTGCCGAGGTCAAATCGAGGTTGTTAACGGAGATATTCGCGATTCGCGTTTCTGTAGACACATTACGAAGGATGTCGATATTATTTTTCACTTGGCTGCTCTGATAGCGATCCCCTATTCCTATCTGGCGCCCGAGAGCTACGTTGACACGAACGTGTTGGGAACGCTTAATATCTGTCAAGCAGCATTAGAAAATAGTGTTAAACGTGTCGTTCATACGTCAACCAGTGAGGTCTATGGCACCGCGCAATATGTACCCATTGACGAAAAACACCCTTTGCAACCGCAGTCGCCCTATAGCGCCTCAAAGATCGGCGCTGACGCAATGGCAATGAGTTTTTTCAATTCATTCGAATTGCCTGTGACGATCGCCAGGCCATTTAACACCTACGGTCCCCGACAGTCTGCGCGGGCGGTCATCCCGACCATCATCAGCCAGATTGCGGCTGGAAAGAAGCAAATCGAGCTTGGTGACGTGACCCCAACGCGGGACTTCAACTACGTCGCCGATACCTGTCGCGGCCTTCTAGAGCTGGTACGCTGTGAAAAAGCAGTCGGCGAGACTGTAAATATTGGCTCAAATTATGAGATCTCAGTTGGAGATACCCTCCGTTTGATACGAGAGCTGATGAACAGTGATGTGGAATTTCTTGTGGATACCCAGAGGCTACGTCCGGGAAAGTCGGAGGTTCTTCGACTATGGTGTGACAACACAAAAATTCGACATTTGACGGGGTTTGAGCCCGCGTACGACATTAGATCAGGTCTAAAGGCGACTGTGGACTGGTTTGTGCAGCCAGAGAATCTCGCCAAATATAAAACCAACATCTACAACGTGTAGTACGAAGATGTTCGACCGTTTAGTTAGCTTTGTACGCGACCAATACCGCACGGATGAGGCCATCCCGCTTCACGCGCCGGTTTTTAATGGCCGTGAAAGAGAGTTATTGCTCGACACCATCGATTCGACTTTTGTATCCAGCGTCGGAAAATATGTTGATCGCTTTGAAGCGGACATGGCTGCGTTGACATGCAGCCCGCGTGCGGTCGCCGTGATGAACGGTACCGCTGGACTCCACGTTGCGCTTCAGTTGGTTGGTGTGGCGCCCGGAGATTTGGTGGTGACGCAGTCGTTGACTTTTGTTGCAACTTGCAATGCCATTTCATACTGCAACGCAGAACCGCTGTTTATCGATGTTGATCGTAAAACGCTCGGCCTATCCCCAACGGCCTTGGAGGCCTGGCTTTCGGGGCATGCGTTTATAGACGACGATGGCGATTGTCGCACTCGAGTTGGGCATCGACGCGTCAAAGCGTGCTTGCCAATGCATACTTTCGGACACCCTGTTGATATTGACGCATTAATTGCTGTGTGCGAGCGTTGGTGCCTAATCTTGGTCGAGGACGCGGCTGAGTCACTTGGTAGCTACTACAAGGGCCGCCACGTCGGCACGTTTGGCAAGATCGGTGTGCTCAGTTTTAATGGCAATAAGATCATCACAACCGGTGGGGGCGGTATGCTGCTGACAGATGAGGTCACCGGCAGGCGTGCGAAGCACCTGACAACCACCGCAAAGTTGCCACACAGCTACGAGTTCGTGCACGACGCGGTAGGTTATAACTATCGACTACCCAACTTGAATGCGGCTCTTGGTTGCGCACAGCTGGAGCAGCTGCCGTCTTTCCTGGCGTCAAAGCGAGTCCTGGCGGGGCGCTATTCCGAATTCTTTAAGGGCAGTGATCTCCAGTTTATCGCAGAGCCTGAGGGCTGTTACGCGAACTACTGGCTAAACGGCGTCATATGCCAAGATAGTGCGCAACGTGATGCGCTGCTCAAGTCAACCAACGATGCGGGGGTTACGACTAGACCGATTTGGAGGTTGATGACCCGGTTGCCGATGTTCGTGGCGGCGTTGCGTGGCCCACTGGACAACGCAGAGTGGTTGGAGGAGCGCGTTGTCAACTTGCCTAGTAGCGTTTTACCTGTGGGAGCTTGATTTGCGCCGTATCGCCTTTTTCACCAGTACCCGCGCAGAGTATGGCCTTATGAGGCCGCTAATGGCCGAGGTCAGATCCCGTAGAGATCTCGAATTACAGGTCATCGCCTCTGGTACACACCTTTCGGAGATTCATGGAACGACTTGGAGGGAAATTGTAGCGGACGGCTTCTCGATCAGTGCGCGAGTCGAGGTGTCAGTCGCAACAGACGATACCGAGGAGGTGGCTCGGTCGGCCGCCCAGGTACTTACCGGTGTTGCGAAGGCCCTGGTAAGTTTAAAAGCAGATGTGCTCGTGCTTCTGGGTGACCGCTATGAATTATTGGCCGCAGCGCAAGCCTCAGTGCTTGCCCGCGTGCCTATTGCCCATGTCCATGGCGGCGAAGCTACTGAGGGGGCGATCGATGACTCTGTTCGCCATGCGATCACGAAATTGGCACATTGGCACTTTGCGACTGCCGAGCCCTATGCCAATCGCATACGCCAGATGGGGGAGGATTCCGCCCGTGTATGGAATGTTGGCGCCCCCGCAATGGATAACATCGAAGCGCTGGAACCCGTTCCGAAAGATGAGTTGGAAAGTTTCTTAGGTCTGCAATTGCGAGCACCAATCTTTCTCGTCACCTATCATCCAGTTACCCTCAAACGCGACAGCGGCCTCGCCGCAATTCAGGCGCTACTGTCTGCGCTCGACTCTTACGATGGCACGGTAGTCATTACCGGCGTAAATGCTGACCCAGGGGCGGGGATAATTCGAGCAAGCTTACAAGACTTTGCTACTGGTCGACCGAGTCGCGTCGCGCTGTTGGAGTCGCTCGGTTCACGGCGCTATCTCAGCCTGATGCTACACGTTGATGCTGTGGTGGGAAACTCATCCAGCGGCTTAATTGAGGCGCCGGCTATTGGTGTTCCCACAGTGGATATAGGTCCTCGCCAGCAAGGACGGCTTCGAGCTCCCTCGGTGCTGCATTGCGGAGAGAGTTTGGCAGAAATTAAACTCGCATTGGCTGCCGCACTGGCTGTGGAGCATCGGACCCTTGCGGCACTCCGTGAGTCTCCATACGGACGACCTGGGGCATCCCGGCAAATCGTCGACGTATTGGCGTCCGTCGATATCAATACGCACGCTAAACCCTTTATCGATCGCCATTGGGCGGCCGGTGCTTGAATTTACCTATTGACTAGCAGAGGATCCAATGCCGGACGTCTATGTAATCGCCGAAGCGGGCGTTAATCACAATGGAGAACTTGAGTTGGCTCGGAGGTTGGTTGATCGCGCCGCTGATGCTGGTGCCGATGCAGTGAAATTTCAGACTTTCGACGCCAAGAAGTTGGCGACTGTCAATGCGCCGAAGGCAACTTACCAAAAACAAACTACCGATGTAGCCGAATCGCAGCTCGAAATGCTCCGTAGGCTTGAGTTGCCACACGAATGGCACCGGGAGTTGCAGGAACGAGCTCGCTCAAGAGGAATTGAGTTCCTCTCAACCGCATTTGATGCGCATAGCCTATCCTTCCTCGAAGAACTCGATCTGCCTTTTTACAAGGTGCCTTCAGGTGAGTTGACTAATGGCCCATTACTGTGGCAGTTCGCCCGGCAGGGGAGGCCGTTAGTGGTATCTACTGGCATGGCAACTATGTCTGAGGTGGAACAGGCTCTGGCGGTTATCGCTCATGCGCTCAACTCATCACTGGAGCCCAAGACGACTGATGAAATCTGGCGAGGGTGGAGTGATCCTACTTGGCGTGCCAGCCTCCAGGGGCGAGTCACGCTTCTGCACTGCACGTCGCAATATCCGACGCCAATTGAGGAATGTAACCTGAGGGCAATGGATACGCTGCGTGCTTTTGGGCTGCCGATCGGTTACTCTGACCACACCGAGGGAATCATGATCCCCGTGGCCGCGGTGGCACGTGGCGCGACCCTTATCGAAAAGCATTTCACACTCGACCGGACGATGTCTGGACCTGACCACAAGGCGTCCTTAGAGCCGCTGGAGTTGGCCAAAATGGTTAAACAGATTCGAGAGCTACAGTTGGCATTGGGCGATGGTGCAAAGTGCCCGCAGCCTAGCGAGTGGAACACTCGCCAAGCGGCTCGCCAGTGCGTTGTCGCGGCGCACGATATCGCTGCTGGCACGATATTGTCGCGAGATAACCTAACGACTGCGCGCAGTGACGGGGGCCTATCAGCTAACGAGCTTTGGGCCTTGGTCGGCACAGTCGCTTCCCAGACGTACGCCACAGGGGAGTCAATCAAACGATGAGTGCTGTTACACGGCCTCTTATTATCCTTGGCGCTGGCGGTCATGCGCGGGTGGTGGTAGCACTTGCGCGCGCGGCAGGCTATTCTATTTTGGGTGTCTGTGATCCGGCGCTTCCGGTCAATGATGTTTCGAGATGGGAGGGGATTGAGGTACTCGGCAATGACAGTTCTCTAGATAACTTTGAGCCAGATCGCGTAGGCCTAGTCTTGGGTATCGGCCAGCGCGCTACCGGTAATTTACGAGAGAGCCGATACAACGCTTTGCGCGCAAAAGGTTACGAATTTCCGGCGCTCGTGCATCCAGCAGCCTGGGTTGCGAGGGGAGTTGCACTCCAGGATGGTGTCCAGATAATGGCGGGTGTCGTGGTTCAACCCGGCTGCGAGATAGGGGAGAACAGCATCGTTAATACGCGCGCTGGTGTTGACCATGACTGCCGCATTGGACGCAACGTACACGTTGCACCGGGCGCGACGCTCTGTGGTTCGGTAATTGTTGAAGATGGCGTTTTCATAGGTGCGGGTGCGACGATTGTCCAAGGGCTACATATCGGTGCATACGCAGTAGTGGGTGCGGGCGTGACCCTTCTCCAAGATTTAGCGCCAGAAGCGCGCGCCTCTGTTGCGCGAAGCCTCCCTAGATGACGAATCATCAGCGCTTTCTTAGGAAAACGGGAGAGACTGAACTGACTTTATTCGAGCAGACAGGGAAAATTTTTTGGAAACCAGTGCTAAAAAACATTGGGAAAAATTAAGGTATCCGAATGCAAAAACTGACTAAAGAATGGCAACGCGCGTTACTCATTCGCACCGCCACCATCCAAGCGGCCATCCATAACCTCGATCAAGTCGCAATCAAGATAGTCCTCGTTGTCGATGAGGATGGAAAATTGGAGGGCACCATATCGGACGGTGATATTCGTCGCGCATTATTGCGCGGTCTGAGCATGGACAGTCCACTTACAACTGTGGTTCACCGGAATCCTTTCGTGGTGCCACCCCATATGCCACGAGGTTCCATCGAACAATTAATGCTGGCAAACAAGATACAGCAAATCCCAGTTGTCGATGAGCATAGAAAAGTGGTTGGGTTACACGTATGGGACCAAATCGCCAGTCCCCAAGCGCTTTCGAACGTCATGGTCATCATGGCTGGTGGCAAGGGGACGCGGTTGAGACCACATACCGAGGCTTGTCCTAAGCCTCTCCTGCCGGTTAACGGAAAGCCAATGCTTGAGCATATTATTGATCGGGCGAAGACCGAGGGATTCAGTCATTTTGTGATTTCACTTCATTATCTTGGGCACATGATCGAGGAATATTTTGAAGACGGTTCACGGTTCGGTGTGCGTATCGACTATCTGCGGGAGGAGTCGCCGTTGGGAACCGCGGGAGCCCTCAGTCTTCTGAGTCCACGCCCAAGCGAGCCGATCGTGGTTACCAACGGTGATGTGCTTACCGATATTCACTACGACGAAGTGCTCGACTTTCACCTGCGCCAAAAGGCGGTAGCAACAATGGCTGTAAGGGTGCATGAATGGCAACACCCTTTCGGTGTTGTTCAAACTGAAGGAATAGATATAGTCGGATTTGAGGAAAAACCGGTTGCACGCAGTCACATCAATGCTGGCGTGTATGCCTTAGACCCCTCTTCGCTCGACGAATTGGACAAGAATTCGCCGTGCGATATGCCCACTTTATTTAGACGACTACAAACCAAGGAGCTCCGCACGGTTGCTTACCCAATGCATGAGCCTTGGCTAGATGTCGGTCGTCCGAGCGACTACAAAGCGGCACAGAGCTATGAGGTGGAGAAATGAAAATTCTCGCCTTGATTCCAGCGCGTGGTGGCTCAAAGAGGCTTCCAAAAAAGAACATCCTACCGCTTGGTGGAAAACCATTGATTAGCTGGACCATCGATGCTGTAAAAGACACACCTGAAATTGTAGATATATTGGTGTCGACTGATAGTTGTGAAATAGCATCTGTCGCTCGGGCTGCAGGAGCATTAGTGCCTTGGTTACGCCCAGATGTGCTGTCTACGGACACAGCAACATCCATGGATGTATGCTTGCATGCCTTAGATTGGTATGAGGAAAAATATGGTGATGTTGACGGTTTATTACTATTGCAGCCAACTTCGCCGTTTCGCGACAAAAATACAATAAAAAAAGGAATTGAACTATTTGAATCCCATCACGGCGAAAGGCCTGTAGCATCATTTTCTCCTGCTGATACACATCCTTCGTGGTGCTTCAAGGTCAATGGCGATCGCATTGAGCCATTTTTAAAGGGTGTGAACTTGGAAGTCAGGTCACAGGATCTTGGGAAAGCCTACGTGATCAACGGCGCACTGTATCTTGGTCGACCATCGTATTTACGCGAATCGCGGAGTTTCATTAACGGAGCGACGCTGCCACTGTTGATTGAAAGCATGCCAGAAGGTTTAGACATCGATACAGTTTGGGATTGGAATATTGCTGAATCTATTCTCAACACAAGAGTTACGAGTTAGAGGGTAGGGAGAGTGTGCGCCCATGGACTGAACGTCCTTAATTTTAAATTTTTCATCGCCGTTACTCGCCGAAATTTCCTTTCCGCTTCCGCTGCACTAATTGGCGGCGGTTTGGTCGCCAACAAGTTCAACGCAGCAGCACAGCTGACGCTGGATAAGCAAATGCCTCAAAAGTATCGACACAAAAATGTGTGCCTGCGATCCTGCGGGGAGTCATCTCATTCTTCCTTTTCTTCTTACTCATTTATCGTTAACAGAAAGGCCAAGACGCCCGCGCTTTATCTTTTACTCATTCATGCTGATTGAGCGAGGTAACCATTGGTCTTTGGATCGAAACGGCTTAACTTTCTTTAAGACGGGAAAGAAGACGCCTGGACTGCTCCACGACTACATCCAAGGAGGTTGCCTCAGGTGCGTAACCGAATAGATCTGCAGCCTTTCGGCTTTTTGAGTAATAGTTCAACTTACCACCGGTCGCCAATAGCCCAGTGCGCTGCTCAACAAGCTCATAGCTCAGGCCAAACTCGTTCTTCATACACTCCAGCATGGAGATTTTGTCAACCGGGGCTTGAGTGAAACAGTCTATTGCAACGTTTTGTGGCGACGCCATCAGGACTTTGACGATGAGCTGTAAGAACTCTTTTGGACCGATGTAGTCCCTGACAACATTTTCTTGCGAGGACTGCAACACTTCTCCGCCTCTGATCGACCGAAGAATATCAGCGATTAGGAATCGGGCTTCGATATCTGTTGATTGGCTGAAATAGTTGAAAACTCGCAAATCCACGATTGGAAGTTCGGCCAATGCCCGGTGCCGAGTCTCGGCATAGACCTTGGCCATTCCATACCAATCTTGCATGCCCAACTGGTTAATCGGATATG
>Ga0255765_1002788_pt1 | contig 19448 bp, 13 predicted proteins | sample 041ome_8_FD_179965 | JGI IMG/M metagenome (GOLD analysis project Ga0255765, IMG submission 179965) | Coastal salt marsh microbial communities from the Groves Creek Marsh, Skidaway Island, Georgia - 041407BS metaG (version 2) | ecosystem: Environmental > Aquatic > Marine > Intertidal zone > Salt...
TCTGTGTGGCCGAAAAGACAGAGAGAGAGAGAGAGAAAACGCAAAAAGGCACGAAAGAAGAGGAGAGAGAGAGATTGGAGAGATTGATTGAGGCACATTAACTCTGGAAGAAGGCAAAATTGAGGGAAATGATATACAAATGTCGTTGCAGAGTTTTTTGGAAAGCTTAAAGCTCTTCCTGTGGTGGTGTTGCTCTCGCGTTCTATCTCGCGCGCGCGCGCTTTGATGCGTGTGGTTTTGCGTCTGATAAAATTTTCATTCGTGGCTTTTACTACTCGCTCTCGCGCTCTTTCGCGTGCGTGCGCGTGCGTGTGGCTGTGGACAAACTTATCTGCTATCGTCTACCTACGCGCGCCGCGGGCTGCGCGCGTCTGCGTACGTTTTCTCTCTCTCTTTCTCTCTAGTAATAATACAAGCGCTTCGAGTACCTGTCCGCGTCGACTTCTCGTTTGCGCAAAACGCGAAGTTGCTCGAGGAGGAGTTGATTTTGCTTTTCGAGTTTCTCCGAGGAGGACGTCAACGTCGCGACGGCGGTTTCTGCGGTTTTGGCGCGAGCGAGAATCTTTCCTCGTTCGGATTCGAGAAGTTCTAATCGCTTATCGCGAGTCGTCGCGGCTTTTTCGCGAAGCGAGACGCGTTTTTCGCGCAACGTGAGGTCGTGGTGTTTCGCGGCGTCCTTCTCTCGCGCGATTTCGCTTTTCCTCAGCTCTCGTCGGAGGAATAAAATCTCTTCTTTCTCGTCGTTTCTGTTGGCGTTCAACTTGAGCGCGGACGAAGAGGAAGCGCCCGGCTTCCTCGCGCGACTGTCATCGGCGGCGTTTCTTCTCGTCTCGCGTAATTCCTCGCGTAAGTTTGCAATAATCGCTTCTCTTCTTTTTAACTCTTCGTCGTACTCGGTCAACACGTCGTCGATGCTTTCATCTTCTTTTCGCTTTTTGGACGACGACGTTCGCGCCTCGCAGAGCATCTTAACGGTTCGTTTAAGCCGTTCGATTTCAAAGTTTTTCATCTGCCGTTCTCGTATGCGCGCGATTTTCAAAGCCTCGTTTTCTTCCAAAGACGAAACGTCCATCACGTACGCCGTTTTCGCTCGCAGTTCTTCTTCGTCTTCTTCTTCGTTCATCGCGAAAATCTCCTCTGTTGTTTCTTCACTTTTCCTCGTTTTGAAATCCATCGAGTCAATGTTTTTCTTCGACGACGACGCCCCGGTTTCTTCTTCCGCGTCGTTTCGGGTTTGGTTCGATGCGTCGAGTATTTCCCGAAAAAGTCGTTTAAAATAGGAGTCTAATTCATCGTATTTTTTCGAGGACGAGGTCGCGGAAGAGGAAGGACCCGCCGCGGTGTTCGTTTGGTCCGCGAGGAAACGCGTCATGTGTTTTGAGGACTCTTTTGTCCCCTCGTGTCTGATGAGTGTTTTCCAAAGTGTGACTTTTCCGCGCGCGATGACGACGACGATTGCATTAAAGCAACGGGCTAATACATACTCTTATTATAACAATTCGTTTCTCCTCTCGCGTGTGCTTCTCTCTCGCGAAAGCGCGAAAACGCGCAAAGCTAAAAAAGGAGAACATTCTCTCTGTCTGTTTCTATTTCTTACTTCTCTTCTCGCGACGCGACGTCCGCGGACCGACGCGTCGTTTTTATCGCGAGTCTCTTTCTTCTTTTCTTCTCTCCTCCATCTGTCACAAATCCACGCCCTGACTAATCAACCACATGTTAAAGTGCGCGTATCCTACCACCATTCCTAAAAGCGCCCCGACGGCGACTTGCACCGGCGTGTGCCCGAGCGAGTCTCGCAAAGGTCTGCTATCCGTCAGCGGGTGATCTCGAGGAAGCTCGACGATGAGCTGATTCAAAACCTCCGCCTGTCGACCGGCGTGGAGACGAACGCCGGTAGCATCGTACATCACCTGTCGTTTATTTTGATGCGACAAGGAGAGAGAGAGTTAGTCAGAGAGAGACGGAGAGGATGGTTTTAAAAACGCGCGCGCGAGAAGCCCTTCGCTCTGAACAATAATGGTCAAAACACGAGAGAGAAGAGAAGGAAAAAATTCGATCCAAAAGATCCCATCCGGACCGAAAAACAAAAACCAAACTTTGCGCGTACCACCAGCGAAAACACCAAGCACAGCGCGAATATGCTCGAATCTAACGCGTCTTTCAAGCCAATCGCGGTGGTCAGCCCGACCACCAGCGCCGTGTGCGACGAAGGCATCCCCCCGCTCCCGACTAATCTCCCCCAATCGACTTTCCCGGTCGTGTGGTAATGCGTGAACACTTTGCATATTTGCGCGATGGTGAAGGCGAGCATGGCGGCGACTAAGGCCGGAGAGCCGACTAAAGAGGAGGCGCCTTTCGCTAAGTTACCCATGCTGCGATTAATTCCTCTGTGTTTCTCTGTCTCTCTGTCTCTCTGTCTCTCTGTCTCTCTCTCTCTCTCTGCGCGCGCGTTGTGGAAAAGGAGGTTTGCAGCCTTCTCGGGAAAAAGTGACCCTTTCTGTTTAGGGTTTTCGTCCGGGAAAAAACGCTTGATTTTTCAAACGCGTTAAAAAGAAGAAAAGAAAGCACAACACAGGCGCGCACATCATCATCATCATCATCTCAAAGCGGCACTTGTTATATCGCATCTCAAAAAACAAAACATGGTTTCGAGGGAGAGCGAGGTCTCTTCTCCCTCTTCGTCGAACAACGCCGGAGAAGACGAAGATCTCGTCGAAAGTCGTTTCGATTTATCGTCGTACGATTCGTTCGACATCGAATCCATCGAAAAGACATTTGATCTCGATTTGAAAAAGTTGGATCCAAAGGCGATCGATTTGGCCGTCAAACGCGCGAAAGAACTCGCGAACGCGCATTTTAAGAACGGGGAGTACGAGAAGAGTTGCGAGCAGTACACGACTGCGATCGCTGGCGCGAGGAAAGATAAGACGTTATGGCGCAATAGAGCAGCGGCGCGGTTGCAACTCGGGGAGAGGTTGGAAGCGATACACGATTCGGTGAAAGCGGTCGAGTTGGACGAGAAGGACGCGAAGTCGTGGTATCGTTTGGGAACGAGTCTGTTGGCGAATCACGAGTATTTGAAAGCCGCGCAATCGTTGAATACGGCTGCGAAATTGATGCCCGAGAGTAAAGATATCGAAGAGCGATTAGCCGCGGCGAAGTCGATGTACGAGGAGGAGAGGAAGAAGAAAGAGAAAGAGGTGAAGTCGGCGAGAAGAGATTTAGCGTTGAGATTAAGAAAGGCGAGACGGGAGGATAGTAATCAGGAGACCATCAACCAGTGGAAGCAGACGCTTGGTGGACCAGATTGGGACGTGGAGGATTACGCGTGGAGGCCGACGTTTTTACCAATCGCGCGATCGAAGAAAATCGACTACGAGAGGTTCATGGAAGACCCGCGCAAACGAGGCGTGGTAAATTACGCCATCGGTTTAGCCGAGTTGAGTTCGCCGAAAACGGAAATTTGTAAAGGGTTGGTGGATTTCGAGAGGTTTCGCGCGTACGAAAAAGCGATTGGTGGGTGGACCGAATCCGCCGGCGAAAAGGAAACGGCGAAGAACAAAACAATCGCGCTCGTGTTGAGTTCAGGGTGCGGTATTTTACCCGCGCTCGTCGCGAATAGCGATGCGGTTGAACGCGTTATTGCCATCGAACGTAACCAATTTTTGTACAGAAATTTAAAACAAATAGGAAAGGCGAATAAAAAGCTGTTCGAGAAGGTTACGCTTGTGGATCAAAAGCTCGAAAGTTGCGAGAAAGTTAAAGGCGATGCCGATGAGAGAGAAGGTGACGATGATGCGGAAGTGAGAAAAGAGAACAAAGTTGAAACAGATGTCGAAAAGAGTAACACCGCTGCTACGGATAGAAATAGTCCAGTCGAGCTGCCGTGTCGCGCGAATAAAATCGTGACGGATTTATTCGATTTCACCGCGCTTGGATTGGGCGCGTTATCGGCAATCGATATTTGCGGCCATCGAAAGCTTGTGACGTCCGACGCGACTGTAACGCCGACAAAAATTACGATTAAAGCGAGATTGATCGAATTACGATTATCGACGGTTTCAGGCTTCGATTTATCGGCGATGAACAACTATCGATGGAGTCCGCAGTGTGCGAAAGTAAACTTATTCGAGGAGCCGCACGAAGTGTTGTCGAAACCGTTCGAGTGTTGCACCGTGGATTTGAACGAGCGATTACGAAAGGCTCTGCAAGAAGGTCCGAAAAAAGTACAAGACGGTGTCATCGATTACGACGACGTGTGGGAGTATGAAACTCTCGAAAACGTTGAAATTATCAAAGACGGCACGTGGAACGCCGTGGCGTTTTGGTTCGAAGGCCAACTCGACGAGGAGACGGTATTTTCCTCTCTGCCACCAAAAATCGCCTCGACGTTCGACGGTAACGATAAGGACGACATCAACACCGCAATTACCAACAGCAGCGACAACAACACTGAAGTCGCACTCGACGGTGAAAAAGAAGGAGTAAAACATAGGAAATCCTATTGCGAGTCCTTCAACGTTGGCGTCCAGTACCTCGACGACGTCCCGGTGACCAAAGGCGCTATCACGCAAGTCACCATCAAACGCGACGCGGCGCAAATCTACTTCGAATCCACGCCGCCACAAATGCGCGCACGTCACGCGCACGTTCCATCTTGGCATTTCGACATGCTCAACGACTCCGGTAGAAACGGTGCGTACGAAAAAGCGATCAAACGCGCCGTCGAGCGCAAGAAGCGCGAGAAAGGTTCTTGCGAGGTGCTCGATGCCGGAGCGGGTAGTGGAATATTATCCATGTTTGCCGCACGTGCCGGCGCGGACTACGTGCACGCGTGCGAACAAAACAATCACATGTGTGACGTCGGGGAAGAAACCGTGTGCATGAACGGTTACGGATTGAAAATTATGTTTCACAACAAAGACGTCCGACGTTTATTTACGAAAGAATCCGAAGGTTTAATCAAGCACGGTTTAAAACCAGACGGGAACTATCCCGAGATGGATAAGAAATCTGACGTTCTCGCGTTTGAAGTATTTGATTCTGGCTTAATCGGTGAAGGCGCCTTTCACATCGTCGGCATGGCGAGGCACCGATTGTTGAAACCAGACGCCACGCTAGTCCCTCGCGCGGCGAAAATGTTCGCGGCGCCAATCGAGTACAGATTTCAAAACTATCAAACGCTCGACGGAAAACACACCATCGACTTGACCAACGCGAACAGGTGGAGATATCGAGACGATTACGAAGGCGTCAATTTAGAAAAGCTTCCGAAAAATTCGTGGAGAGCGCTCGCGAGACCGAAACCGTTTTTCAACTTTGACTTTTACGCGTGGGAAGAAAATATGCGCCCGAAAGAGGAGGCGATGTCGTTTGAGATTACCGAAGAAGGGACGTTCAACGCCATCGCGTTTTGGTTCGACTTAGAGCTCGACGAAGAAATTACACTCACGACAAACCCGTTCGCCGAACACGGCGAGAAAGGCGCGACGTGGCAACAAGCGGTGCAATACGTCGAGGAGTTGACGTTGAAAGCTGGAGACTCGTTGAAAGTCATCGCCGCTCACGATACGTACGGCATTAGCTTTCGAGTGGACGACTCAAAGTTGGAGTTTGACAGAGGTCAACGTCGCACGAAATGTCCGCTGTACGACGGCACTTGGCGAGCGCATCACGTCGAGTTCAAACGCGTCACGGACTCTTTAGCGCAAACCATCACTCAGTCGCCCGTCGCCTTCAGAGAGACGTGCGAAACAGCCGTCGCCGTCGGATGCCGCCCGGGCGATTTGAAGTTTGAAGGGTGGGCAGGCGCTGAATTCTGCACCAAGTTTATGAGTTAGCGTTTCGTTTCGTTTCGTGTGAATTATAGAAGGCTAATTACAATGTATGTTATATATAATATAATATTTGCTAATGAATTTCCTCTCTTGTTTTACGTCAAGGTCCCCGGAGCAGAGGTTTTACGCCAAGGTCATGTTGTACTTCTCCGCAAACCTCTTCGTCTCCGCCTCTTTCGCTTCCGGGCTCAATTTACTCATTCTGGCCTCTTTCCACTTCGGGATGTACAACTTCTTCGGTCCAGTCGGTGCTCTCTTATCCTTTCTCGTCGGTTCTTGACCGCCGTTCGCCGCTAACCACTCGGCTCTCGCCTCGTCCGCTTGTTGGTACGCCAAAGACATCAAGTCTAACCCGGCATCTTTCGCCATCTTTTCGAGACCTACTTTGTTTAAAGTTTTAATAGCTTTGGTGGAAATGCGCAAGCGAATGTATCGCTTTTGTTCCGGCCAGTAAACGCGTTTGTACTGTTGTTTTTGTAACGAAGAGGAGGAAGAGAGGAAGAGATTTCAAAAAAGGTTTAGTCATAGCAAAAGAGGTCTACACACCCGATTTTCCGAGTCTACTAGAGATGGATAAAAAATGTAAGGGAAAATTCGCGGCATCTCCCCTCCGCGAAAACCAACCGATGACGCACAAACGCGACTAAAAACAAACGCCAAAACTCACCTGTAAATTCGCGTGCTGCAATTTCTTGTTGCGAATGTGCGAAAACGACACCGTGTACCCGTTATTCGCTCTCTTCCCAGTGAGCATACATTTTCTCCCCGATTTCCCGTGCAACGCAGTCGTCGTGGCGTCGATTTTCGTCGTCGACGCTTTGACCGAGCACGACTTTCTAAACTGATTGGACAACGACTTCGTTTGGGAGGCGAGGGAAGTTGTCGCGCGTAAGGACGATTGGACGGACATTTTCTTGTTCGCGTGCGTGTAGTCTCGTATCGGCGATAAGACTTTCTAATGAGTGACGCTAATGTGTTTTACACCCCCACGTTATAAAAGTCTCTTTCGCCCTCACTACTAAAAAACAAAAAAAAAAAGCAGCCAAACTGCCCTTTAATTTTTCCCTTTCTGTCTCTCTACACTCTCGAAAACCTGAACTCGCTTCGAAAAAACCTCAACCTTGTCAAAATTTGGACGTTTTGCGTCTCTTGGACTGTTGTTGGAAGGGAAAAAGACGAGAAAACTCTTCTTCTTCTTCTTCTTCTCGACGCGTCTTTCTTCAGACATCATTTTTTCGTTTTCCAGAGCTAGCTCTCAGAAGACAGAGAGCGTTTGGTAGCGGTAAAATAAGAGAGCAAGCGGCAACTACAAACGGCGCGCGCAGAGATAAAAACTCGCTCGCGTCGTTTCGGAGAGTGGTAGTTTTGAATAGAGAGAGAGAGAGAGAGAAATAAAGAGGAAAGAGAGCCGGAGTAAAAAAAAAGAAGAGAGAAGAAAAAAAGAACAAATGGATTCGCAAAAACAAGACGGCATTCAGAAGCTTTTGCTGGCGGAGCAAGAGGCGAACGCGATCGTGACCGCGGCGAGGCAAGGTTGGTGTTGGTTTGTTTTTTTTCTCGTTCTCTCCGGTTTATTTTTTCTCTCTCGTGCCGCGCGCGCGCGCGCTTTTCGTTTCTGTTTTTCTTTTCTCGTTCGCATTAAACAAAGGGATAGATGATGAAAAAAAATACTCACACGCACTCTTCTTCTTCTTCTTCGCGTAGAAAAAACGGCGAGGATTAAACAAGCCAAAGACGAGGCGGAAGCGGAGATCCAGTCGTACAGAAACCAACGAGAGCAGCAGTATCAGCAAATGCTGGCGCAAGCTACGGGAGGCTCCGACGAGATGGCGCGAGAGTTGGAGACGAAAGCGAAACAAGCCGAGGCAAATATGCGAGCGACGATAGAAAAGAAAGGGGCGAGCGTCACCGGGATGTTGGTGAAGCACGTGACGAGCGTGCAGTTATAGACAGATAAACACACATAGAGAGAGAGAGAAACACGTTTTTATATTATTTTAGTACTTAAGTTCTTTATGCATAAAAACTGAACGTCGCTTTTCTTCCTTCTCGCGCATCTGGTCTCACACTTTCTCGCGCGAACTCCCCCCAACGCAACATTTGGTTCTTCTCATATTCTTTTATTCTTTTTTTACTTTTGTATACAGTTAATCAATAAAAAATGATTCGTTTCCTCTCCTTATTCTTTATTGCGACCGGAATAATAAAATATATCAACACTTCGTCTTCCTCCTAATCACTCTCCTATAACGCCCTTCTATCTCACTCGCTCTATACACTCTCTCGACGCTAAAACACTCCTCCTCCTATTTTTATATATTCTATTCTCACAAATCACGATCTCTTCCCTCTCAAATCATTACGTTAACCTTCGCTATATTAATTCAATACGTTACACACACACACACACACATACACACACGCGCACACGGCTATCTCTCATTCGCTTCTATCACAGATGATCATTACTGTTTCTTCGCTTCTTCTGTACAAATTATTTCTTTTATTTTTTTTATCGCGCAAACTGCGTCGAGGCGCCCGACGCCGTGCTCGCCCCAGAACCTCCGCTCGCCTCCGTGATATCGTGAATGCTCGAACGTCTCTTATCTTTCTTATTCATCGAATTCAACCGAATGAAGTACTTTTGCGCGTGAGAGGCCACTTGCGTAGGCGTTCGCGAAACGACAAAATTTCGAGAAATCGATCTCCAGTCGCCTTTACCAAACTTGGCCAATCCGAGAAGAAACAAGCGATGTTCTTCTTCCGTCCACGGAATACCTTTTCTTCTCTCTTGCTCTTGCGTGAGCTGTTGCTTGGAGCCGCCCGTGCTGGCGACCGTAACGTGCGTTCCCGCAGAACCGGTCGATTTCGTCGCGCCGCCGGCGTTGGACGATTTCTTCTTTTGCACGCCGTTGCCGCTGCCGTTCTTCTTGTTCTTCGTCGCTTTACTCGACGGCGATCCGGGCACTTTAAGCTGAACGTCGTTATTCAAACTCCCATCTGAACTGCTCGGTTCACTCGAGGTGTCGCCAAACTGTGCGTCTTGAAACTCTCTGCCCCACCATGGACTCGTCATATCTTCGCAACTCCCGCTCGGCACTCTTGCTCGACCGCTCTCAATCGCGCGAATATCATCCACCAACTGATTGTATCTCTTCCTGATCCCATCCGGAGTCTTTGTCATTTGCGAAATCTGCCCCCAAATATTAATCTGATTTCCCGCACCAATACCATTCTGCGGCGATAAATCGTTCATCGCGTGCGCGTTGATGGACAACGGCACCGAGCTTTCAAACTGCGCCAACGAGTGCTCGAACAAGTTGTCCTCGTTCGGCGTCCAGTGGTCGAAATACTCGTTCGCTTGTTGCTGGTTCTGCAAGGACGGGAGGCCGTGGAGGTTGTCGAACGACGATAACCTGTTGTCGTTTGTGATGAGAACGTGATGGTGAGTACGAGTCGAATCCGCGACGAAAGAAGAAGAAGAAAGAAGAAAGGAAAGGAAAGAGAAAAACCAAGGACAAGAACACCCAAAAAATCTCTCGAAAAAAAATCTCTCGACGAGGGAAAAAAACAGCGGCGCGAGGCGCGAGACGCATTCTGGACCAAGCAATTTGCTTTTTTTCCTCGCGTCGACAAGTGTTCGCTCTTCAACCAAGAGAGAGAGAATGTTGAAACGCACCTCGGGAAGTTCCCATTCATCTTAGCCGTCGCCATGATTCGTATATTCTTCTTCTTCTCGTTGGACGGTGCAAATGTTACTCTGCGCGTTTATCTGACTGAAAGGATAGAGGTAAGTTCGCGTTCGGAGAAGAGCGCGCGCGCGCGCGCGCAGATTTCTTTCGAATTGAGTGAGAGAGAAAAACACCCCCCTCCGCCCCCCTCAAAAAACAGTGCAAAAGGGCAGGAAACCTCTCCTCTTTCTTCCCTCTTTCTTGGAGAAAAAAAGTATCTCACGGTCGCGCGCGAAAACACGACCCGCGCGCCACCTCGCGACGCGCGAATCTCAATTTTTGCGCGCGCAAACCATGGATGCGATTTTTGTTCGAACTAAACGAATCGCCTCGAGCTGTGGTTTGAATCGATGAAGCGACCGGGGCACAAACCGCGCGCGCGATTGTTTGTTGGAAACGAACAAAGAAGAAGAAGAACGTTCACCAATGAGTGAGTCACTCATATTCCCGTAAAAAAAAAAACAAATTTTCGCACCTTTTCTTTCTCTTCTTCTTCTTCTTCTATCTCGAGACCGAGCGCGTGAACTGCGCTTTCGAGTGCGAGCGTAAGTGTGCTTCACGAAAAGATGAGACGCGCGTTTACGACACGTTCGCGCGTTTGTTATTACGAACACGTGTGAATAAAACGAGCGCGTTGTTAAAGTGCAGAGTAAAATTTGCTTTCTCGTTCTTTTTTTTTTTCGTGTTTGTGCGCTCTGTTTTTCTTCTTTTTTCCCTTTTTTTTCCCCTCGGAGAGATCCCTCCTGCTGTGAGACAGAACGAGGACCAAGAAAACCACCCGGACCTCGAAAATCTCGGGTAACGGAATGTGGAAATTCATGGATTTCGTTGGTCTGTTGGTCGACGAAAAAAAAAAGAAAAAAATTCCTCTCTCTCTCTCTCTCTCTGTTCAGGTATATGTCATAGGTTTTATTTGAGAGCTTGGCGAGCTTCTCTGGACTTTTTTTTGCTCTCTCTCGCTGCTGGAGACTCTCGCACGAAGAAAAGACTGCGCACTCTCTCTCTTCTCTCTCTCTCTCTCTCTCTCGTCTCTTTTCGAAGAAGAAGAAGAAGAAGAAGAAGAATCATGAGCGGAGAAGAAGAACGAGAAGAAGACGATGTTTTCATCGAGGATTTGGAAGACCTCGGGAGCAGGAGCGATGGAAACAACAACAACGACGAGAAGGGCGTCAGAGTCGCCGTCGTGAGAGAATTACCGAACCAACCCTTTGTCGGTTTGCGCGAGAAGAAGAAGAAGAACAACAACAACAACGAAGAGAAAGAGAATCACGAAAACGTTCCGGGCACGCAGCGGATACACGTGAAGACGTTCGGGTGCGCACACAATCACTCCGACTCTGAATTCATGTCCGGGCAGTTGAAAGACTACGGGTACGCGCTGACGGATGACCCAGCCACGGCGAATTTGTGGGTGGTGAATACGTGCACGGTGAAAAATCCGAGTCAAAGCGCGATGAATACCGTCATCGAGAGAGCGAAGACGAACGATACGCCGGTGGTCGTGTGCGGGTGCGTTCCGCAAGGCGACCAGAAAGCGAAAGAGTTGGCGGAAGTTTCGCTGTTGGGCGTTTCGCAAATCGATCGAATCGTCGAAGCGGTGGAGCGGACGTTGCGCGGCGAACGGGTCGTCATGTTGGAGAAGAAAGCGCTGCCAAAGTTGGATTTGCCGAAAGTTCGAAGGAACGAACGCGTGGAGATTATTCCGTTGAGTACGGGGTGTTTAGGACAGTGCACGTATTGTAAGACGAAACACGCGCGAGGCGAACTCGGGAGTTACGAGATCGAGGCAATCATAGGAAGAGCGAAACTGGCCATCGAGGAAGGAGTGACGGAAATCTGGTTATCGAGCGAAGATACCGGAGCGTACGGATTAGATATAGGTTCGAACGTCGCGGAGTTGTTTAAAGCGTTGGTCGATATTTTACCCGCGGATCAATCGGTGATGTTGAGATTAGGAATGACGAATCCGCCGTATATTTTAGCGCACTTACCAGCCATCGCGGAAGCTATGCGACATCCGTCGGTTTTCAGTTGGATTCATATTCCCGTGCAAAGCGGGAGTTCGAAAGTCTTGGACGATATGAAGAGAGAATACACGAGAGAAGAGTTTGAACAAGTGTGCGACTATTTATTAGAACACGTTCCGGATATTACCATCGCGACGGATATCATCTGCGGTTTTCCCGGCGAAACCGACGCCGAGTGGCGAGAGACTATGACTTTGATTGAAAAGTACAAGTTTCCAGAGGTGCACATCAGCCAGTTCTACGCGCGTCCAAACACGCCGGCATTTCGAATGAAACGAGTGAACACGCTGGTCGTGAAAAATCGTTCGAGAGAGCTTACGAAATTAATCGAATCGTACTTCCCGTGGAAAAAACTCGAGGGACAGAAAATGAAGGTTTGGATCACCGACATCGCCGCCGACGGCGTTTCCTTGGTTGGCCACACGAAGAGTTACTCGCAAATTTTATTACCAGGAGGTGAAGAAAACGTGGAAAAGTACATGGGCAAAAGCGCGTACGTGAAAGTCTCATCGTCCAGTCGATGGAGTTGCAAAGCGGAAATCATAGAAGAATACGAGAGCGATGAAGTCGCCTCGACGAGTTTGCATAAAAGAATAGCCTTAGTAGAAAGCGCCGGCGATACGTCCAATTTGAACAAGAAATACGGCAAGAAGATTCGTGTGAAGAAGAGAGATGACATTTTAGCAGACGTCACCGAGGACTTTGACGACGCGTACGCGTTGCGCGTGCAAAGAATAGACAAATTTTCTCGGTATGCAGAAATCGCGTTTGGAACCACTTTGTGCGTAGCGAGTCTCGGGATGCTGTATTCAAAGTTAGCGCGCGCGTAAATATAAATATAATAGAAGAACTAACAAAACGCTAGAAATGACTACACTACTACCCTTTGAACCCGAGGCCAACCATGTAAATCTCTCGACTGCCTTTTCTCACTGCATCTGGACGAAACAAAGCCGCCGTCGCAAACGCCTTCCTCGCCTCCGTCTTCAACGCCCTCGTCTCTTCGCTCTCAAAGATTTTACACACGAAATTACCGTTTTTGGCGAGCAAATCTTTCGTGCCTAACTCGAAAGCTTTCGCGGCTAACTCCGTCGAAGCGATTGCGTCGTTGTGGCCAGTTGTTTTGGCCATCATATCCGACGTTAAAAGAGACACATTTTTCTTCAACTGTAATTCATTAAAAATCGAATCGCTCTCAAACACGTCGCATCGAAACGTTTCCGTGCGATTCCCATCCACGTGCTTCAAACTCCCGACGTTTTCAATTTCCAGCAAATCGAACCCGTATATCTTCGCGTTGCCGCGCACTCTCCGGGACAAAACTTGCAGCCAAGACCCGGGATAGCATCCCAAATCCACACAAATTTTTCGGGGCGGTAAAGTTAACAACTTTGGAAACTTGACGAACAGTTGCTCGAGCTTCATCGCGGCTCGAGAGCAGTACTGCAACCGTTTTGCCTCTTTCGAGGCAAAGTCGAGCAACGCGGAGCGCGGGTTTTTCGCCATCGCGGTGGGTGCTTATCGTTTTTGTATCGTCATCTCTCTCTCTCTCTCTCTCTTTTTGCGCCGGTGGCGGACCTTTTGTTTGTGGAGGAAATTCCAAAAAGAGTTGTGGACGTGTTTGTGCGCGCACACTTTGCACGGAAGTTTGATATACATAGAAACAATACGTACATGTGTAGGAAATGGCTAATTAAAATATCTTACTGCGTGTGTGTGTGTGTTGTGCAAGAACATCATTTCGAACTGATTAAAGACGGATACGTTGGATCATTAAGTTCCGCGGATTTTCCTACTTTTACAGAGCTCAAACAACATTTACTTACACAACACATGTTGTGATTATTCTTTCGCTCTCGCGTTGTACTCCCCACCGTTGGCGGTGCTCACGACCACCTTATCGCCGATGTTGATGAACAACGGCACGGTCACCGTCAACCCGGTTTCCAACGTCGCCGGTTTATCGCCGCCGGACGCGGTGTTCCCTTTCAACCCGGGATCGGTCATCGTCACTTCCAACGTTACTTTCTCCGGCGGTTCCACGCCAATCACTTTCCCGTCCCATTGCAACACCGAGCACGTCATCCCTTCCGTGATAAACTTCTCAAACTCCCCCGGCGGGCATCGGCACTCCTCGAAAGTGTCCATGTCCATGAACACGTACTGCTCTTCGTCTTTGTACGTGTATTGCATCTGAAGGTTGGTGATGTCCGGAACCTCAAACGTGGTCCCGTTTCTGAACGTCTCTTCTTTCGTGTTGCCGTTTAAGTAGTTGCGGACTTTCGTGCGGCAGAAAGAGGCGCCTCGACCCGGGTGGACGTGTTGAAACTCTGCGCGCGAAGGAAGACAGACGGGGGCGTCAAAAGAGGAAGGAACATTTTTTTTTGATGCGTGGGGAAAAAAGTGGATAAAGAGAAAGAAAAAAACTCTTCGCGCGCGCGCGCCGAGGTGCTCACCCCGGACGAGAAAAGAGACGAAAGCTACGCGAACTCACCGACAACTTTGAACGGTTGTCCGTTGAGCATGATGCTCAGACCGTTCTTGATATCCGCGGTGGTGGCGGTGCCCGCGCGAACCTGTTCATGTGCGTGTGCGTAATGAGAGAGAGAAGAAAGATTAGCGTGACGTCGCGTGGCGGCTTTTCTTAAAATAAACAAAGCGCACCTGAAGCGCGCCTCGGGAGACCGGCTTCCTCGAGGAGGACGAAGAAGAGACGAGCTTTTGACCCGCGAACTGCGAAGTGGAGGCTAATTTTGAAGCAAACATTTTTCGTGCGTGCGCGCGTTTTGTTTATATAAAATGGAGATTTTGTCTAAGTGTATGTTTTGTGACCAAAAGCAGGAAGCGAGCGAGCCACGAAGCCAGCGCAGCGCGACGGCGACCGTAGCCTATAGGTTTCCGACCTTTTTTTTTTCATCTCGCGCCCCAATCAAACGGCGTCCAAACCGCCGGACGGTCGTTCGCTTTTATCGATGACTTTAGATTTTGACGCGGTTTTCGCACCACCACCGATGATTATCGTTTTCTCGTCGATTTCTCGTCTCGCCGGCGTGACTTCTTTTCGAGTCTTCTTCGGTTCTCCTCGGTTATCTCCTCCTCGCGTTTGTTTCGTGCTCTCGAATGCACGTTCGCTGACGATAGCGACGCCGCTGTCGCGCTCGCCGTCGATATCCTCGAAGGATGCGCGTCGGTATTGGTGTTGTCGAGGGGAGTCGGTGGTGTGGGCGGTGGTTGGCAAAGGGGACGGATGCGCCGGCGGCGTTTGCGACACCGACGACGGAGACCACGTCGTCGCGATTGGCTGCATCGCCGATAATCTTCCGTGCGAATTTTGTGTCGTGGACGAATAAAAGCCGTAGTAGGACGTCGCTTGTAACGGCGTGTTTTCAGCGTCGTCTTTCATAGCGATGCGTTTGGTTTCTTGCCACTTGCGTATGACTTGGGCGGCTTTAAATCGCGCGCGGCGTATTAAATCATCGGTGCGCTTGTCGGTCAGACCGGTGTGGAAAGTGAACGGAGGCACACCCGGCGGACGCAGGTAAACGTCAATCTCGCACGATTTTGCAGCTTCGGCGACTTCACGTCGCGAGGTAGCTCGAAGTAACGCGCCAAGAAGCGTCGCGTAACTCGGCGCGGCGTTTGTAGTCGTGGTCGCGACAGATTTTTTCTTTTTCTTCAAGGCCTTGTTTGCTTTTCCTCCTTTTTTTTCGTCTTCGTCGTCCGAGGAAGAGGAATCCGAATCCGACGTCGAATACGCGTTGAACGATTCGGAAGAGGATTTGCTCCCATGTTTACCACTCTTGATCGACTGCCAAAGCTTATCAGCGTGTGCGAACGGACTCACGCGTTCCCAGAGCAACCGCCATCCGCCTAGCCCACCGTCTCTCGCCGTTAACGATCTAAACGCGGCGTAGTGTTCATCTTCCACGTCGACAACAATCGTTGACTCTACACGGGACAGTTTACGCAACACGTCCACCGGCACTGGATTCAGATACGCGCCGTCGACGAGTAAATCGCCGGTATTCTCATCCGCGATGGGCGGTAAGAAACCGATCACGGACATAGACGCTCGAGCGTATCGCCATACCGACCCGGACGTGCACGAGACCAACTTACCGGTGGTCAAATTTGTCGCGCAACAGAAGAAAGGAATCCATAAGTCTTCAATTTCTAACGTTTCGCCGAACATATCTCTGATGGATTTGTCGATAGTTTCGCCGGTCAAGATGGAGAGGAATGGAGGCGTTAAATCTGTCAGAAGACGTCGAGGAGAGGCAATCATGGAGGCGAGTTTGCGAACTCGCGCGCTGACGACGCTTGAATTCGCCGTTCGGGCGTAAAGCGCAGCAGTTAACGTACCTTGCGACGCGCCGCTGATGGCATCGACCGGGACACCTTCGTCTTCCAAAGCTTTCAACGCGCCCAAGTGCGCTAATCCGTGTCCACCGCCTCCGGCCAAAACGACACCAACACCACAACCAGCGATATGTCTCGCAATGCGATCAACGTCTGCGTCTGAGTAAGAACTCAACCGACAGTGATGATGTCGGCGCAAACCTGGTCGGTTAGCGTAAAATCTGCGGGTATTTTTTGGCGATTCGCCTTTTGCGTGTAATAAGACCAACTCGATTTGTGCTAAAATCGCGGTGTTTTTACTACCAATCTCGACAAAGTTTTCGTCGCCGTTTTGCTGCATCGCATCGCTGCTGTAGCTGTGCGAACGTCGGTGGAGTCTCTTTTTCTTGATGTTCGTCATTTTATGGGAATTTAAAAACTCGTCCTCGGAGGCTGACGGCACCGGGATGATTCGTTTCTTTCGGCGTTTCCACAACAACCTGGACTCGGCCGGGGACGGGTCGACGCCGTTACCAATCAATGTGTTTTTCGAAGAGCTGTTATCGTTATTACCGTTCACACCAGTCGATTGCGATTGCATCTCGAACGTGGAAGATGAAGGCACGAACGATGCCGCTGCGCCGCCTTCAGCAACGACCAACACCAAATCGGCTTGCGACACGCACACTCTCGACCATCCACTCGATGACTTTGACGATCGGTTGCTGGCGTTTTGCCCACTCCTATCGCCAACGAACAACACAAATCGGTGCTCTTCTTCGATTCTTGTCATCCAACTTGTCAATTTGGAACGATAAAATGCCGTCTCCACTCGACGGAATCCTTCCGGCACAACCTCTTCCGCTGCTTTTTCGTCCAAAATGAACGCAGACCCTTTACCTAACTTCTCCAGAGCATTTCTCAATTTTGCAGCAAACTTTGGTAACTTTGTTGTTTGCACGGCATCCGTCGCAGGCACAATGGCGATGGTCACAATCTCTGGGCGATACCGTTCTCCAGTTTTTAAATCGCGTTGGTTGGTTTCCAACTTTCGAGCGACGTGTTCTAGCAATCTTCCGGCAACTTCGGGATATTTGGCGGATATGATTTGAACGCTCGCCCGAGACATTCGCACTAACTCGCAATCGCGAGTGCAAATAGCCGTAGATGTGTGCGCGGTTTGCGATAACATCGCCGCGTCGCCAATAGTTTCTCCACGACTCCGGTATCGCATTGCGCCCAATGCAACGTTGTAAATAGACACGCGGCCAGAGATGACAAGGTACATGGAGGTTGCGTCAACGCCCGATCGAAACGCTTGGTCGCCGGCAGAAAGCCACTGTCGATTTAAACCAGACGCGATGAACGCGCGAATAGCTCTGTTCAAAGAGCACGAGGCGGCTAGTTGCAAAGCGATGAATGCATCGGGTGCATGGACGCACAACGTTTGTAACACAGTTGGCGTGATCAACAAAATCTCGCAATCCGTGCAACATCGAACGGTTTCGTCAAATTTAGCACCGGTAATCGCGTGTGCCGCACCGACTAAGCGAGGTGCCTTCAGTTCCGGACCAACGACACCGTCACCCTCGGGCCACGGCACCGCGTCGCGCCGCATTGTTCCGGATAACAGGATGAAATACGCGTTTGTTTGGCTATCTCGTTGAGTGATGAACACCTCGTTCGCTAAGAGCGTTTTTCTACCACCCGCGTATTTTTCTAATTCGTCCTGGTGATGCACTAATAGTTTGTTCGTTGGATTAGCATCTTCTGGAGTTTCGGTCGCGATAATCGTCGATTTAGCTCCATCGTCCAATGAATTAGAAGAGTCTGAAATGGTCGATGTGAACGACCCTCCTCCCCCTCCTCCGTCGTTGTTGTTGTTGCTTGAAACGTCATCTGAGCTTTGTTCAAAAAATTTCTCGTGCGAAGTCTTCGCGTGCATCATCGTAGGTTTCGGTTTTAACACCAAACAATCCTCCGCCCCGGGACTCAAATATTCCGCATCACCTTCTTCTCTCGGTAACTCAAGAAAATCTCTCAAAGTAAACCTTGCGACTCGCCACAATCGAGCGATAGCTTGTTCTAAATACACTTGAATCGTTTTCGGGTACTTTCTGATGAATGTGAACAAAACTTCTTGACGAATGCGAACCAGTTTCGCACCGTTCTTCATCGCCACGCACGAAACGGAACGTCTTGCGGAGTCTAAAACGTCCACGTCGCCTACGGATTCGCCCTTATTCAAAATGTTTGTCAAATGCGCCGGGCCTATGCTAAACGCTATCGGAGGAAGTGGAGAGGATGCACGAATACTACCCATGGGTGGAGTTTGTGAACGCTCTTTATCCAGCGACGTTCTCGAATGCGACGTCGAGCTGTTCGCTCGACTCATTCGACTGGCTTGTTGGTGAGTTTTTCCCATATTTGGCAACCCAGGTGACCCGGCTCTATCGAAAGAACGCCTAATATCTTTCACCGAATGATGGTGATGAGTGCTCGACTTTGAGGAAGATTTTATCAACGAAGACGGGCTTCCCTCGCCACCACTGCCACCGCTGCCGCCACGCGTGTTGGTTGATTGGACGTATACGCCTAATTGACCTTCAACGACGACGTAAATCCCGTCTCGACTTTCGTCGCCTTGCCGGAAGAGAACCTGGTTCGCACCAATCTCAATTTCTTCGCTCATTCCAAACAGTTCTCTCGACTCTTCGAGCTCTAAACACGCAAAAAACTTCGTCGACGCGAAAAAGTTCGGATCAACCGTGTGCGATAAATACTCCCCTGGGCCACTTTGACTCTCCCCTCGCTCGCCCTCCGAGCCCGCGTGCGCTCTTCGATAGTCGAACAAACTCGTCTGCGAAGCGTCCGAACTCTCAAAATTACTGCTGCTCTCTTTCCCTTCTTTCCTCCATTCTTCTTTTATTCTATCCATGGTCGTGCCTCGTTTCATCGTTCTCGGCGTCCCAACCGGTGTTTCAAATTTCTCGCTCTCGTCGCTGTTGCTCCGAGAGTTGCTCCGAGATAATCCTTTACTTTTATTCGTCGTCGCGCTACTCGATGATGTCGCTAACCGTTTCGGCGCTTTCGGCGCCACAACTTTGTCCTTCGAGTCTTCCCCTCTCGAAGCGAAGCGAAAGGACGACTCGTCTTCCGTGGCGGAAGAGTACTCGGAAGACGACGACGAAAAAGAACCATCCGAATTATCTGAGACATTGTCCTCGTCCATCTCTTCGTCGTCCGTCGAGTCCGACTGTTGTCTCCGCTTTCTCCGTCCTCCGCTCTTCCTCGTCCTCCTTCTCCTGCTCTGAGTCAGCTTTTTCTTGTCATCACCAGCGTCAGCGTCCTCGTCGGTGTCCGATTTCTTCTCGTACTCGATCCAGTATCTCAAAAACGCCGATCGAGAGAACAGTCCAACCGCGGCGACGACGGTGATCGCCCTCGCGATTCGTCTGGTCGTCGAGTACGAGGACAGGGGCATCTTTCAACAGAGAGAGAGAGAGAGAGAGAGA
>Ga0255765_1002798_pt1 | contig 19378 bp, 22 predicted proteins | sample 041ome_8_FD_179965 | JGI IMG/M metagenome (GOLD analysis project Ga0255765, IMG submission 179965) | Coastal salt marsh microbial communities from the Groves Creek Marsh, Skidaway Island, Georgia - 041407BS metaG (version 2) | ecosystem: Environmental > Aquatic > Marine > Intertidal zone > Salt...
GAGTGGCTGAAGGAGCACGCCTGGAAAGTGTGTATACGTTAATAGCGTATCGAGGGTTCGAATCCCTCCGTCTCCGCCAAATTGAAAATTATGAATGAAATATATTAAGTGCCTTCTAGTAAATACCATAGCTTTTTTGCGTGGAAGATCGATAGTCTTTAATTACGATAAAGATCAAGAGCTTTATTTAGTAAAATTAATTAATTATTCACCCCACATGTTTTTATTTTTTTGTGACCTATTCTCTAAAGCTTTTGCGTACTTTAAAAATGTATATATAGCTTGGGATATGGAAATTGCGAGCCCGTCAATTCCGGCAATAAAGCCTCTTTTGAAAATGTAACTTTTTATAAATGCAACAATCATGTGAACTATAGGTGTAGTACTGGAGACTTTCTTTTTTCTAAGTAAAAAGTCATTTGCGCTCCTGGTGCTAAAGGTGTTGGCCTTGTGAAAAAGATGATGATAGTTGATAAAACTCTTATGTTCTATATGGCCATTTACTTTTTCAACAAGCATGCTTCGGTTGTTTAGAGGCACTACTTTTGAGTGAGCAATAACGTTTTTAAACTGAAAAAAATTTCTATTAAAAAGTCTTACTTGAGGGTCTGGAGACCAACCGCATTGCGGAATGAATCTATCACCTATATAATTTTTTCTTTCAATTTCAAAGCACGATTCGTTGTTTAGATGCTTTAGTTTAATGTGATTGATGGCATTTATGGCTGTGCGATCAAGGAATTCATCAGAGTCAAGTAAGATTATCCAGTCATTAGTTGCGTTATTGATGCCAGTGTTATTTTGGGGTCCATTTCCCAGATAGTCTTGGTGTATTACTTTAGTGGCATAAGATTTGACGATTTCGAGAGTGGTATCTGTGCTACCTGAGTCAACAACAATAATTTCGCTACAAATCTCTGAAAATGATTTTAATGTTAACGCTATTGTTGCTTCTGAGTTAAATGTTGTTGTTACACCAGTAATCATAGGTAATTTTGGTAAGGAATTTAAATGAGTAATTCTATCACTGTAGTTGGTTCTGGGTTTGCTGCATTAACAGCTGTTCGTAAATTACGTAAAGCCGATGCCTCCATTAAAATTGACGTTGTTTCCCCCAAAGCTGAGTTTGTTTATTACCCGGGGACTATCTGGATTCCCACTGGGCTGCGTAAACCAGAAGACTTAGTGATCAATCTCACTAACTTTTTTAAGCGAATGAAAGTTTCGTTCCATGCAGCAGAGGCAAAGGGTTTAAGTGCTGATGGTCGCACCTTGCATACAAGTAATGGCGATATTTTAAACGACGGCATCATTATCGCCAGCGGTGGTCGTTTTATTAAAAAGCTGCCTGGTATTGAGCATGCGATTACGCCTTGTGATGGAATACCTGCGACGACTCAAATTCGTGACCGCTTAGCTCAAATGAGCGGTGGCACGTTGGCTTTTGGTTTTGCTGGCAATCCTAAAGAGCCTTCTGCGATGCGTGGCGGCCCTGTGTTTGAGTTTCTATTCGGTATCGATACGTGGCTGCGTAAACAAGGTAAGCGCGATAAATTTAAACTCGTATTTTTTACGCCAGCTGAAAAGCCAGGGCAGCGCTTAGGTGAAAAGGCTGTCAAGGGCTTGTTAAGCGAGATGGCTAACCGAGATATTGAAACGTATCTTGGTCATAAGATGAAAGGCTTTGAGTCAAACAAAGTGGTGACTGAAGGCGGTGAGTTTGAAGCTGATTTGATTATGTTCATGCCGGGTATGACCGGTAATCAGTGGTTTGATAACACCGAGTTAGCACGTTCCGAAGGTGGTTTGTTGAAAGCCAATAAGTTTTGCCAAGTGGAAGGTGCTGAACTCGTTTATGTTGCGGGTGATTCAGGGAGCTTCCCGGGGCCTGATTGGTTGCCAAAGCAGGCGCATATGGCTGATCTGCAAGCAGCAGCGGCGGCTCAAAATCTTTTAGCTGAGCTTAACGGTGAGCAGCCTGCAGATACGTTTAAAGCCGAGCTGATGTGTATTGTGGATAAACGTAATAGGGGCACATTGATAACGCGATCTGAGACCGGTGGTGTAATGTTGCCATTAGGTATTTTGGGTCACTGGTTAAAACGCTTTTTCGAGTGGATGTATTTGCGCCAGTACCTTTAAATATGTTTTTCGACTAAATCAAAATACCTTTCGATAACTTCTCTAGCCAATGAGAATTGTCGCTCTTTAAATAGATAAGGCGCTGCATATTCTTTGCCTGCTTCTGAAATTTCATTGCAAAGATTTGGTTTGCTTAGGTAGTTATCGATAACTTCTTCTGTGTTAGAAAAGTCATCTGCGATTTCAATATAGTGCTCTCCAGGTATTAATTTTGATTCGCAGAACCATGTTTCGTATTTGGGTTTTGGCATCACTGGTATTGAATTAGAGCCCATTATCCATTTGAGGTTGCTTGCAACATCATTACCTTCAATTGCGAAGATGAGCTTGAACTGAAGTTGTTCTTTAACCGAGAGGTAGCTTTTAGGTTTGCCAAGTATGCTTTTTTCTGTGTGTCGAGAAGTGTCTGCAATATCGCAGGTGTTTATGTTTACACACTGCCGAAAAAATGTTTTTCGGTGTTCTTGGTAACAGGCGCCTCTCCAGACGGCATGATTTTTCTTGCTATTTAATGATGTTTCGTCATTGATAAAAGTGAGATGCCTTATCGAATCTAAAGGTAGGAGGATATTGTTATTTTTATTTAGTTGAATAGGTCGACTTTTAGTGAAGGTTGGCTGGTCAAATTCATCTACAACATCACCAAATTTAATGGCACATAATCGCGTGTCAGATTTATCAAATATTTTATACCAATCATATCGGTATCCAGAGCCAGTGTTAAAATCGACACTATTGGCAGCAACTGAGCTTGCTAGGTGCCATTTCTTTGCTGAGCAGTAATGTTCAATTCTTTCTATTTCATCAGTGGTTGGGACAACTCTCTTGCGTGGATAGTTACCAACTAAATAGTTAAACCAGAAATTAAGATGATGGTAAAAGCGCATTTAATTTTCGATTACGTAGCTAATTCGTATTTATATCACAACAATGGTATGGAAATGAGAATACACACTATTACGATTGATGGCTTGATTACCTGTGCACCACGCTCAACAGCAAGTTGAGAGCCAAGCCAAGCCCCAATCATTTGCCCTATTCCCATTATAAGTCCGATCAGCCATAGCACATGCCCTCCAAGGGCAAAAAATGCGAGTGATGCGATGTTGCTCGTGAAATTAAGTAGCTTTGTGGTAGCTGTTGCTTTTGTTATGTTGAACCCAAGCAGCAAGATGACCGCCAACATGAAAAAGCTGCCGGTGCCGGGGCCAAAAAATCCATCGTAAAAACCAATTAAGCTGCACGCGCTGATGCCAAATGCGCCGATGGATAGTCGTGCTTGACGATCAAGGTCGCTAGCTTTTGGTGAGAAGGCAAAGAAAAGCGCAAAGCTAATTAAGAACCAGGGAATAATGGCGTTTAGGCTATCGTTACTCACATTTTGAACTAACCAGGTCCCGAATATCGCGCCTAAAAAGGTCATCATGATGGGTATTTTGAGTTGATTGATCGGTAATAAGCCCTTTCGCCAAAAGTTTACGCTGGCGGTTGCGGTGCCAAAGCACCCTTGAAGCTTGTTGGTCGCTAGAGCATTTAAAGGCGGTATACCCACCCAGAGAAGGGCTGGAACGGTAAGCAAACCACCACCGCCAGCAATGGCGTCAATGAAGCCTGCTAGCGTTGCAATGATGCCCAGAAAAAGAATGATCTCTATGCTGATGTTTTCCACGGAATGTGTTTTCGTTAAATGCGATAATTCTCACATTGTATGCCTGAAGCTGAATTTCCGACCAAGATGTTTGCTGTAAAAATTACTGACCTAATAAAGCGCTATGCTAAAGGTGAAGAGGCGCTGAAGAGCATAGACCTGACTGTTTCAGCGGGTGATTTTTTTGCGTTGCTTGGACCGAATGGGGCAGGTAAGTCGACAACGATTGGTATTTTGAGCTCCCTGATTAATAAGAGCTCAGGTTCTATCGAAGTGTTTGGCTATGATCTTGAGAAAGAGCCGGAGCTGGCGAAGTCATGCATTGGTTTGGTGCCACAAGAATTTAACTTTAACCAGTTCGAGCCGGTTGATGAGATCCTGATTAATCAAGCCGGCTTTTACGGCATACCTCGCGCTGAGGCAAAACAGAGAGCTGAGCATTACCTTAAAAAGCTAAGCCTGTGGGATAAGCGTAAAGCGCAAGCGCGTGAACTTTCCGGAGGCATGAAGCGGCGTCTGATGATTGCCCGGGCGCTGGTGCATAACCCAAAGCTACTTATTCTCGATGAGCCAACCGCGGGTGTTGATATTGAGATACGGCGGTCCATGTGGTCTTTCTTAAAAGAGATTAATCAAGCGGGCACCACCATTATCTTGACCACGCATTATCTCGAGGAGGCTGAAAGCCTCTGTCGCAACATCGCTATCATCGACAAAGGGGTCATTATCGAAAACACCTCGATGACATCCATGCTCAGACGCCTCAATCAGGAGATTTTTGTATTGGATACTGAGGATGTAATTGATGATTTGCCAACGCTTCAGGGCTTTGAGCTGACCCAAGTAGGTGAGAGCTCTTTTGAGGTGAGTGTGGCTAAGGAGTCTGGCCTTAATCGATTATTTTCAGCGTTAAATGAGGCGGGTATTAAGGTGCTGAGTATGCGTAATAAGCAAAACCGTTTGGAGCAGCTTTTTATTGACATGGTGGGTGAGAAGTCATGATCAAAACCTACTGGGTCGCTTTTCGTACGCTCATCATCAAGGAGATCCTCAGGTTCTCTCGTATCTGGGTGCAGACTTTATTGCCACCGGCGATCACCATGGCACTTTACTTTATTATCTTCGGCAAGCTTATTGGTGAGCAGATCGGTGACATGGAAGGCTTTCGGTACATTGATTTTATTGTGCCGGGCTTGATCTTGATGTCAGTGATCTCAAACAGCTACGCCAATACCGTCTCTAGCTTTTATTTCAGCCGGTGGAATAAGCACATCGATGAATTACTGATCGCTCCAATCCCTAATTGGTTGATCTTGGCGGGTTACGTTGCGGGTGGTGTAGCGAGAGGCGTTATCGTTGGCATAGTCGTTACCATTGTGGCGTCCTTGTTCTCTGATCTATCAATCCACTCATACGGAATTACATTTCTAGTCTTTGTGTTGACTTCGGTATTGTTCTCTTTGGCCGGCTTTATCAATGGTGTTTTTGCAAATAGTTTTGATGACATCTCGATTATCCCGACATTTGTCTTAACGCCGCTGACCTATTTGGGTGGTGTGTTTTATTCGATGAGTTTGTTACCTGAGTTTTGGCAAACGGTTTCCATGGCGAATCCGGTGCTATATATGGTTAATGCCTTCCGCTATGGGCTTCTTGGAATAAGCGACATTAATCTTAGCTTTGGTATAGTCATTATTTTGGGGTTCACGCTTATTTTGGCACTTTATGCTCACTCGTTAATGAGATGTGGTGTTGGAATTAAAAGTTAGTTACTTAACCCAAGTTAGACTATCAATAGATGAAAAATAAGTTAAGTTTGAATTGGTCATTGCTTGATCAGGCTGCAGTTTCCGCTATTAATTTCTTAACAATATTTCTTGGCGCCTATTTTTTAGAAGTAGGTGAGCAGGCAAAACTAGCCTTTTTTTACGTGATTTTGATTGCCGCCACACTGTTTAACGCTGCTTTTTATTTTGCATCAGTACCGTTTCTGAAAAATAAATTTGGTGCGAATTCAAATTATTTGGCAGCCTTAAGGTATTTGAGCTTAAGATTGATGCTGCCAGTTGCATTCTTGATTTCGGTTGCTTCTTTGTTCACAAGTAAGCTTTCAAATTGGGATATGAGTTGGATAGATTTTTCCTTAGTATTCTTAAACCTTGCACTCTTCTTGTACTTTGAATTTTACAGGAGGTCACAGTACTTCTTTGGTTCAACTTTGTATGCTGCTAAATCAAGTATCTTAATTGGTGTAGCAAGACTTCTTTTAATAGTAGTCTTTTCTCCAGAGTCAATTAATCAATTTTTGACTATTACCGTTATTTCCTATTTGGTTGTTGTTTTTCCCACATGGAATAAGTCAGATAAAAAAAGTGATGTTGATTTTAATTTAATACGCCAACATATCGTGTATTCAAAGTGGTCAATATCTAATATTGTTCCCCAATGGATCGCAATCCATTCTCCAGTAGTTCTTGCTGGTTTTTTTGTAGAAGCAAAAGTTATTGCAATACTTCTGACATTAAGAAGTGTGACATCTGTATTTAATGTCGTTTTGGAGCTTTTTGATACCTACCTGTCATCCAAGTTAGGTAAGCTAATGGCAAATGGCGAGTCAATGATGCCGTATAGATTTTTGAAAAAAATTTATGCGGCAGGAATTCTTCTTGGTATAGTTATTGGGGTCTTAATTTATATCTATGGTGAAGCTGTACTGAAAGCTTCTATTGGTATTGAGTATTCTAAGCACTGGTTTTTGCTAATGCTTTTTTGGATTGGTAATGTGCTCTATTTTGTTGGTCGATTAAGTGCAATAAGTTTACGTGTTAAAGGTGGACCTTTATATGAATTTATGGGTTCATTAGTTGGCTCATTTGTTGTGATGGCACTGATGTTGTTAATAGATTCCTTCAGCATTTATAGTTTTGCTGTTGTTTTAATTTTTAGTCAATTGGCTCTAGTTCTAACACAGTTGTTAATCCCTTTGGCTTACCCAACAAAATATTATGAACAGTAAATCTTTATATTTTAAAAAAAATAAGGTACGACTTATCTTATGGAATATTTGGTTAAGACTCTCAAAAATTAAGTTACATGGCGTTACTATTGGTTGGGGGAGTTGGATTAAATCAGAGTTGACTATTGGATATGGTAGTGCCACTGGTTGGGGCTTTGTTGTGCGTGGGGCCGGGAAAGCGCAAATTGGACGATATTGTGCAATTGGTGAAAATGTAAGAATAATTACAAGCAACCATGACCATCAAGCTCCTGTGGTTTCATTTGGCCTTCAAAGCAAAATATACGATAAAAATTTTCAAGTCATCGGCAATGTAGTGATTGGTCATGATGTCTGGATAGGTGACAGCGTGACCATTTTGCCTGGCGTTAACGTTGGGACTGGGGCTGTAATTGGTGCAGGATCAGTAGTTACTTCTGATATCACCCCTTATTCGATTGCTGCAGGGTCGCCAGCAAAAGTTATCAAATCTAGATTTAGTCACGATAAAACAAAAAACTTTCTACAGAAGCAATGGTGGAAGCTTGATTTTACGTCAATGAAAAGCTTCTTTAATGAATAGATACTATGGTATTTTTTGGTTTTAAAATATGGATGCATTTGAAAATAGATTTTCTGAACACTGGGATTATTTGATCGACTGGGATCAGAGGTGGCAAAGAGATTCATCCCTCATATTTAATTATATAAGTGAAATTTTTCTAGCTAAGGCAATCACCCCCAATGTTTTGGATGCAGCGGCAGGCACTGGCGTCGACTTTATATACGGTTTAAAAAACGGCTTTGAGTGTCACGCCTCAGATGCTTCTGCGTCAATGCTTGAAGTATTAAAAAGGAATTTGTCAAAGCGTTGCCTATCAGATTACAAAGACCGAATTTACCAAATAGATTGGGGCGATCTGGGTGATTTGAATAAAAAGTTTGATGTAATACTTTGTGTTGGCAATTCTTTTGCCTGCTGCATTGATGAAAACGAACGTTTTCGCGCATTTAAAGGATTTATGTCTAGCTTGAGCCCGGGCGGGATCCTAATTTTAGATCATAGAAATTATGATCATATTCTCAGCCATTCTAGCTGTAAACTAAAAGGCTTATCTTTATACTATGGCAAAGAGGTTGAGATTGCCCAAGATGGTGAGTGCCCCACTGACTTTATATATAGTTTTGAGGACTCTTCTAGTTATAAGCTGGAAATGCGTCCGGTTTATGAAGATAGATTATTTGAATATGCCTCAGGTGCTAACTTTAACTATAAAGCCTGCTTGAAAAGAGACGATTCCGTTATCGTCCATGCATTTATTGTTAATTAGGTAAATTAAAAATGAAGATTTGTATCATTGGTAACGGGGCCGTCTCATATTTCACCGCATTAAAGTTAAGTGATATTCCTAGTCTTGAAATATCAATACTTGGCCCTAAAAACTATGATGGTAATGCTAGTCTTGTTGCTGGTGCTATGCACGCATCTACCGGTGAAGTAGAGAGCGAGCTAGTAGAAGGTTCGCTTGATAAATTCATTTACGAGATTAGCTTGCAGTCTAGGGATCTTATGAGAGAAGCTTTGGAGGAGTATTCGCCCTCAAGTATTACTGCAAACGGCACAGTTGTTTTTTTAAATGCGGAACATAATATATTTGAACGTAGAAATTTTGACTTCGTAGTTAATGCTGCCCAAACCTACGATACACATGAAGATGTTTCAACCAGTGATTTTTTCAATAACAAAAGAATTAGAAAAAAAGAAAAGATAATTTATCTTAACCGCGAGTTTTCTTTTGATCCGAGGGAGCTGCTGTTAAACCTTGAGCAAATTTTGCAAGCTAAGGGCGTTAATTTTATTAGCGATGTTGCTAAAGATGTTGATGTAAAAAACAACACAATTAATACCAAATCAAAAGGCAAGCTAAATTTTGAAAAGATTATTGTAGCTAATGGTTCTGGCGATTTAAATTTTAATAATCTGCAGTCCCAGTTGATTCCTTCTTTTAGGGGTTTGGGTACAGCGCTTCTATGTAAGTCCAACGATGCTGTAGATAAAGCAATAGAGCCAAAGGTGGTTTATCGCTCGGTTAATCGAGGGGGTAGTCAATGTGGATTTCATTTTGTGCCATGTGTGAATGATGGTTATTACATTGGTGCTGGAAATAGATTGGCTTTTAAAAATGATCGATCAATTCGTTTCGAGACTGTGCGGTATTTATTAAATGAGGCAGAACAAGATCTGTTGGGTTCACAAGCCACATATGCTGCCTCGGGAAATGTGTTGCTTGGCAATAGGTCGCGAAGCTTTGATTTCTACCCTATTTTTGGGCCATTAAGGGAAAATAAGTCAATCTTTATAGCAAAGGGGTTTAATCGGGTAGCGCTAAGTCTTGCGCCATTGTTGGCTAATGAGATTTATGACTTCTTTACTGGTGCATGTGATAAACAGTTAGGTAATAAGTTTTTACCACAAAGAGACTTTATTTCTCATGGCTCACCAGAATACTGTGCTAATGAATTTGCTCTTATGACTTGTGCAAATCTAATCGAGCATTCGTTGTTAAAGCAATCATCAGCTGAGTATAGTGAAAAATTAGATGAGCTCTTTAATGTTGGAATGGATTACATCAAGCTTATTCAGCAAAGATACAACCTTGATTCTGAATATGGACCGGCGCCAGACGCATTGTCCGTTCTTGCTAGCGATGTTAGTTTTTGCTGAGTCATGTTTTCTCGCTTGATAGCATTAGTGCTGCTTGCAGTTGCATTGCCATTTTTTGTTATTAGTTGCTTTTTGGTTCTTTCGTCCATTGGGCGCCCGGTTTTCTTTAAACAATGTAGAGTTGGAAGATATGGGGCGTCATTCACTATATATAAATTTAGGACCATGATGGGGACGGATTGCCCTATTAGAAATGAATGCGATTTTTACTCCAGAACAACAGTGATTACGCGTATTTTGAGAAAACTTAAGCTAGATGAATTGCCACAGCTTTTCAATATTTTGAAGGGTGACATGGCTTTTGTTGGACCAAGGCCGTTACCACCATCGGCAGTAAATTACTTTACAAAAGATCAGTGGCGCCTGAGATGCAAAGTAATGCCTGGATTAACTGGCCTTTCGCAGGTGAATGGTTGTGACCATCAAAGCCCAAGAAGAAGGGCTGTTTTAGATTGCTTATATGCTCAAAACAAGAATACTTGTTATGATTTTGTAATACTTTTTAAAACTTTTATACATATTATAAAAAACAAAACTTCTAATTAAGCTATAGCGAATTTAGCATCTTCCGATGCTTTAAGTGAGTGGGTCCAAAATGTCTGATGAATCTAAATTGAATAAATCTTTATTGGTAATTCAAAAAATCAGAGAAGAAATCCCAGATCAGATTAATGCATACCTAAATTTCACACAGAAGACCAAGTCTGCTGGAGATATTGATGAAAAAAATAAAGCGCTTAATTCTTCCACTTCCCATGCTTGGGTAAATCTTTTTTAACTATGATGCAGTTTAGTCCTTGGCCGTTTTACTCAAACGAAGAAGAATTGGCTGTTAAGAAAGTACTTTCATCCACCAGGGTAAATTATTGGACAGGTGCGGAGTGTCGTCAGTTTGAGAAAGAGTTTTCTGAGTTCATTGGCTCCAAATATGCAGTTGCATTAGCCAATGGAACTGTTGCGCTTGATGTTGCATTCAAAGCATTAGAGATTGGTGAGGATGATGAGGTTATTGTTACATCGAGAACCTTTCTGGCTTCCGTTTCTTCGATAGTTAATGCTGGTGCTACGCCAGTTTTTGCCGATGTTTCGCCTGATTCACAGAACATAACAGCTGAATCAATCTCAAAAGTATTAAGTAAAAAAACTAAAGCAATTGTTTGCGTGCATCTTGCTGGTTGGCCATGTGATATGGCTCCGATCATGGCGCTTGCAAATAAGCTCAATCTGTTTGTAATAGAGGACTGCGCTCAGGCTCATGGCGCTAAATATAAAGGACGATCAGTTGGCTCTATAGGGAACGTTGGCGCATGGTCCTTCTGCCAAGATAAGATCATGACCACCGGTGGTGAAGGTGGGATGGTCACGACTAACGATCGTGAATTGTGGTCTCGCATGTGGTCGTATAAGGATCATGGGAAAAGTTGGGAGGCTGTTTACGATAGAGAGCATCCACCGGGTTTTCGCTGGTTGCATGATTCTTTCGGAACGAATTGGCGCATGACTGAAATGCAGGCTGCTATTGGTCGTATTCAGTTAACTCGAATGAGTGATTGGTCGTCTAAACGCATCGCTAATGCAAATACCATTTGGAATGCCGCTAAAAAGTTGAAAGGTTTGCGTGTGCCTGATTTGAGCTGCGATGGTTGTCAGAATGAATGTGATCAGACGACAGGTTGTACTCATGCCGCATATAAATGTTATGTCTTCGTCGAAGGCACTGAAGATGACCGCGACGCGATCATGGCATCAATTAATGACCAGGGTGTGCCTTGTTTCTCGGGATCATGTTCTGAAGTTTATCTGGAAAGGGCCTTTGATAGAACGAGTTTTAGGCCTAAAGAAAGATTACCTAATGCAAAGCTACTTGGTGAAACGAGTTTAATGTTTCTTTGCCATCCGACATTGACCGAGGATGAGATACAAAAAACATGTGATGTGATCACTTCTGTTGTTACTGATTATTTTGCTTAACTTAGGCCTCTCCTACGAGTAGCCAATCGCTATCATCCCAGTTCCTCAAGTATCTCAATGCTGTGTTCTCAGACTTCCATCCGCCGCGTAGCATAATCCTTTCAAGCGGTACACCTTTATCAAGAAGGTCTACTGCAGCACCGACACGAAAAGAGTGACCTGATAGCTCGCCTATATCTTTTATTTTCGCTTTGCGTTGTAGCACCTTAAGTATCTTATTCAACGCAGCCGGATCTAAACTTTCTCTAACGCTTAAGCCGCGTTTAAAGCTTCTTAAAATATATCCGTCAGTTTGTTTGATTGTGTCTTGCCAGTGATTAATCATTTCAACAAGCTCATCTGAGATGGGGATGAGCTTCCCTTCACCAAACTGATCTGTTTTTGATTTACGTAAGAGCAGGGCATGTTTTCCATTAGGTAATGTTTTAACGTCATCAAACTTAAATGCGCATATCTCAGAACGCCGACGCATGCTTTCATAGCCTAGTTGAAGAAGTAAGCGATTACGTAAACCCACAATACTGTCATCACATACTGCTTGGAGTTTACGCATGACCCCTAGCGTGAGTGGAGTGGCCTGTTTTTGAGCTATACCTAAGTTGCGTTTAAGACGCTTAAGTCCGAGGATTACATCAGGCTCTTTGGTAGGGTTGGGTTGTTTTAATAAATCGAGAAGTCGGCTGATACTAACAACGCGTCGACTCATCGTGGCAACGGTTAATGATTCCCCCATCTCATCAATATAACGAACAAACTGTGTGCCACTAAGTGATAGTGGATTGAGTTTGTTTTGTTTGCACCAGCGAGTGAGGTGTTCAAAGTCTGAGCGATAAGCTTTGATGGTGTTAGGTGCGTATGCTCCCTCGAGCGATGTAAACAGTTTCTCGACGTTCATTTTTGATGCCTTGCTACTTGATTCAATTGGGTTTAACCTAAGATTAGAACTAAATAAGAACAAATGGCTCTAGTGATCTATTCGTGATCTATTTGACTCTTATTAAGATTTAATTGTCTCTTAAAGAGTAATTATAGGACGCTATGTGATTAATGCAAGTCAAATACGTGCCGCAAGGGCGGTGTTGGGTTTAACTGGTCAGGAGCTAGCTGATAAGTGCGAGATCAGTCTGAAGACTTTACGAAGGTATGAAGCTCAAGAAGGTGTTCCTGTAGGTAATACAAAGGTGTTGATTGCAATAAAGTCTTTCTTTGAGTCAGCTGGTATCGAATTCACAGGCGATCCGCTGAAGAATCCTGGTGTGACCTTAAACCTGAAGGACTGATCTCTTGACTGATGATGCATTAAAACGTGGTCTTGAGATTCTTAAGTCGGTGCAAACAGTACAGCTGGCTGATGAGACAGGGCATTACGAGCAGATCTTGCATGGCCTGTTATCAGACCTTGAGTCCCCGGATACGCTGAGCGTCATCCTTTGCGAGCAGATTGCCGGGTGTCTTTATTGGTTACGCAAACACGTTGAGGATAAAGAGCTGAGTCTGTTGGAGGCGACCGCCCAGAAAATAGACAGGGCTATCAGTGGGTATGGTGAATGTGAGACATCAGTTGACGATATCCGCAAAGTTATCCGTGGCGATGCAAGCTTAAAGGCTAACTTTGATCAGCGTATATCCGAATCTCCAAATAATAACGTTGCTGCGTCGTTTGATGGTTGTAGAGCAGTTGCCTTTGAGGCTTCGGTTAAGGCTATCAAGATAGCCGATGATTTGATCCAAAGACAGTTGCTGAACATTCGGCACTTGCAGAAGAGTCTGGATAACATCGACATGAAGCGACGTGTGATTAAACGGATGGACTTAGAGCTGTATCGTTTAGAGCAAGACATTAAAGCTCTTGAACATGAGCCAGAAACAAGCCAAGGCCAATAAGCGTAATGCGCAGCACTCGACTGGTCCTCGATCCGCGACGGGCAAACAACGCTCATCAAAAAATGCGCTCAAGCATGGCCTTAATGTTCCCTTTGAGGCGGTGAGTGATCCACGATTTGATCGGTTATCTGGGCAGCTTTTAGCCGATGGGTATTCGCCAGATCAGGCGCAACAGTTAGCTGCCGCCATCCTAAATCACCGCCGTGTCATGGAGGCCTTGCCCACGCATTATCAGATGCCCAAGGAGGTCTTTGGGCTGGCTGAGATCGAGATGATCGAGGAGATTGAGAGCCAGGCGGAGTTTGGCATTCGGACTCTGACAAAGAAGGACCGGCAGACCATCGCAAGTTTCTTAAGACGTTTCGAGCGGGTTAACCAGCGCCTAGGCTCCGAGGTTGAGCAGCGGGTAAAGCGGCTAGCCTCCTTAGCGAGATACCAGCAGAAGTCAGTAGCTCAGCTGGCTAAATTGATCCGCAAAGACTAAAAATCACAAAACGAACCCATTTAGGTCCGATAACTGCTCTTATCAGTGTTTTCGTTCTAAAATATGAATATGGATCATCAACAAATTCACACTAATTGGTTTTCAAGTGTTTTGAAACTGCCTAGAAGGGCAAAACAGCTCATGATGGTCGTTACAGATGCCGCCTTATTAGTATTTTCGTTATGGGCTGCTTATGCATTGCGCTTTTCACAATGGTGGCCGAGTGATTGGCTTTTAGAAGCTAGGTTTCTCTTTGCACTCATGCCTTTGATTGGTGTTTTCGTTTTCACCCGCCTCGGTTTGTATCGTGCCGTTATTCGGTATGTGAACTTTCAATTATTAGCAGCTATTGCGACAGGTTCAGCAATTTTGGTTGCTTTGGCTTTCGCTGCCATAGCCACAACTAATATACAAGTCCCCAGGTCAATCCCAATAATATTTGGTTTGACTGCGCTAATGAGTATTGGCGGCTCTAGAATGGTAGTGCGCTTTTTCTACTACTTGATAGTTTTTAGTAAAAAAACTCATCGCGTTTTAATTTATGGTGCGGGATCTGCGGGTAGTCAATTACTCGCTTCGTTATCCAATGACCATGATATGCAAGTTGTCGGACTTGTGGATGATGATCCAAAGCTTGCTCGAACGACTTTGGCGGGTGTGATGGTTTATCCGGCGAATAGCATTGGCGAAATGATCGAAAGATTGCGTGTTGATACGGTACTGATTGCGTTACCTAATGCCTCGCGTCCGCAACGAAGAGCGGTTCTGCAACGTCTCAGCCAGCATCCGGTGCATGTGCTAACGATTCCATCGATGTCGGAGATCTTAAGTGGCACGACAGTCGATAAAGTTCGTGAGCTCGATATCGAAGACTTGCTCGGTCGTGATGCGGTAAAGCCGTTACCACATTTAATGGCCAAGAGTCTTAAAAATAAATCAGTCTGTATTACCGGTGCGGGTGGTTCGATTGGCTCAGAGCTGGCTCGTCAATGTGTTGAGCAGGGCGTAAAAAAATTAGTTTTATTTGAAAATTCTGAGTTCGCTCTCTATACCATCGAGCGCGAGCTACGCGAGCTACGCGAGCTACGCGAGCTACGCGAGTTCGGAGTTGATCCGTGTGAGATCGTTGCTATTTTGGGCTCTGTAACCGATGCACAGTTGATATTAAAGGTGTTTGCTAACCACCAGGTGCAGACGGTTTATCACGCCGCAGCGTATAAGCACGTCCCCATGGTTGAACACAATCCTTTTGCGGGTATCTGTAATAACGCGTGGGGTACAAGAACAGCCGCGGATGCAGCGGTGAAAGCGGGTGTCGAGCGTTTCATTCTTATCTCAACTGATAAGGCAGTGAGGCCAACTAACATAATGGGGGCGACAAAGCGCGTCTCTGAGCTTGTGCTGCAAGCCTTAGCTGCACAGCCGGGAATGAAGACGATCTTTTCGATGGTGCGCTTTGGCAATGTTCTAGGTTCATCGGGTTCGGTCGTGCCAGTGTTTCGCCAACAAATTGCTGAAGGTGGGCCTGTCAGTGTGACCCATGAAGACATCAATCGTTTCTTTATGACGATTCCTGAAGCTTCGTCATTGGTCATTCAGGCGGGTTCAATGGCAACCGGAGGTGAAGTCTTCTTGCTGCATATGGGGGAACCTATACGCATTGCTGATTTAGCTGAGACGATGATTAAGCTGAGCGGCTATACCGTGAAAAATGATCGACACCCAGATGGTGACATCGAGATTATCTATACCGGCTTAAGACCTGGCGAAAAGTTGTATGAAGAGCTGCTTGTGGATGATCAAGCGCTTGAAACAAGCCACGATAAGATCTTCTGCGCGCGCGAAGCCTTTATACCCACAGAGCAGTTGGATGAGGTGTTCCATAGAATTCAAGAAGCAGCAAAGCAAGATGATGAGAAGCAGCTCAAGCAAATCCTCTGTGAGGTAGTGGCGGGTTACGTCTCCTCTGATGTGGACACTTCAAGCTCAAACGTTGTTAGATTACATCCTTGATTTATTTTAGATAGCTTCCTCTAATTGATTGCCCTCCGAGGCTGATGGGTATTTTTATATGAAAGTTTTAGTGACTGGCGCAGCCGGTTTTATTGGCTCAACTTTAAGTTTGCGTTTATTGGAGCGAGGAGACGAGGTTGTCGGTATCGATAACCATAACGATTACTACGACCCCGCGTTAAAAGAAGCGCGCCTGGCACGACAGATTGATCACTCCAACTACACGCACATGCGTATCGATCTTGCTGATCGTGCGGGTATGGCGGCATTGTTTGAAGAGCATAAACCACAGCGTGTGGTGAACTTAGCTGCGCAGGCGGGTGTACGTTACTCACTTGAAAATCCACTCTCTTATATAGACAGCAACCTAGTTGGCTTCGGCCACATCCTGGAAGGTTGTCGTCATAACGGCGTCGAGCACCTGGTCTATGCCAGTTCATCAAGTGTTTACGGTGCGAACACGCAGATGCCGTTCTCTGTTCATCATAATGTTGATCATCCGTTGAGCTTGTACGCGGCTACGAAGAAAGCGAATGAGTTGATGGCGCACACCTATAGCCATCTGTATGGCTTGCCAACAACGGGTCTTCGTTTCTTTACCGTCTATGGCCCGTGGGATCGTCCGGACATGGCGCTGCAGAAGTTTGCACAAGCTATTACCAAGGGCGAGACCATCAAGGTGTTTAACTACGGTAACCACCGCCGTGACTTCACCTACATTGATGACATTGTCGAGGGTGTGATTCGTATCTTGGATCGTCCTGCGCCACCGAATCCTGATTGGACGAGTGATAAGCCAGACTCCGCTACGAGCTCTGCGCCATGGCGTGTTTATAACATCGGGAACAACAATCCAGTGAATCTGATGGATTACATTAGTGCCTTGGAAGAGGCTTTAGGGAAAGAGGCGAAAAAAGAATTTTTACCGATCCAGCCGGGTGACGTGCCCGATACCTATGCCGATGTGACCGATCTGGTAGATCAGTTTGGCTACAAGCCCGCCACGCCAGTGAAAGAGGGTATCGCTAACTTCGCAAAGTGGTTTACTGAGTACTACGGAAAGTAGTTTTTACGAAACGAACTGCCTTTTAGCGTTCGATAATTGCGATTATCGTTAGTTTAATAAGCTATCTTTTACTAGGTGGATAAATGAGGTCTTCGATGAAATCTCAAATTAAACGTTGGGATAAAGATGCTGCGGTGGTCATTCCAAGTAAATTGCTTATAGGCGCTAAAGTCGATGTCGGTTCAGTTGTTGATGTATCTGTTGTCGACGGAAAAATTGTGATTCAAGCATTGGGCAATACTGAGAAAATGTTTCCTTTTACTGAGGCAGAGCTGCTTCGCGGACTGACGCCAAACATGGCGCATGCTGATGAGCTGGGCGATTCCCACTGAATTTAATTAAACAGCTAATTACTGTCCCGGGGTTTTCGCAGTTACTGATAGCGCATGTAACGCACCCGAAGTAATTTCCTCGTTAAATAACGCCATGATTGGGCGCTGACGCTGAAGCGGATTTTTACCCTCGAAGCTTGGACTGACCACGGTGACGGAAAAGTTGCAGTCAGCACCATCGGTGGTGACTTCAGCATCGGGAATAGCGTCTTTGATGCGGTTGATGATCTCTTGTGCGTCCATAGGAACCTCGAATTCGATAATGACGCTAGTGTAGAGAACTTCGCAGGGCAGCTCTACCTTATGTGACAGGCGTGTTTAAGCTGCTGATTTTGCAAAAATTCAGTCAGAAATCCGTTTGACGCCTATGCCGAATCTCATTAAACTGCGCCGCAATTAAACAGTTTCGACTGTTTGGTTGGCCAAAATTACAGCTCTCCGCGGTTGTCGGTCTGAAGCTGGAATGGCGTCGGACCCCATTTATGGGGTTTTTTTGTATTCCACGTATGGGCATTTGCCGGTACGTCACGCGGAATGGGCCTTGGGCCCATTTTTTGTTTGTCGGGAATCTATGCGATCGGTACCTGAAAATTTGATGCAGATGGCGCAAACCGTAGCCGAGGGTTTTGACCTCGAGTTATGGGGCCTTGAGCTGTTACCCAAACAGCCATCAGGCCAGTTATTGCGCGTTTATATCGAATCTGAAAAGGGTGTGGATGTATCGCAGTGCGAGAAGGTCAGTCGTCAGCTGGGTGCGGTTCTCGACGTTGAAGATCCGATCGCGGGTGATTACACCTTAGAAGTGTCATCACCAGGCATGGATCGTCCTTTGTTCACGCAAGCACAATTTGAGCGCAGCGTGGAGAGCGATATCCGCGTAAAGATGAAGTCCACCGCGGTGGGTCGAAAGAATTTTCGAGGTCGACTGTTGTCGGTCTCTGATAACGAGATTGTGATGCAGGTTGATAACGATCAGCACACATTAACTATTGATCAAATCGATACGGCGCGCGTAGTGCCGCAGTTTTAAGGCGTAAGCAATGAATAAAGAAATCCTGCTTGTAGTTGAAACAGTTTCGAATGAGAAGGCTGTTGAAAGAGATGTGATCTTCGGTGCGATTGAGGCGGCGTTAGCGTCAGCGACTCGCAAGAAGTCAGGCAAAGATATCGAAGTGCGTGTCGCGATTGATCGTAAGACTGGCGACTACGAGACCTTCCGTCGCTGGTTGGTGGTTGATGACTCAGAGTCACAAGCGCTTGAAAATCCATTAGCGGAAATCACCCTTGAAGCGGCACGTATCGACGAGCCAGATATTCAGGTTGACGATTACGTCGAAGAGCAGATCGAATCAATCGAGTTTGGTCGTATTGCCGCGCAAACCGCTAAGCAAGTTATTGTTCAAAAAGTGCGTGAAGCTGAGCGTGCGAAGGTTGTTGAAGCGTTCCAAGATAAGGTTGGCCAGCTCATCATGGGTACGGTTAAGCGCGCAGAGCGTGGCACCGTGATTCTTGACTTAGGTGATGGTGCAGAAGCGCTTATTCCCCGCTCTGAGATGATTCCTAAAGAGATGGTGCGTGTAGGCGACCGTCTTCGAGGCTTGTTGTTCGATATCCGTACCGATGTTCGTGGCCCACAGTTATTTGTTTCGCGTAACTCTCCTGAGGTATTGATGGAGCTGTTCCGTTTGGAAGTGCCAGAGATTGGTGAAGGCTCAATCGAGCTGTTGGGTGCGGCACGTGACCCAGGTCTTCGCGCAAAGATTGCGGTATTGGCAAAAGATAAGCGTATCGACCCTGTGGGTGCTTGTGTGGGTATGCGTGGTTCGCGTGTTCAAGCGGTTTCAAATGAGCTTGGCGGTGAGCGTGTTGACATCATCCTATGGGATGAGAATCCAGCGCAGTTCGTAATCAATGCGATGTCACCAGCGGATGTTGTTTCTATCATCATGGATGAAGAGAAGAACTCGATGGATATCGCGGTTAAAGATGAAAATCTTTCACAAGCGATTGGCCGTGGTGGTCAGAACGTTCGTCTAGCGAGTCAATTGACAGGCTGGGAGCTCAACGTGATGAGCGAAGAGCAAGCGGAAGAGAAGAGTCAGGAAGAAGCCCAGAAGT
>Ga0255765_1002802_pt1 | contig 19363 bp, 19 predicted proteins | sample 041ome_8_FD_179965 | JGI IMG/M metagenome (GOLD analysis project Ga0255765, IMG submission 179965) | Coastal salt marsh microbial communities from the Groves Creek Marsh, Skidaway Island, Georgia - 041407BS metaG (version 2) | ecosystem: Environmental > Aquatic > Marine > Intertidal zone > Salt...
GCTGAGGAAGTATTTTAATAATCACTACCACTAGCAAATCCAAAATCTTGTTCAGCACCATCGTATGTTCTTCTTAATCTAACTACATTACCAGTATAATCACTACGTAAACGTCTAAATGAAACTGCTATTTCAGCATCACTATAAACATCTAGAGGATATAAAGTATCGTGATAATAATAATCAACTAAGTTAGTGTATTGTCCTCTTTGTGTAGCTGATTCATCAGTAGAATACATTATTACTTCTTGTATGCTACCTGATAAAGCAAACGAACTACCCCCTCTATTACCTATATTAGTTAATCCTATTGGAGTATAACCTCCATCATTTGCTTCTAAACTATTTTCTAAATAAATAGAACCTGAATCAACAGCAGTATCAGCATATAACTGAAATATAGTTTGTGTTCTACCTGATACAGAAGTTGCTAAAGCAGGTGTTGAACCATCCCAAGCAAATATAGTATCAGGAGTAATACCATCACCATTATAAGTTCCATCTAATCCAATACCTCCAGTATTTGAACCTAAAGCATAGTTAAGTATTCCACTAGCACCATATGAACGTGCTATTAAAATAATAGTTGAAGGTGTAAAGTTAGAGAATATTAAAGTATCATCATTAGCAATACCAAAATCAATAGCTGGTTTACCATTATCGGTTATTAAGCTACCTGAACTAACAATAACTGGTTGGAATCCAGTTGCTGTATTTACAGCATTATTAGTTCCACTACCATCTTGATTATACCAAGTTTTAACATATCCACTTCCAGCACCTACAAATGTTAGTAATGAACCTGTATCTAATACATTATCTACAAAGCCAATATTTTGGGTTGTATCATCGCTATCTCTACGAACTTCAATAGCATCTCCAGTATAAGTAGAACTTAACTTTCGTAATGAATAAGCCCTACTCGCCCCTGAGTAATCATCTAGGAAGTAAGAGAATCCATCACCCCCAGATTTAGTTGCCATATTAGCGAATGGTATAAACATAGTTTGTTATTTTCTAACTACACCTACTTTTTGACAAACCAAGTCAATCATATAGTTGTCGTCTGTTCCCCAAGCATCAAGTTCAGCTTGGTTAATAATAACAGCACCATTCCATAGGTTTTTCCAAGTTTCATCCATAAGTTGGTAAGGCACATTCATTTCAGTCATACCGATTGTATACATTATATCCATATGAATAAACTTTGCTGTGCTAGTTTCATTGAAACCACCTACACTTACATCATTGATTGCGTAAATATTATTTTCCATTGTATTATTTTTTATTTTTAACTAAAGTTCTTTAATCCTGTTGCTTGTAATGTTGTTCCATCAAATGAAACGAACGTTAATATATCTACTGCTGATGTAGTAGCTGTAGCTGTAAATGGTGTTCCACCTTCAAACTCAAATCCACTACCGAAACTAATAGTTCCAGCTGAAGTAGCATTGTTAGTAAGTTTTAAGTTAATGGTTTGTCCTGCTTGTATATTTGATGCTTCTAATCTAACATCAGTTCCATTATCTAATGTCATTGTAAACATATTACCTAATGAACAATCCATTGAACCTGTTGATGACGTTGGTGTAATAACACCTACTTCACCTACTGCTGAACCACTGATTGTTAGGTTTGGAACTACTACTTCATCATCTTTAGTTGTTGTTAAAGCACTACCTCCAATAATAGCTGAACGTTGATGTGGGCTAGTAATAAATGAACCACTACTTGCTAAAATAGCTGTATTAGCTGAACCACTTGGAATAACGTTATATTCACCACCTAAAATAACAGCATTATTAATACCATTTGTTGATGCTGAACCACTAATCTCGTTATGATTACCTCCTAATATTGCTTGGTTTACTCCTAGGTTTCCACCAAATGAAGAACCACCCAACATTTTATTATTATCACCACCTAAAATAACAGCTTGTGAAGCATTTTGGGAAAATAAGTTATTAGTTCCAGCAAACATACCAACATTATAAATGTTATTAGTAGTTGTAATATCATTATTAGAACCACCTGCTTGAATAATACCAGAACCAAATACACTTCTATTATGGTTATTACCACCGATGATTACGTTATAGTTTCCACCACCTGATACATTACCATTTCCAGACATTATAATACCTCCGTATCCACCTCCTGTGATTGTATTATTCAATCCACCAAGAATACCACTTCTATCACCAGCAAAGGCGGTAGTAAATCTGTTATTTTGTCCTCCAATAACGAAGGCATTATAAGCACCAGAGTTAGAACCACCATCAACCCCAATAATAACACTATATTTTCTAGCATTATTATTACCTACCATACTAGCATTTTTTGAAGCTAAAATACCTGAATAGGCATTTAATCCTTCAATATAGCCTCCGTCCATTCCTAAACCGAATATATTTCGTGCTGTTCCTGAACCAACACCATTTACTTGTCCAAATGAAGCATTACTATTACCTACAACAAGTCCATTTCTAAGTCCACTACTACGAATAGCTTGTGTATAGTTTCCTTCAGCACTATTACCGAATATAATAGAATCAGTTGAACCTGAAATAAAGTTATCTATTTTACCTGTTGGATAGTTGTGATTAGTAGCACCAACAATAGAACTAATATTATCACTTTCTGTATAAGTAATAGTAGCATCAATATTACTTTCAGCACTATATGAACCTGTTAGTCCTAATGAACCAGTGATTTCTGCTGAACCAGTAAATGGGAAAGCACCACCACCACCAGCATCTTGGAATGTTAAGCTACCTGAACCATCTGTTGTAATGACTTGTCCTGATGTTCCATCTGCTGTTGGGTAAGTAATACCTGCTACATCTAATGATTCACTAATGTGAACAGGACGTTTAAACCAAGCACCTGAAGAGTTATTAAAGAAAGCATATTCACTATTGTAGTTAGGATTAGATGCCCCATAAAACCCAACACCAGCATTAGCACCTAATGATATTAACTCTCTTTGTCCACTTTGGTTAATACCTAAGTTTAGAATACTATTACCTCTACCACTATAAACAGCAAATCCATTTGAATGCCAGTTTAATAAACCTGATTCATTAGTAGCAACATCATAAAGTTCGATTGAACCTGTTGCTGTATCACCAGCATCTAATACATCTTGTAATGTTGAAGCACCAGCATTTTCAGCAAATGAAGCCGTTAAAGCATATGATGCTGAGGTTGCTGTATCTGCTGAAGTAGCACTATCAGCTTGAACAGCGTGAGAAGCACTAGTAGCACTTGCTACAGCACCATCTACATCACTTCCTAATACATAAGAAGCACTAGTAGCTGTTGTTGCTGTTGTTGCTGAATCTGCTTGAACAGCGTGTGAAGCACTTACTGAAGTATCACTTGAAACAGCGTGTGAAGCTGAAGTAGCTAATAATGCTGTTGTAGCAAATGAAGCTGAAGTAGCACTTGAAGCAAAATCACTTACTAATGCGTGTGAGGCAGATGTTGATGTTTCGGCATATGAAGCCGATACAACAAAACTAGCACTGACTTCCAATGAAGGAATCAAACTACCAGTTCCATCTGTTAGTTGTGAACCGCTAATCTGGACTAATCCTTCATAGCTGTCTTTAATATTTAAGTTAGTTAAATCGCGTCCCATAGTTCTTGATGGTTATTTTACGTTTTTAGTTTTTGATAAATGTGGAGGAGGTAAGAAGTTATACCTTGAATCCGTAATAGGTAAACCTAATGCCATAGCATTTCTAAGGTTTGGGGCATAAGTGTTAAACTCGAATACAATAGGTGATTTATACTGAACACCAAAATCAGCAATCTCTTCATACAACTTAGTCCCTTGTGTTATTTCAGGATATTGTGCTTGGTTTTCAATCAAATATTCAGTTAACTTTTCAGCATACCATTCAGCTTTGTTTCTCTGTGATTGTCTTTTTCTGTTATACCAAGTTCCATCTACACTTAAACTATTTTCACCTCCTTGTGGAGTTAAAATCCCATTGTTTCTAGGACGAATATATACATCTTCTAAAGCGTAGTAGTAAGCATAATACAATAAAGCATTTTGGATGTAGTCGTCTACTAACGTTTTATACACACCTGCTAACGTTCCACCATCTATATCGCTGATGAGTTTGTTATACAATATAGTGCCTATAAGACGCTGTATCTCAATGTCTTGTGCCTCACGAACAGCATTACGCAACAACTCTGTATCAACATTGTTGTTTAAATCTGTAAACTGACGTAGTTTGGTTTCGCTTATAAAGAATGTTGTTGTCATAATGTAGCTTCGTCTATTTGTTCTTCGATATTATCCTCTAAAACTTCATCATCACCAGCATCTGCTTCCTTAGAAGTAATAACATCTACTTCCATTTCGCCTGTATCTAAGATTTGTTTTTGTTCAACACCAATAGTAATGCCTACGTTAGGGTATTTTAACTCTAATAACTCTTCAAATACTGCTAGAATGTCTTGTTGATATGGCTTAATAACCATATTCAAAAATAATGTATAAGCATCTAACATTTCTTGGGCACCACCTAGTTGCCCTTCTGTTTTGATACCCAACAACATAGGTGAGGTTATCCTATGTGCTGTTAGAATCTTTTGAACTACCATATCATTGATAGTTGTATAGTAAGTATCACCACCATTATTAGCAATAGCTTCAATCTGTGGTTTATTCTCTGGTGAATCAACGTCCATATAGAACATTTGTCCTGCTTGAGAACTACCTTGGAACTGAAGTCTTAACTGATTTTCAATAGCACGTCTATCTTCTTCTGTGCCATTAGTAAACGTTGTAATCGCAATACTAGGTGTTAATCCATTTTGGATATTCGATACGTGCCAGTTATCAACCTCAGTATCGAGTTCAACAACTTTTAAAGCACCAACGTATTTTGGTAGTGGGTAATATTTTTGTAGTGGGTGATAAGGATGGAAGGCATATAGTTGTGAAGGTTCCTCCCTCATTTTACTAGTATCAAATGTTGGGATGTATAAAGCATCCTCAGCAGTTGTCATATTTTCACCTCTAGGTAGCCATTCGTGGGCTATATAATAACCTTCTATTTTGCCTCTATGATTACACTTTTTAGCACGAACACTAGCAAATGGAACGTGGTAAAAATGTGTTGGTTTCGTTCTTAGTTTATTGTAGACGATTTCGATATAAAATCCACCGAATAAGTAATAATCTAAAGCTACTTTAGCAAACAACTCATTCCAAGTCTCATTTGGACAAGGTGGTTGTTCCATTACAAAATCTGGTTCAACTACTAATCCATCACCTTTGATTGCTTCAACAATAGCGTTGATACACGTTTCGTGAATAGATGAGTTGTTGTATAAGTCTACTAAGTGATTTGGGAAATCATTGTATTCACCGAACTTAACTACGTCTTTATCGTAGCCTTCACTCCCTCTCTTTCTCGGTGAATCTACCTTATAAGGTATTGATTTGAAAAAATGTTTATCCATTGTATGTTGTATAAGTGCCTAGTTGATTTGGTGATTCATACTCGGTAAATGATGATTCATTTGAACCACTTACCCAAGCACGCATTGTTCTCAAAACAGAACCAGTTGGTAAAAATACACCAGCTGAACTCCATTTTTCTTCATAAGCACCAAATGCTACAGCCACTTCACTCCATACAGCATCCTGAAATGAACCAGAAAATACATTAATATCGTATTGTCCAGTATAAGCAGGGATTTGTGAACCACTAATGGTTCCAATATAGTATTGTCCTTTACGCGTGTCAACAAAATATTCAATGTTCCCATTGGATAAATCGTATGATTGCGAATAAGACAACACTAAAGCGTCTATAGACGCAGTTGTATCCAAATGGATAGCTAATGTTTGTGTGTCGTTGGACTTGTTTAGTTTTAGCATAGTTCTTGATGCTTAGTGTTTGGGGCGGATGGGTATATTTCAACCCATCCTTCCAAACTATATAATAAATCCTCTTTTACGAGGTAATCGGTTTATTATTAACCGATGCTGATTCCTGACAATACTGCCGTTAAATCACTTCCACTAACTTCGCTAGCGGGTTCTGGTTCTTGTCCTACAAAGTTCAGCGTGTAGCCGTTCAAGTCGCCAAATGCTGTTCCTGTAGCACCTGTTCCACCTGTAAGCTGTAAACCATTCTCTTGTCCTAAGTAGAAAAACTTACCTACTCCGTCAGTTGAACCATTGTTGGTTTCAACGATAACTTTTAGGTTAGGGTTTTTCGCTAACACTCTCATTTGATTACGAGTGCTAGATTGTAGTTTGAAGAAAACAGCATTAACTGCTTGTTCGTAGAAAATCGTTCCATTCTCTGGAGTTGAAGTAATGGTTTCTGTGTAATCACTGGTTTGACGGAAAAGTTCGAACTTATAGAAGTCGCCTGAACCAGTAATACCATTGATTAAACCTTCACTTGCGTCAGTAATGGTGTCGATTGAACCAGATAAAATGTAAATGTTCTTAATACCACCGCTATTATCGCGACAGCCTAAAGTAAATCCTGATGAAATATCACAAGTTGACATATTTTTTTCTTTTATCTAGTTAAACAAATAGTTAATGATTACGCTAAGTTTGAAACAACGAACTCAGGGTAAGCAATATTAACACCCAACTTACAAGACAATCTGTGTCTCAAGCTATCTGTGTTAATGTCATACCATAAAGCAAAGTTATCTACGTCGCTTACTAAGTCAGTTCCAACTACGATTTGACGGGCAGGTGCCAAAATCATACGATTTGACGTGCCTAAACCAGCAGTTCCAACTACACGAACGTTTTGGTATGGGTAAACCATATCCAATACACCTCCGCGATTTGAAATCGAGTCAGGATTAAAGAAGTAAGAGTTAGCTGAACGAACAGAAGCAACAAACTTACGGAAGTTTCCAACACTCATAAAGAATGTCAAATCGTCTCTATCTGCTACATCAGCAGGTAGTGCTTCAATCATTGCGTCCATATCAGTCAAAGATGCTGTAGTAGAAGTTGGAACTTCAACAACACCTGAACCTGTAGCTGTTAATGCTAACAAACCATCACTACAAGCACCAGCTGAACCTGATACTGCTTGCCACAAGAAGATATCGTTTTTCTTCTTCATTTGGTTAGTAATCAACTCGCTGTAAGTTTCAGCTAACTTCCAAGTAGTGTTGTAAGAACCTCTGTCCAAAGAAGAGATACCTAAGTATTTAGTATCTAAGTCTTTCAAACACAAGCTGTCAAATGATTGACGCCCACATACTTGAATGTTGCGTTGTGAGAAGGTAGCTGAACCCGATGGGGTTGTAGCACAGCCATAGCCTGACTGAACTTCTAAGTCTACCTCGAATAGGTTAAGTGGTTCAATATATTTGATTCCCTCTTGAACCGAAGTATACTCGGCAGTGTTGCCTGTGTATACGATTTTGGGAACGATTTTGCCTGCTACTTCATTTGAGAAGTCATTTAAGGCGGATACGTTTAAACTCATTTTCGTTTCTTTTTAATGTTTAGTTTTACTTGTTAAGGGCACGAGACATTACCATCTCAAAGCGTGCTTTGTTAAATGGTTCTGCTGTTGTTTTGTTGTCTTTCGACATTTTTACTTCTGGTTCAGTTTTCATAGTAGCGGGTGCTTCTTCAATCTCAGCCATCTTACGCTTCATCTCTTCCATATCTTTTTTCATAGATTCGATTTCACCTTTAACAGCTTCAATAACAGCAACAGCAACTTCCTCAACCATTGGCGATACTTCCATTTCAGTTTCTTCAACCTCTACTTCAGCTTCTGCCATTTTTTCTACTTCAACACCTTCCACTTCGCTGATTTGTTCAGCCATTTCGTCTTCTTCGGTTTCAGTTTCGTTTTCAGTCTTTTCAGTGATTTCCACTACTTTTCCACCTTCGGTTTTAATCATCATCCCGTTTTCTAGTTCGTGGAATCCATCTGGTGCTGAGAGTTCTTGCCCATCAGTAGTTCTAACTTTCACTTCTTTACCTACTTCTAAAACATCACCTTCAAACAATAATGTAAAGGCACCATTGACATCTTTGATTTCACCAAAGATTTCATTAGTAGCCTCGTCTTGAACCTCAGTTAATGAGAAGTGTTGTTTTACCAACTCTTTTAGTTCGTTTGAAGTCATAATAAATGTTATTAAAATAGTTATAAATATTCTAGGACAATAATATCAAGTGGTGTCCTATTTCCCACTTTTTGGTTTTTTATATAATCGCAAATCCTCATCGTAAAAGGATTCGTGTAGCTGGGCATAGCAAATAGCCATATTTTGTTGTGGTGTATTAGATTCTTCTAACACATTCATTTCACTAATACATCTGTTGATAAATGTATCTCTGTCTTCACCAGCATTTCTTTTAGGGATTGGCATACTATTTATTTGTTTTTGCTTTAATATATGCTTCGATAAGGGTAAGTGTTCGTTTTATCTCATCCATATCTTCACGTAGTTCTTCGTGTCGTTTTTCGAAGTTTTGTTTTACTTCATTTATGCTAAAAAATGCGAAACGATAAAGCACATATAAGCTACCTAATAATAGCACTAATGTGATACCATATTCACTTACTAACTTTAACATTTCTTCCATTATTGTAGTGCTGATAGTTTATTAACAAAGAAACCTTCTACTGACACACCTTTTACTTTTCCATTTTTGATGTAGTCATTCCAATACTCTTCATTGTCGATTTTAAACAAACCAAACCAACTACCTTTTTCAAGTTTATATCCAAACGTATTTGATTTATCATTTGTTGGTTCGTCAACAATCCAACTCTCCGCTAAATAAATATCATCAACCATTGAGTTCATATCGTGTTCGTGATTGATGCTATCTGCTAGTTTTGATTGTGCGAATCTATAAGCGATTTCTTTAATCGTTTCCTCACTGAAGAATACATAATACTTATCTCCATTTTCATCTCTACGTGGAATAAGTTTATTTGGAATCATAATAGGAGTAGCTACTAATCTTTTCTCATCCATTTCTTCTTGTGAGAACTGAAGTCTACCATCCTTACTAAATCTAGTAGTTTCACGTAAAATATTTTCTAACGTATCTGGATTCAGTGATGTAGCATCTGTGATTCTATCTAATACAGCAGATGGACGTTTTCTATCACTTGCTTTATCTTTTCTAGGCACCATAAACGCCTGCCAAAAATGACGGCAGTTTTTACCTCCTTTATAAGTGAATATATCGTAGAAACGTTGTCCTTCTAAACCAAATCCTTCATTAGCACCTGCTAAAGTAAGTTTATTAATATCTTCCTTACGATACCATTGTTTTGCTTTGATTACGTTTATACAGAACTGACGTGAGTTAGGGTTAGTTGATTCTGTATTATTGTAGTTCATATAACGATACAATACTTTCCAACTACCAAAATCATCATTCGATGGTTTATCTTCATCACTAGCACGTCTAATCTCACTTACTGATGCTACAAATGCTTCAGCAACGTGTATATCGTTGTTGTCTATAGCAATGGCTTTATCGAAATCATATCCTTCATCGATTAACTCATCTTCTGTTTTACCAACGTTTATTAACGCATTATAGACAGCATCTTCAATGTCATCTGTTAAATCATCAATCCAATCATTGTATTCCTCATCTTCACTTACTTCATCAACGTAGTTAGGTAAAGCTGATACATCAATACTTTGTTCTAAGTTTTTTTCGAATGCTAATCCTTCTAGGATTTGTTGTTCAACAGCTGATAATGATTCCTCATTACTTAGTTCTTCTCCCGCTTGTCGAAGTTTTTTCTCAGCCCAAGGTAAAGCTTCAGCACCACCCCAAAGTAGATAGCTAATATAACCACAAGCTGTATAATCCTTCCGTTTGATAGCAAGTTCATAGTTGTCTTTCTGTCTTATTAAAAATGAACGCATACGACGGATTGTATCTAATGATACATTTTCGCCGTTAGCTAGTTGTTGTGCCCTTACTTTACCTACTTGAGTGGCACATTTGTTATTATTTTCTTTGTTTAACTCAATACCTCGTTTAGCATTTTCGATTGCTTTTTTAGGGTAATCATTGTATGTTTCGAATGATTGTTTATTGAAAAACTGAAAATCTACTTCAATAGCTGGTTCTTCTACGAATGCGATAGCTTCAACACCACTAAGTTCGTCTTCGGTTATTTTTAGTTCTACGATTTTCATATTATAATGTTCTACGTTGATTTATTTTATTTTCAGCATCTTGTGCTGATGAAACATCCCCAGCCAATACATAAGTTTTCATAACAGGAGTCCCTGTTGTCGTAGTGGTAGTATCACCTCCTTGTGTATTTGTTCCTCCTTGTGGAGGAATAGTTGTTTGTGGGGCACCTAAACTTGTGCCTACACTACCTCCAAAACTAGCACCACCACCAGTAGATGGACGTTGTCCTCCACCTCCACCACTAGCAGATTGTGTTTCAAATGTTGTGCTTCTAATCTTAGCAACGTTAGCTAAACCATTTGCTAAAGCAATACCTGCTTGAATATATGGTTGTGCTGGGAATAAAATAGTTGCTGGGTTAGCCGCCGCGTTAGCAAATACACTTTGAACTGCTGAATATGTCTCTAGAATAGCTTGTGCTATACTAAATGCTTTTTGTGCTTGGAATATCTTTTTATTACGTTCTTCATCCTCACTTTGGAACGCACCTAATAAGTTATTTATAGCACCTATTGATTGTGATGTTAAAGCAAACTTAGCTTCCTCTAAAGCAATAGCATCGTCAAGTTGTTTTTGTCTCTCCTCGTCTGCCTTAGCATCTGCTTCGTCTTGTATTTCTTGTAAACGAGTATTGTAAGCTATTTGTGCTGATTCTTTCTGTGCTTGATATTTTGCTTCAATATCTGCTTTAGCTTGTTCTGTAAGTTCAACATTTGCTAGTTCAGCTACACGTTGTTCTTCTAATAATGCTAGTTGATTATCTAACTCTTGTTTAGCAATCTCCTTTTGATTAGTTAAACGTGCTAATGCTAAATCACGTAAAGCATCGTTTAGTGATTGTTTAGCTGTTTTTTCTGCTTCAGCTTGACGTTTAGCTAAATCATCTGCCTCTTGTGCTTCTTTTTCTCGTTGTGCTGTTCTCTCCTCACTTGCTTTTTTATCAATATTATTAACAGATATTTGATATCCAGCACGTTGATTTTTAAGTTTATCTATTTGATTTTGAGTTTCAGCAATAGTGGCATTACCTTCTTCTTCTACTTTATCTGGGTTAAATGCTATGTTAGCTACTGAATCAATAGTTTTTACATACGATTCAGCTAATCCAAAGTTTTTACCTAATATCTTACCTACACCATCAATAGTTCTAAGTAATATTTCAATAGGGGCATTTAGGAAACGTAAGATACCTGATAGAATAGATTTATTACGTTCAGCGGTAGCAATCTGTTGTTTTTTAAGTTCTTCCTGTGCTGTAAGCTGTGTTTCTAAAGCACTAATAACTTCATCAGTTTGTGCTATTTTAAGTTGTAGAATCTCACGTTCACTTTTACCACTTAGTTTTAAGATATTCTCTTGTCCACTAATGGCATCTAATGCTTGTTGTTGAACTTCAACATTTTCAGTAGCTGTTGCTACGAACTTTTCTTGTTCACTATCTCCAAACCCAATAGCTTCAGTAATACGTTCCCAGTTCTCATATACAGCACCTAATGCTACTAATAATAAACCGATACCTGTAGCACCAATCAATGAACGAACACCACCCTTTAGAGTAAGTAATGATTTTAAACCTACTTTAGCTGTTGTAGCAAATGAAGTAGCTACCTCTTTTAGGTTTACATTACCTAATAACTTTTGTGTAGCAACTAAACCATTGGAAGCATCACGTAAACCTGATACAACGCCTATAACACCCAATAACTTGCGTTCTACGTTCTCGATTTGTTCACTTGAAGCACCAAATGCTAAGAAACCAGCACTAACAGCACCTACAGCACCTGTTAAACCAGTAAACGAATCAACTAAAGCACTAGCACGTTGTTCCTTATCTAAACCTTCAATCTGTAGTTCAAAGTCCTTAAGTGTGCCTCTAGCTTTCTTAACCTCGTTTTGTAATGCCTTAAACTCAGGAGTCCCAATAGTGGTTGTCTTAAGTTTATCCTCGAGTTGTTTTACGGACGTTTCTAACTCGTCAATATTACTAACGACTTTATCCGTCCCTTCAACTTTGATTTTATATATTTTTTCCTGTGCCATTATTTAGATTTTTCTTGTATTACAATCCAGTTTCCATTTATAACTTGGGCTGTTAAACCATCGAAAGGTGTTGATAATGTCTTTTCAGCACCTCCATCAATCGAACCACTTACTGGGGCTAATGCGATTAGTTTAGAAGCATTTAAGTTAGCATCTGTAGTAAATCTCATTTTAATCCCATCGTATTGAGAATCTGTAGCATCAGGTATCCATACTTGTGCTGTTCCGTTTACACTACTAGTATATTGGAAATGATGATGGAAATGTTCAACGTGCGAACCTGTTAGATACGTTGTTGAACTATCACCTACTTCTACATTTTCATACGTCTCATATTGGTTTCCCTCTAATCTACTATTACCGATAACAACTTTACCATTGTCTATTTCACTAATAGGGGTAGTAGGATTTAATGCTATTACATTTGTTGAACCTGTTGGAACTAAAATCGGTGTATCTGTTGTATTAACTAAAAATACTTGGTTTGTATTTTGTGCTACAATATTATTGTTTCCAAATACTGAGATATTTTGTGAACCATCAAGAATGTTATTACCACTACCTACGACGTTAGTATCAGCAACATCACTATTGATTGTATTACCTCCACCTTGAACAATAACTCCATTTGCCCTTTCGTCAATATAGTTAACACCTAAAACAATGTTATCGTTTGGTTCGATTGGTTGTATAGGTGAACCTAATGATACTGAACCACTATAAACGTATAAACCATCTCTATATCCAGCTTTTTCTGTAATAACAGATGAAGTAATAGGTGTTCCACTATTCCAATCACTATAAACTACTCCTCCTGTTATATTCAAACCATCATCAGGCACGTAAACATCGTCATAACCACCGAAATCATCATAGAATATTCTACGACGAGGGAAATGTGATTTACGAGATAATGTTTTGATTAACTCAACTTTAGTTGATTGTTCGTTAGTTAAGTTAGCACCACTAATCTTGTTTATTCTATAATAGTGTCCGTCTATAAAGATTTTATCATTAAGGGCAATGGTAGGTATGTCTGTTGGTTTTAACACGATATTACACGTTAATAAACGCGAATCAATGTCATATAACTCGTTAACATAGAATGCCCAATAATCAAAAAACGCATCGTGATACGTTCTAGCATTTACGTTTGCTTGGTGGTATTCCCAATGGTTAGGATTACTAAAATGTAAATCTTTAGATGATGGAACAGCTGGTAAATCACTTACGTGATGGAATACTGGATATACATTTAGTGTTTGTATAGTTGCTGTCTCATCTTGAATGTAATATTCGTTTTGAGTAAATAAACCACTTCTATCTTTACCACGTAATCCACTAGCATTCTTTAATCCTAGATAATGTAATAAACGTGGTTTGAATATGAATCTTTCTTTTAATCCATTTTTATTAGTATGAATACGAGGAACAATAAAATCATTTGTTCCATCAATGTATTTCATAGGTGTAGGGGCAAAAAACGTTCCAATACGTCTTTCACCATTAGCTAAATCACTATCACTAGTATAGATTTTATCGCCAAATATTTTACCTAGATTTTCAATACTCCATTGGTTAGATGAATCTTTATCTTCTTCATCACTGAAATATAGTTTTCTAGGATTACCACTCATTGGGTGTTTGATTTCAAACTTAACACTTCTATCAACAATGTCAGTCCAATCAACTACACTACCTTTATCTACCCAATCATTAAACGTTTCTACACTTAATATTTTTGGATTGTCAGCAAGTGGTTCGATTACTAAGTTAAACTTCTGTATAACGCCGTTAAGCCAATCTAACACAGATGTTTCTTCCTCGAATATACCCTTTAAGTTAACATTAGCACCTACTTGAGTTAGAGGTGATTGATAACATTGTATATACGATTGAGGATTGATTGTTAAGAACTCACTATATGCTGATGCTTTTTCAAAGTAAATATAAAACTTAACTCCATCACCACTTTGTAAGTTGACGTTAGCAAAGTTAGCATTAAATGTTTTTGTTGTATTATTAGCTGTTCCCTTTAGATTATACCATACAGATGGAATACCTGTTGAAGAACCATTAACTCGCATCTCAATATATGCTTGTCTAGGTTCTTGTGGGAATGAAATACCTGTTAGTAAGCCTTCTAAACTAACATCAAATGAGTAGTTCCCATTTTCTCCAGCCCTAAACTCATAAGTTGTAGTATCATAGTTTCCAGCATTATCATATAGTTCACTATCTGCTTGAATAACAGAACCTGTAAAGTCAGCATTAAACTGAGTAGATGTTTCTGCTTTAAATGCTTGTTGTATTGGGTTTACAAATGCTGTTCCCTTAGTTGTGTCTTTAGTAGATAGCATATAAACACTATCCATATAAGATGATTCAAATAACGATGAAGTGTATTTGTAGTTTAACGTATCAAATACCTTATCCATTACAGCTTTTAACCTAATAGCAGGTTTGAAATCATCAACTCTTAATGGTGTATCCGCATTGGTAAACGTATTATTTTTACCTCCACTACTTAAATACGAGGCGTTTACATCACCTTTTTCAGCACCATATTCTACTAATGGGTAAACAATATCACCACTAAATAGATTTTCATTCCAAGACTGAGATATATTAGCGAATGTGTAAGTGTGGTTATAATCACTCCAATCTAAATCACCAAATGTTAAATCTTGTATTTGGTATTTAAAATCGATTGTCTCGTTTACAACGTTAACGTTATATATTGTATCACCATCTTCATTAGTAATAATAGAATCTAAATATAATCTACCATTAAAAATAGCAATACCATCGTTTAATACTTGACACGCTTGTGTTTTAGTAAATGCTGAGGGTGATGATGCTACGTTTGCTAAACTACCACTAGGTTCAACAGCACCTAAATCGTATAGATTACTGAAGTATTCGTTATTGTTTTTTGTAGGTGGTAAAGCAAATGTTTGTGATGATATACCAAATACCTTACCGATATCACCACTTTCGATTGCTGAAATATCTAATAGAAACTGCTGTTCATTGAATACGTCTAAATCGTATTTTTCTCCTAAATCGTTATATGTTCTTAATATTGTAGCCATTATAGTCTCGCTTGTTGTCTATTAGCATACTGATAGTTTGCTGTGTATTTAAACAACTTTTGTGTTCGTGGATTTGTCTTCTCTGTAATGTTAGCATCTGTGATTACAACAGGTAAGAAACCTAAACTTGGATGTTGAACGTAAACATCTGTTGAATAAAATAGTTCACGTAAGTTATCAGCATCACTTTGTGTTAACCAATCACTTTCAGCTGTTCTAAGTTTAGTAATGTCGTTATAGAAGTTTGTATTTCCACGTCTAGTGTTGTCATATGGAACTGCTGTATTGGTGTTATAATCTACGAACGATTGTTCATAGTTCAATCTACTAACGTTTGATATACGTGATTCTGCCAATGTAAAGTTGTAGTAATCCCACATACCATATTGGTTTTTCCAAGCAAATCTAACTCCTTCATATCCACAATCAGCTGGAACAATGTTAAATCTGTAGCTACCCCAACTACCACTTTCGTTAATATCGTTATAATCTAGCTGTCCATAAAATGAAACATCGTAATAGGCACACGATGAAGTAATACCATAAGCACTATCTTCAAAGTTTTGTGTTCCAACACCAAAATGAGTTATTTTAGTTGCCTCTGTTTGATTTAAGTAGTTATTAAATTGTTGCCACGTTTGAGATAAAGAACCACCCCTACAAGTTTTTCTATTTTTAAAATCACGTTGTCTAATCAATGTTCCATCAGCCTCATATTCTTCTACTCGTAGGTAATAAACATCTTGTGCTGAAAACTCTTGTGGTGAATCACCTGCTACATTACCATTTAAGAATGAGATAGTATGATAATCACCAAATCGAATAGATGATGTATTGAATAATGTTAAACCATTTTGATGTGAATATACTTCAGTAGATGAAGGTGTTTGATAGTCTAGTTTTGAACTACTTGCCCAGTTCCAGTTCTGTAGTTGTTGTGGGTTTAATACCCCATCTAACATAAAATAGTATTGCGAACCTGTTGTATTAGGTGCCCCTACTGAACCAGCACCATCGTATAATGTAATGGATGATGAAACTGATGTTCCATATTCTTCACCAAAATATACTTCGTATTCTGTGCTGGCAGTATTGAACTCACCATCTATACTTGCTTCCCATACTTTATCTGCTACACCTAAGTCATTAACAATGATTTGAGATAGGTTAAATGTAGCATCACCATTTGGGTTTGCTTGTTGTTTAATACGTTGTATTAACGTTCCATTATTATCTTTTATATCACACACATATTGAAACTGCGGTTGTGATATTTGAGTTGAACTAACTTGAAATAACAAATCGTGATTTGCTAAGTTAGGTGATGTTGGTTCTTGATTAATCGTTATTGCCATTACTTAAATATTTCGTCTACTGCTTCTTCTATTAGTGTAAACATTTTATCTATACTTTCATCTGCTACAGCATCCAAACCTTGTTGTAGGAATGGACGTGGTTTGATTGTTGATGTTTTTAATCTAGTAGCTATTGCCCATACTAGACTTTCTGGTTTCATTCCGCCTTTAGGTTTAATACCTTTAGCTTGTATCCATTGTTTTAATGGTTGAATAGGTGGAAACTTGCCGTGTCCTTTTCTACCATATTCTACCCATTTCCACCAATCTTCAGCATATATTTCAAACCCATCTTCTGTTGGGCGAACTTCAATAGATGATGCTAAGCGTCCTGTTGCTAGAGGTATTGGGTTTTGTGATACCAAAGCATCAACAATCGCTTCACGCATTTGTTCTGCTATGATATTTTTTTCCTCGGTTAAATCACCTTCTAATATAGCAACTAAATCAGCCATTATTGTTTAGGATAATCACAATAGTTGTAAACACCATTTTCATTGTAAGTAATCAATGCTGTCCATCCGTAAACTCTATCGTTAAATGCCTCGTTCACTGGAGTAATATTAACTAGGTTAACAAAAGTCTCTTGCTGGTAATCACCAAGATTAAAATACGATATTAAATCATATATTGTTTGTTCTGTATCACCCATTACTCCTAGATAATCACTTTCGGTTAGTTTAGGAATGTCTAATGAGTATAACTCAAACTGAAGTTGTCTTGTTCCAGCACTAATACCATTAGCATCTTGTTGTAAACCAGCAGATGACATAGGACGTAAAAACACATATGGGTATTCTACGTTCTGTAATGATGAATCTAGTTTATCAATAGTGCCAAACTTAAATGTGTTAACAACTAAGTTGATATCACAAGCTGATTCGAATAAGTCTACGACTTGCTTAAATGAACGATAGTTAGATGCCATTATTTATTTAATATTTCTTTTACTTGACGTGATGGAATCATCAACATCGAAGCGATTTGGTTTACATTGAACTGCGGAGACATTCCAATCACCTTTTTTTCTAGTTCTGTTCTAGTATCCTTAGGTGGTTTGGTTGATTTTTTAGGGGCAACGTATTGTCCTTTTACTGATTCATTTTCCATAGTTATTTTATTTTATTTACTCGTTGTTGTTCTCGTAGTTGTTTCTGTTTCTCACTCTCAATATCTTTCATCATAGATAAATAGTTCAAAACGTATATGGTGTTTAAAGAGAGAATGTTGTTTTCTCCCCCAACTGATAAGATGGGAGACTTTCCCAACTCATATAGCGTGTAGAACCACCCATAATGTTCTTGTAAGCTGATATCTCTTTCCTCATCATCTGCTTCGTCTGCTTTTTCGAGTTCGGGAGGGTAGAGGTTAGGGAATCTGCTAATGACAGATTGCCTACTCCTAAAAAAAAAGCTAAGGCACCTAAACCTACTGATGCTGGAAAATCGCTAAATGTTTCCGCTTGTAGTTTACGTTTCTCGTTATCGTATTCCTCAACTTCATAGTATGGGAATAGATGTTCTACTTTATCCTTAGTGAATATCAGTTTTAATGACGATTTAGTTTTAAATGTAATCCCTTTTATGCTATGGGATTTAATAGGACGATACAATATAGACAATATTTGTTCTACATTTGCTAGTTTGTCCTTTACTAAGTTATCAATGTCAATGTATTCACCCAATGACATTTTAGACATTGGCTGGAAACCATATTTGATACCATTAAACTCAATAATAGGGTAGAACTCAGGTTTACCGCTTTCTTCTAATATCTCGTTTATTGATTTCCATATATTGGTTATATCATTCATACTCCAACGTTTTACCTCGTCTATAGGCAAATCTAAAATGGAAGCAATGGTATGTAGCGTTTGAAGGTTGTTCTCCAAACTATACACTTTATCTAACGCTTTATAATGCTTAAGCGTCAAATAGTTAGGTAGTTTAATCTCAATCTCTTTCATATACAATATAATATCATTTTGGGATACTCTAGACTCTAAAATATTATCGTTCTAGAACTATGTTCTCCATATACTCTCTCTAAATAGGAAGCCGGCGATTTCTCGTCGGCTTTCCTTAACTTATCTTAAACTTCCAATCCTAAGGGCATTTTGTCCAGAACGTTTTAAATCGTTTCTAGCACTATTAGCTAACCAAAGTGAATCACAACAATCATCATTCATACCTTTAGGGTGAGTAAAACTTATTTTTCCGTTAGCACTATATTTGTATGTGTATGAACTTAGTTCATTGTATAGATGTGGGAAAAACTCTTTAGTAGGTAGTTCAATAACACCTGAATCCAAGTCAGTCATTAATGTTCTAACTGCTGTCATTTTACTATCCTGAGACGAATAGAATGATTTAGCACCACGTATTTCTTTCTTTATTAGTTGAGACATACCCTCACCAATCCCATTTGATTCAACGAAACATCCCACCACATTGTATTCTCTAAGTTTTGTGATAAAACGTCTCGATATATCCTCAAGTGATTGATTATTAACCCTGTCAATATAAACAACTCTCCCTGATTCATTGATGATTGTGAGGACAGAATAGTCGTTAGATAATCCTGTATCGATTCCTCCAAAGTATTTATCTGTTCTATTAGGTGGTGTCCATTCATTTAGTATTGTATTTGTTTCTAGATTTTGGAACACA
>Ga0255765_1002804_pt1 | contig 19356 bp, 39 predicted proteins | sample 041ome_8_FD_179965 | JGI IMG/M metagenome (GOLD analysis project Ga0255765, IMG submission 179965) | Coastal salt marsh microbial communities from the Groves Creek Marsh, Skidaway Island, Georgia - 041407BS metaG (version 2) | ecosystem: Environmental > Aquatic > Marine > Intertidal zone > Salt...
AGTACCCTGTGGACCTTCTGGGCCTTCAACGCCTTGCGGGCCAGGAATATTACTCGGATTACCTTGAACACCTTGAACACCTTGAGGACCAGTACCGCCAGGTCCTTCTTCACCTTGGAGACCTTGGACACCTTGCAATCCAAAACCTGCAGGACCATCGTTACCCTGTAAACCCTGAACACCTTGGCCACCGCCGCCTTGAATACCTTGGAAACCAAATCCTGCTGGACCGTCACCACCTTGGACACCTTGGACACCCTGCGCCAAACCCGCTGGGCCCTGGAAACCTTGAAAACCTTGTGTACCCTCATCACCAGGATTACCTTCAACACCTTGGATACCCTGAGAAGAACCAGCTTGACCTTGAACACCTTGGCCGCCAAGTAATCCGCCAGCACCTTGAAATCCTTGCAAACCTTGTAGACCTTGGACAGAACCTGCAGGACCCTGAACACCCGGGTCGCCATCTTCACCAGCAGTACCCTGTGGACCGGCCGCGCCAGGCGTGCCAGCTGAACCTTGTATTCCTAAACCATCGTTACCATCTGTACCCTGCAAACCTTGTACAGAACCTGCTGGTCCTTGTATACCAGGTCCACCGTCAGCGCCTTGAATAGCGATACCATCAGCACCCTGGATACCTCTTTCACCTTGTATTCCGTCGCCTGAGCCATCTCCTGCAGGACCTTGTACACCTTGAGGACCAGGGGCTCCAGCACCACCGCCGCCTTCACCTACGCTAGTCCAAACAGTACCTTGGAAACCTTCAAATTGTTTAGATGCAGTGTTAAAACGCAAATGGCCTTCTGAACCAGTTGGTCTCTCGCCCGTAGTACCGGCAGGAATTTGAACAGCACCTGTTTCACTTGTTCTTGGAGCAATGGCATCGAAGTTATCGTCCATTTCCTGATATGTTAAAGCACTACCCTTATCGCTGCGTTTAGTAATTGCCATTATGTTGTTTCCCCGTCTTGGTTGTAGTATTCACCAACATATGCACTCCAACCGCTTCCGATGGATACTCCACTCGATGAAACATAGTCGTCAAGTACATAGCCGGCCAACACATACAAATCTTGTGCGTTACCGTTTTGTATATTTATATAACCATCGACCACATAATTTGGAAGAGCATACATGTACGAGTAATCGTCAACAGCATAAGGCTCGATGTATCCTGGGTTATCTTCGATATAATCAAAATAAGCATATTCAAAAAGTTGTTTTTCGTCTCTTCTCAAAGGAGACGTATATACTATTTGAGCTTCAATAGCTGCTCTTAATACTGGATCTGTTTCTTGTGCTAAAGCAGTCAGTAAAGCGAAATAATCTGGATTAGATCTTGTGAAGCCGATAGTACCGGTAAAGTTACCTTTAATAGACATTTTATCCGCCTGCGTTTACCTTGGCATGCCCAGATGCTGAGGCGTTAGCTACAAAATGGCAGTCGTGTCCTTTTGTCGCATCTCCCATACGATGTACACCTTTCCCTGCGACTTTAACTTTAGTTGAAAATCCCTTCACTGGATCTCCACAGCCAGTCGCATCTCCGTCACGGATAACTAGGTTTCCGCCGGCCTTCACTTTGGTTTGTGAAGCTTTATACTTTGTTTGATGAAAAGGTTTTGGATGTCCTGGTGGTGGACCATTACATGCATGGCCAATATGTTTATCAGCTGTTGTGGATACAAGTGGCATTTCTTTTTCCTATAATTGTGGTACTAAATTATCCATATCAAAATTAACACTTACACCACATCCACAGCTACTATGAGCGTTTGGATTTTTAATTTCAAAATTCGATCCAACTAAACTTTTAACGTAATCTACTTCTGTTCCAATTAAAAACATAACCGCGTGAGATTTTACTGCAAAAGATCCTTCATCGCATGCGATTACTTCGTCTCCTGGTTCTAAATCTTCTACCTTTGCGGTGCCCCACTCATATTCAAAACCAGCACAGCCACCACCTTTAACGCTCAATGTGATAGCGTAGCATTTGTTTTCTTTACATAATTTGCCAATTTGGTGGTTGGCATTTGGCGTGACTGTGCAAATAGTCATTAGTTATTCCTTAATAAAATGGATGCCCTGAGCGGGCACCCTTGAAAAGCTTAAGCTGCTTCTAGTAATTGTTCCTTTGCAATTATATATTCTTTTACTAAACCAGACCTGACGATATCGTTTACGCCAAATCTAACTACGTCAAAGCTTCTAATCGCATCTAAAACTTTTATAAAGTCGTGCAACCCTGTAATGTCTGCTCTATTTCGTGATTGTTGTAAGTCATCTTGTTTCGTGTCTCCACAGAAAATAATTTTTGATGATTCACCAACCCTCGTAATAATACTATCAAGCTCGTGGTATGTCATTGATTGGCATTCATCTACAATGATGACTGCGTTATCAAATGTGAGTCCTCTTACAAACGATGATGTTTTGAACTCTATCATTCCCTTTGTTTTTAAAACTTGATAAGCATCCTTTCTTCCAAATAGATCGTTAACAATATCAGTGTATGGTGCTTCAAACACTGCCTCTTTTTGTGCCTGAGAACCTGGCATAAAACCCTGTTCCCTTGTCTGAACCGCAGATCTAATTATGACGACTTTTTCATACTCTCCTTTCTGTAGTACATCGTTGAGTGCCAAGTATGTAGCACACATTGTTTTTCCTGTACCTGCTGTTCCGATGGCCGCGATATTGTACCCTTGTTGATAAGAAGAAAATAAATCACCTTGCGATGGTGTGAGTGGATTAATTTTGCGCATTCCAAACTTATTGTTTAAGATGTGCATCATATAATCTTGTTCACGTTCTACTCTTCTTTTTTCTTTCCTGGATAGTCTTCGCTGTTTTGCCATGAAACCTCCTTATGGTGTATTACCATGTGTTAATTTTGTTTTTTGCACCATCCTTTTGAAATGAACCGGGATGATGTTTTTTAACATTCTTTAGAACATCACGAAACGCGTCGTCAGGCTTTCTTAATCCCAAGCGAACAGAGTCACCGATAGACGGTGCTTTCACTATCAATTGTTTAATGTTTTGATTATTGTCTAGGTATTCTTGACGTTCCGCCATTGACATAATTTTGTCAAAGCGTTCGCCATTATCAGTGTTTTCAAAAGTATAAGTAGGCATTAATTCTCCTATTTTATTACAAAAAAAGGAACCAAATTACGGTTCCTTTACCGCATAGTATATCACCTATGCTTATATTTATATAATTTGTATGCTAACCAACAATTGTTTCGTAAATTTCTTTCCAATTATTGCAACGTGGCATATCGCCAACAAATGCATCTATGTTAAACGGGTGGTTAACTAGAATACTATCCAGACCGAGAGTTCTACCAAGAATTGCGTTTTCAACTTTATCTTCGATCCACCAACATTTGGTATCACGATATGGTTCAAGGACTTCATCCTTGTCAGCACCAGTATCTATATAAGTATAAGACTCAAATACGGTAGGACCAAACATTTCAATTAAGTTTTTGGTACGAAGGTGACCAGCATAAGGGTCAGTACTAAGTGAACTGATTACACGAAAGACATAACCATGTTCCTCATGTAATTTACGTACATACTTAATAGCATTGCGAAGAGGTGGAAGCTTACGAATCCAAGCTGACTCGTTAAACATCCGAACTAGACGTTCTTTTTCTTCAAACTCCAAACCATAACGAGTACCAATGTCGTATTCATTTTCTCCATTATCTATTTGGGTATAACCGTGACGTTCCATCCATTGTGTAAATGAGTGGACCCAGTCAAGTAGAACTCCGTCTACGTCGGTTAAGATTACTTTTTGGTTTAGCATATATTTTCACTTTCTTTCATTTTATATTCGTATTATAACAAAAAGGGGATTGATTGTCAACCCCCTTTTTTTAATTTTTTTATGCGGCTTGAAGTTGTCCAAACCGAGCTTTAATTCCACGTTCGTCAGTCTTGTACATTTTTCCATCTGGTGTGGAATATACGAAAGCATACTTTGGTGAGCGTGTTTTGTATTTAACAAGCTTTTCACCATGTTTGTTTTCCATAACTAGACCAAGACGAGCAGCTTCCATTTGTAAAAGCCGGTCAACCATTGTAGTTGCACCTTTTACTTTTGCCGAAACTTTAATTTCAACTTCGGCATCAGAAAAACGCATGTTACCAACTTCAAATTCTAGGTTAGCACCAAATTTGTCTAGCACAGCTTGCATTTCAGTACGAAGAGAGTTAAGAGTTGCTTTGTCGAATTTTGTAACTTTTTTCATTTGGTAGATTCCTTTTTCGTTTTACCTTATATAAACAATATAACATATTAAAACAGGTTTGTCAACAGTTAATTTGATTTAATTACAAAAAAGAATCGTTTAAAACCAACTACTTATTATTTTTTTTCAAAAGATTAAAATCGTCCTCTAACCAGCGCTCAGAAAGCTTTGATTTTCGCTTCTCTCTGCGTTGCTTTTTACGATTTTCTTTCTTTGAAGAATAATCGTCCTTATCTCCCCATTCGTCATCGTCCCATGTTTCTCGGAAGGATCTACGCTTGCCCATTTTTTTATCCGTTTGTTGTTTCGTTAATTAGTTGTGGAAATGCTTCTTTGATTACTTTAAGTGAAATACCTTTAAAGGGCTTTTTACAAATCATGTAATTAGCCAACAAGTCTGCATCATCATTATCAATATCTTCTAAAAACGATATAAAAAGCGATTCGCGCTTTATTGGTTTAATGTTGTCGTATCCACCACCTTTTACAAATATGCGAAGACGACGAGAATCAGATATAAGCATAGCTTTAGCCTCATCCTCATAATCATTTTTGTTCCAAGGTGGAGGAGTATCAGGAATTAAAAACTCGATAGCAGGATCATACGTAGCCTGAATGACCGTACGTAATGCAAAGTTGTCATGCTTTTGTAGGTTTGCAACCTTTTCCTTAGATGTTTTCAATTTACCAGTTTCAGCTATAATTTCGCTAATTGATATGTGTACCGCCATATTAAAAGTCCTGTATATCGGTTATGAGATGCTTGAGTTTTTTCTGGATAAAATAGTTGAACAGATGTTCTCTACCTATATTTTTTTCTTCGTTATATTCTGCACGAATTTGATCCTGATATTTCTGAGGAATTTCAGATAAATCAATCATCATTTTGTTACGATAAAAACGACGAAGAGTTTCTTCGTCCATGTTTTGTGTACCTTCTGAGTACAAAGCTAGTCGCTTTTTAGTCATAGCTTTTTGACGTTCGCCAACAGCCAAGCAATTGTCTGGTGACAAAATATTTGGTACGCCATCACCAGTATCACCTTTAAGGATATGCTCCTCTAGGTATTGCGCTGGTTGATCATGACGAATCCAACGCTTGCGAATGGGATCATACTGATCTACATTTGCGTATTTTTGAAGTTGAATAAAGTCTTTATCAGCTGAAAGAATAAGGAACTTTTCAGAACCAATATTAAGTTCAGATCCATGTTCGTGTATTACTGTACCAATGATATCATCAGCTTCGCAATGGTCAATGTGAATTACTTTGTATGGAAAGTACTCTTTAATTTCAGAACGAAGATTATTCATAATTTCAAAAAGTGCATTCCAATCGAGTTCTGATTTATCACGACCGGCTTTGCGATTTGCTTTATAGTATGGATAAGCTTCTTTGCGCCAGGTATTTTTACCATCTGCACAAACAACGATTTCACCGTACTCTTCTGAAAACTTTTTACGATTAGCTCGCAAAGAGTTTAAAAACATGTGACGGATGATGTTTTCATCAACAGCCACGTCATAATGTTTTCCAATGCTCGCAAATAGCGAGGCAAGGATAACTTGGTTATAGTCTACTAATATTGCCATAATTTTTCCGTTTCAGTTAATTTACAAATACTATAATAACACAAGTATTTGAAATTGTCAACTGTTAACTTGCCTTTTGCCTTAAAAGTTTAGTCCACAGGTTGCCATAAGTAGTAATATCATTTGGGATCAAAGCAAAGCGATCTGATTTTGTAAATCTATTTAGGAAATTTGGATCGTTTTTAATTTGTTCTAATACACCTTTGGTAATGGCATATGCTAAATTAGCGTGAGTTGCAGGATCTTCATTATAATCATACATCACGGTAGCATTAGCCGCGGTTTCAGGAAGTGCACCATAGTTTGGATGGATACACAATAAGCTACATCTAATAGCTTCAATAAGTGCTATACATGATGTTTCTTGCCAAATGTTTGGATAAAGGAAGATATGAGACTTTTTCAGTGCCTCAATAACATCTTCATTTGGAATTGACCCGTGATAGGTCATATTCGGATGGTTGTGAATTTTTGTAAACAAATCAACATATGGATCGTCTCTTTGTGGCCATCCATAGATAGCAAACGAAGAGTATACATCCAAGTGAATGTTTTTATATTCTTTTGATAATGCATCAATAATAGGATACACGAGCTCAAGTCCACGATGAGGTGTTGTATGATATACAAAACGGATAGTTTTTGATTTTGGTTTATCTTCTATATCATATCGAGTTTCTATCGCGTTTGGAATAACTGAACATTTAGAATAAGGAATTCCAAATCTCATAATGTATTGGTCTCGTTGCCAATTTGATACAAAAACTAGGTGTTCAAACTTTTCCCACCCACCATCTAACAAAACTTTGTTTTCAGGATCGCCTGCCAAGTCGTGGCAATACATGATGTTTTTTACATCTGTAGGAATATCCCGTGGGCGCGAGAAGTGAATAGCGAAGCCCTCTAAGAGCTCTCTATTGACGTTATCGAGTAGGCGTTGACGCATCATCTCAGTACCACCAATTGAATTAGCAGACAGCTCAGACTCTACCACGTCGCCTTTATAAATCATACTCATTAGACATTAAACTCCGCGTTAAAATCTGTTACGGAATCCCACCGAAAAGATCGCCAACCTGGCGCGTTAACATCATACACAGCTAATACATCTGGGTTTGGCTTTTTTTCTTTTTTCTGAATTGCTTCTTCAATATCGATTTGTTTTGGTAACATAGCCTCATTCAAAGTTGCATGCATAATTCTCGTTTCGCCATTTTTCTTGGTAAATACGATTTTGCATACCTTTTCTTTGAGTGCTCCAATTACGAATGTTTTATCAATCGCGTTAATATCCATTATAAAGTCTCCATTGTTTTTACATTAGTTTGAATTGATTTGTATATTTTTTCAAGTGTGTTATTAAAATCCTGTAGAGAACCATTATTGTGTATTCTATACATGTTAACATCAAACACTTGAGGTAATACATATTTGTTGTCTATTTCTGTATATTTATTTCCAAGAACATACTCATGTTCGATACGACTTCCTTGGAAATATCTACGTGAGTCGGACGAGTAATCTTCACCGTCGCGTGTAAGCTGAACTAATACAAAATTCTTTGATCCAACTTTTTCCACAACGGGTATCAACTCATCTACGAACCCACCGTCAGATATAGCATAATCTTTTGTTAAGTCAATTTCGTTTGCAACTAATTGACCAAAATAATCTAAACCACGTTTAGGTTTAACAATTTGTTCTGAAACATAAATCATCGCTTCACGACAAGACATATGGCCTAGATCTACGTGAGGAACTTCCTTTACAGAACGATCATCGTATCTTTCCATAAACCATTTGTAATCACATCCAAAGTATTTGCACGTTTCTTTGTACAATTGATATTTGAAAGACAGATGTTTCCATCCATAGTTTTTCTTGAAGTAATCAGCTCCAGCATCTTTACCTGAACGGGGAGGTCCATTAAATAGTACTATCAAAACTTAACTCCAAAATCATCTGAAATGATTTCTTTTAACTGCTTTGAAAAAGCATATTTAAACTCTGTATTTGTGATACCACACAAAATAAATTCGCGATCTGACGAGTCGAGATAAGGCATCGCATCATGTATAGATGCATAGCCTTTTTCAAACAAGTCAAGATCGCGTTGTTTTACGGGTATATTCCGAGTACGAACTTTGCCAGTTAGTACACTTGTACGAGTTACAATCATAACATTCTCCTTTTCATTTATATCTAATATATAATACTTTTAAAAGAATGTCAACTGTTTTTTAAGCTCTTTACGTGATTTCTGTGAATTTTGCATTGTATAATTCCATTATGATAATCGTCTCTCAACAAGACATCATGTTCAAATTGATATTTGGCTTCGAGGTAACCAAGTTCTCCTTTTGATTTACAAAGAGTTAAAATTTCTCTATGGAAGTTATCAGCACCTTTATCCTCAACTAATTGCTGGACTTGTTCTGATGAACCATAATATTTTTTCCAATCTGTTTCTTTAACAACAGAACGGCGACGAGTTTTACCTTTGAGTGGTGGAAGTTTTCTTTTTGAAACTAATAGCTTTTTGCCTACGTATTTCATATCAGTAGATTTGTCTGTAATGATATACACAAATCCAATCCAATCTTCAATCATTTCAGAGGTAAATTCTTCCCCTTTGTAAATCCACATAAAATAACTCCATATTAATAGAGTTATTTATTCAACATCCTCATGCATGTAAATACAGAGTTTTCTTCCAAGCAATCAGACCAAATATGGATCAAATACCATCCAACTAATACAACACCGATTGTAATAGCAATTCCATATATTACTTTCTCAGTCATTACAAATCTCCTCTTCCTCTTCGTATTTAAGGAATACTTTCATAGTTGTACCATCATCTTGTATTTGGAATGAAATGTCTTTAACGTTGTATTTAACGTAGGCACGACCTTTGTTATCAATAACTTCAAATCGGCTAACTTTACTTGAAAACGTAATGTCTTCATCGTCAACAATGAAATCAGTTTTAATTTCCATTATCCTCTCCTCATTTGCGCGTAGGCTTTTGGATCGTCTCCGCGGCCGACTGGGACCATGTTTGATTTGTGCATTGTTGCGATACCGACGATGTAGTCGCCCGTGTATTCATTTCGTTGTTTAGCCGCTGCATTTGCCGGGATAACATCCGACGTCGGGATTGAGCGGCCCTCGCGGTGTACGTCATTCGATTGCGTTTCAAGTGGTTTCCCTTTCTGCTTAGATGGTTTTTTATCTGGGTCGATACCCATGCTTTTAAGAAACGCGTTGTGCTCAGCTTGAGCTTTTTGCCAACCTGGTTTCTTTTTAATTTTTGATTTACCGTGGACTTGTACTCCACGTACTAAATGCATAGACATTAAGCTGCCTCCATTTCCATTTGCTTTTCAATGCGTTCAGCCCAAGTTTCATAATGCTCAGCCATCATAATAATTTCCTCAAGGATATCTTGACGATCTTTGCTAAAGTTATCTGAGCGACGAGCCAAGCCACGTAAACGTTTTGCGAATTCCAATTGCTCAATCATTATTATACCTCCACAAACATAGTTTTAAGTTCTTCTTCGTCAAAGCCGTGGCCGTGACCCATAACTTGCTCAAACAATTCCTGGAGCATGTCGAATGATTCAGATTTGAAAAGATAAAGTGGGTTGCCACCAGCTGGGCCATTAGCCGTTATAAGCTGAGTGGTACAACCATGTTCAATTGCAAATTGTACAACCTCGTCGTGTGTGGGTTCTGATGAAATGTCGAGTTCAACTTGATATGACATAATATGATTCCTTTATTTGATATAATTAATCTATATTATTTTAAAGGCAATGTCAACAGTTAATTTCACTTTTTTGAAATTATTTTGAATTAAAGTGTGAAACCAGTACCGTTATATCCTGTATCTTCTAAGTAAGATACCAATTGATTGTAGCCACCAACATAAGTTCCACTGACCCAAATTTGCGGTACGCTTTTGGCTTGTGGATATGCTTCTTTAAGTTCAGTCATATTTTGCACTAAAGAAACATCTTTGTATTCATATTCTAAATTGCGTTGGTCTAATAGGTTTTTTGCTTTTGTGCAGAAAGCACAGTTTGGTTTTCCATAAACCTTAATCATAGTTCGTCCTCCGTTTTTAACATATAAGCACCTTCAGGAAGCTTAAACGATTGCATAAGTGATAAGAACATTTTAGGAGAAAACGACATGAGAATAAATCTCTGTATATCCTCATCCCATTGTCGCATATAAACAATGTCATCATACGCGATAACTTGTAAATCCTCGTATTCGCCGTCTGGATCTAAAATCGTAATAGCAGTTTCGTCCCAGTCCATTTCTATAGTAAACATACCAAAACCCCGGCTTCTTTGAACATTGGTAATGATCTTTCATTCCAAATGTCTAACCAGTTACCTGGCGCAGTTTCATAATTCGGTAATACCACACGTTTAATACCTGCTTGAATAACACACTTAGTACAATCTGGGCAAATGGGTAATCCATAAACATATAGTGTTGCATCTTTCAGTGACACACCAGCGTATAGAGCATTCATCAAAGCATTCATTTCAGCATGTACGATACGTGGATATTTTTCATCGCGATTAGATAAACGTTCTTCTGTATCACAAATACCCTTTGGAAAACCATTATATCCTGTCGCCAAAATACGACGTTCATCGTTAACAGCGACTGCACCTATTTGGCTTGACGGGTCTTTGCTCCAATTAGAAATTGTTTCGGCCAATTCCATAAATCGGTTGTCCCATTTTGTTTCTCGTGTATTTACTTCTTTGGTACGACGTAGCATATATTCGTGATAATGTTCTTGTGTCATTGTAAATCTTTCAGAATTTTCCATGTATGTTTCCAATCGTTAACTTGATAAGTTTTGCCTGGATGTTTAATTGCTTTTGCAAGTGGATAATCGTTTCCACCGATTTCTGTCTTATCACCGAAGAAAACAATATGGTCGGAACCATTATTAAAGTCATCTAAAATTTGGCTTTTATCGCTACCTGTATTGTATATATCAATACCAGTATCACCACCTACAGTTGCGGTAATATTTTTAAACTCAGAATTAATTTGATATGCGATGCTTTCACGCTCACGGTTTAGCTTATCGTATTCAACGTACTCAGCCCTTTGTTCTGTATCAGCATTTCTACCCACAACACTAAAGTTCCAAGTACCTACACGTTTTTCAATATGATTACCAGTTCTAAGAGGAAAAGGACTTGACTGGAGCCAACCTTCCAATAGAGTTGTAAGCGACGGATCAGGATCAAATGAACTTGCGTTTACCACCTTACCAAGAAAACGAGTTTGGTTGCCGCTACAGCTATAACATGTAACGACATTTTCACAAATATCTTTACCAAGTTGCTCAACGGTTTTTGGATAGTCCGAGCCTGTTACAAGCCAAACTTTTTCTCGTTTCATAAAATCGAGAAACCAGACTTTAAACTCTGGATCCATTGCTTGTCTGCTAGGTGTTAACGTACCATCCACATCAAATATAAAACGTTTTTTCATTCCTCAACCTTTAAACACTCTACAGTTTCGTTATCAGCCCAAGGCTCGTAATGAGCTACAAAAACTGATGCGTTGATTTCACATTTCATTCTATCTTCATACGATTTAATATGTGTATATTGATAGTCACCACCCTCAAGTGCTGTGATTACGTAAATAGCCCAAAGATGAATACTCATTACTCGTGTCCTGTCCAATGTTTACGGTTATGAGCTGTTTTTGACAACTCAGCAAAACGATCAGCGACCCTACGAATAAAGTCGCTGTTTTCTTTACGAGCTAAATCATGTAAGAAGATTTCCATATCACTATCTTTTGCTCTTATTTCAGTGGTATCGTAAATATCGTTTTTCATAATATCGAGTGAAGCTAAATCATTCATTGTAAGTGGCTTTCTGCCTTCTGGTAGTTTAGACATCTTATCGTACCGCCAAAGGTTGTGTTGATATGCTATCATGGTAATCACCAGATTTATAGTAATCACGGCATGCGGTTTCTTTTATCATCATACCATTTTTCATACGGTATGAAACAATTTCGCGCCTAACAACACCGTCAGTATCAGCGTCAAACGCGCTTTTAAATGGTCCATCAGTCATTACAAACTCTCTTTCTTAAATCGCTTGTGGAAAAGCGATGATCACGTTTATTAAAATATAAATCAATTCCACGTTTTTGGCATATATCTTTGCCAGTAAACTCTTGAGTTTTATATTCCACTCCTAATATTCTAACATCAATTGTGTATAATGTCAACAAGTCTTTTAAGTCTTCTTCAGTATTATATGGAATAATTTCATCAACATACGATAATGCTTTAAGCTGTGTATATCGTTCAACTACAGTTTGAATTGGTTTATTCTTTTCTTTTCTATCTACACTCGGATCTGTCTGCAACCCACAAATTAAATAGTCACATTGCTCTTTTGCTTCACGCAACATTTGAACATGACCTGCGTGGAGCAAATCAAAAGCCGAACAAGTAAATCCTACTCTCATAGTTCTCTCGGCCCTTTCGATGTAAATTCCATGCCAGACACATTACCAACATAGACTTTACCATTCCATTTCATTTTGATTTTATTATTTGCAACATAAGCCTCAAACGAAACGCCAGGCCTCATGTTATCAGCTTCAACCTCAACAGTGACGTCAGTCCGAGTACTAGTCACCTCACAGAAATTATCATATATTATTTTTTTCATTTTGTAACCTTTCGTTATATTCCATAACTTCTTTTAAAACTGACAAGTCGTATCCATGTTCCATTGCTGTGGAAATCGTTGCGGATACATCTTTGGGTAAACAATGCCCGCCAAAACCTTTATCAACTGAACTTACATATGTATGGCTTTTACCAATTCGCGGATCATCTGAAACATACGTTAATACATCATTAGCATCTACATTAGCGGCAATACACATATCATGTATTTGCTGAAAGAACGCCACCTTAGTAGCTAAAAAGGAATTACAAAAGTATTTAGTCAAAATTAAAGACTCTGGATTTTTAGTTTCAACAGGAATTCCTAATCCCTCTGAAAGTAAACCACACCAAAACCCAGTATCGCCACCACCAACATCAACACGCTTTTGATTTTTAAAATCTTCCATAGCATGGGCAGCCCGTAAATATTCTGGTGAAAATGTGAGTTTTGCTTTTTTGTACGCCCTAGTTACTAATCGCCAACCTTCAAGGCTAATAGTTGACTTAATAAGAATAGGAGCTGTAGGATTTCTTTCCATTATAATTTCAATGATTTCAAAAACGTTTCTCATATCACAAGAACCGTCTTTTGCCTGTGGAGTACTGACAGCAATTATATAGCAATCAGCATCATCATTCCAATGATTATAATGCTTTGCTGGATCATAGACTCGTACAGATCGGTTTCCACCTGCTAATGCTAATGCATGTGCCTTACCAACAAATCCATACCCAACAATTTGAACTATCATTTGTTGTTCCATGTGTAGTCATCTTTCCACTCATGAATATACTTAAGCTTTTGCTCTTTAGTCCATGATTTTAGATAATCATTATCACGGTCAAACAATTGCAATACTCGTTCTTCGTCTAAAATAAAAGTATCAACAATTTGCTCGCCCAAATGATCCTGTGAAAAATCTTTTACTTCTTCCATGGTAACAGCATCTTTAGCCCATTCAATTTGAATTGCAGGGTTATCTGTAATATCTATTTCAGGATTTAATTTTTGAAGTTCGCTCATAGGAATAGCATAGCGCATCCTATGAGTTGAAACTGCAGTTACTACTACATATCTTTCATCACTCATCTGAATCTTCCTTTTTGTTGCTCTTAAGTTTTTTGACCTTTTTCTTTAAGCGTTTAATAACCTCGTCTCCATCCATCCAAATGTCTTTGTTATCAAGGATTGAAGTAATTTCTTTTTCAGTTAAAAAGTCAGCGTAAATATCGCGCATAAGTTTTTCTGACCATTCTTTTTCGTGGGCAAGTCTGTCATACATTTCACCACCTTTGCCCACAACACCACTAGAATAATTGTGATACATAAACATAGAATGTGGTGAAATTTCGTACTGATGTCCACATAGGAAAATGATTGTTGCGGCGCTCATACACGCGCCTTCAACAGAAATAACAACCTGCGCTTCAGTTTCTGTAAGCACACGAAGAAACTGAATTGCGGTAAACAAATCACCGCCAGGCGAGTTAATATAGATTTTGATAATATCGCTTTCACTCGCACTACGAATAATATCAAACCAATCAATATATTCTTCTGACGATTCAATATCACCACTTAGATAAAACTCTGTGATGTTAACAGCTTGCTTACGAATAAATCTTTCGCCTTGCTTTTGTTGGGGTTTAAATAAATCCGATAAGTCAATTTGTTTATTAGATTTTTTCACTTAATGGTTCCTTTTTATTTTTTTCCTTTAGTCTATAACATTCACCACAATAATGTTCAATTTTTGTGTCGTGGTCCATGCCATAAGAAAGAATAATGCTGCATCCGTTACAAAGTAAAGCACCTCTTCCGCCGTTTAGTTTTATTATTGCTTTTCTTTCTTCCATTAATACTCCCAGCGATAATAGATGTGTGCACCTAGCCGACCAACCAATTGAAGGCTTGAAGCCCACGATGGATTTACGTATGTTGCGTGATAATGTGTAGCACCCTCGGTGATACCACGATATTTATTATGATTTAGCATGTTATATGCAATCAACTGTGCTTCCTGCCAACGATCCTCATCTTGAGGACGGTCATGTTTTCCATCACAATACCAAGAAAACTGACACATATGACGAACCATATTACCATTTGCATCTGTCTTACCTTGATGTACCACATCACAAACATTGTTTGGATAACGTGTATCATAAACACGATTTAAAACAACATCAGCTACACCAGCTTTATCTGCTAAGTTGCTACCACGAGCTTCGTAATAGATATTTAGCGCCAAGCATGTTTCGTTTTCGTTGTTTTGCAAACGATCCGCTGCAGAAACTGTTCCATACACTGGTGCAATAAACATTGTCGCTGTAATTGCCGCAGACAAGGTTCCTGTGATTACGTTTTTGATTTTCATTTTACTGCCTCATGTTTTATATACTACCAATATAAACTATTTTGTAGACAATGTCAACAGTTATTTTCACATTTTACGAAATATATTCAGGTAAATCTCTATACTTTTCAACTACATAATTAATTAATTTTTCTTCGTGTCTTGTTCTCAAAACGTATTTCAAGCTCATGCGCTTCCAAGGGTTTATTCTGATTGTGATATAGCTCCACGCATCATAATTTCTCTGCATCATCCAGTTTAAAGATTCATATTCATTTTGAATATTTTTACGTTTAGTCTTAACGATTTTACCTTCACTAGCTTTTGAAGCATCCATTCCACCCATACTATGAGCTACCGATATATCAGTAAAAGAACATTCAAAGGATTGTGCTACAGATTTTTCAAGATTTCTATCAACTACAATCATAACATACGGACATGCACTATATTCAAAAAATCCTCTTTCAAATTCTTGGAATAGGTTGCCTCTATGTCCTCCACAACTACTTACAGGTAAATAGCCTTTTAAATATAATAATTCAACTAAAGGCCAAATACGATCCTCAACTTGAGAACGAAAGTGTTTAGAGTATGGACTTATGCTTGCGCTTGACTCTCCGTCAATATTTATTCTGCCATCGGGCTGAAGCTTATTCCAAGCAGTATCATACACTTTTTTGTAGTGCTCGTCAATAGGTATTTGTTCTTTTTGCTCTGCTTTAATTTCAGCTTGTATTGGAGCTGGTATGATAATTGCAGGAGGATCCCAAAGTTGCCAACTCATGCTAAATACTCTGTTAATTTATTTGCTTTGTTTAAGAAATCGTTATAAGCGTTTTCAACTTTATTTTGGTCATACAAAAAATATTTCTTGAGTCTTTCCCATAAATTTTTTTCAACCATCGGATAGGCAAACGAAAATACTATAGCTTCATAGTGATTATAATTTCGCTTTGATTGTATATTCCAAAACTTTGTAAGGTCGGCATCTGTATAAGGTCTTTGTCTAGCCCTTTGCTGTGGCGCATTATTATAAAGAGTATCGTCGTAAACAATGTGTACGGTATATCCGCCATCTGCCCACCAAGGAACATTTTGACATGGTCTTTCCACTGAGTTTATCATATTATCGTGCCAGTGTATATCACAATTTAAGTTATCTATTTCCTTGATAAAATTATTCTTTTGGTCTACATTATTGAATAGAACACCAATATATCTGTGTTTTGAATCATCATGTCCTTGGCAGCTTGTGAACGTTAAATAACCTTTGTCATGCAATTTAAGTACGGCATCTCTTACAAGCGGTTCTAAATTTTTGAAAATAATATCAGAATACTGGCTTACAAATGTGCTTACATAGTTACCATCTTCGTCTTTATAGCAATATGTACGACCGTTAATTAAATGGTCATTTCCCTTTACAAACATAGCATATTCGTGGCGCTGTTCAGCGGTTTGTAAATTAGGAAGATTTTGCTCTTGCTGATATTGGTGGTGGTATGGAGCTACAATTTCATACTTAGGAATCATTGAATATTCTTTAGTACATTTTCCAAGCGCCAGATAATACCACTTTTTTGAGCTTCTTCTGACCAGTATGTTTTATCTTCAACTAACGCACTGATGGTATCAAAGAGCATCATTCTTTGACTTCTCAGCGCGTCAATCTCATTATACAGATCTGATTTTTCTCTCTTGAGCTGTTTGATTTCTAAATTAAGAGCTTCAAACCCTCGCTCATTTACCTTTACTTTTGCCACGTTTTACTCCAAACTTTTCATAAAAAGCATAGTCGCTTGCATAGGCTCGTTTAATAAACTCGGTTTGCTCAGGAGTAAAATCGTCCTTAGTAATTTCCTTGCGAGTAACGTTATGCTTTACTGCAATATCAAAATAGTCATTTACATCTTCTCTTTTAACCACTTCAATTTTTTCAAAGTTTTCTGTATCAACAAATCGACACTGAGGATGGAAGTGGTGAACCTGATGGCCTGAAGTAATTTTATTTAGGTTTCTGAAAAAGTAATTAATTTTTTCCTCTTTAGTCAGGTTCGCGATGTCAACATCAAAGGAACTAAAAATATCTTTACCATAATCATAATACCGTTGACGTTCTGTAAGGTATACGTTAATTAAAGAAACAAAACGGTCAATAGGATCAGTAAAAATCATAATTGGTTTTTTCTTTGATTCAATAAACCCGTTATACATACGAGTTCCACGCATCACTTGTTTACGTTGCGGAAAGCTTTCTTTGATAGTTACTGAACAACTTCTTGGAACTTCAAACCAAAGCTTTTCGTGGTTATCTTCTAAATCGTACATAAGTGGCCATTGCAATGTTTCGCACCAGTAACATTTACAATCGTTAAACGAATATGTCTCGTCAATGCTTACTTCAGGCAAAAAGAAATCTTTCAAAAAAGGTTCATCAAAAATCATTTGAGGTAAAGACGAGTGTGGATATCGTTTTAAGATATGATCCTCATTACTGTCTGGTGCGATGTTACCTTCAACAGGCTGAGTATTATCTACAAACTTTTTATAGTCTGCATATCCACCAGTAGTATGCCATTTAAAGCTATCAAAGGCATGAGCAAAAGAGTCTGCTTTTGTTTGACGCTGTTGTTGAGTTCCCATCCAAGCAAAATGCCATCCCATATCCTCTTGGTTTACACCTTCGTTTGTTGGAAACTTAACAGGCATATAGATATTACCGCAACGAATATTACTCAACTTAGCATGTAATAATTGTTCCTTGGTTGCAAAAAACATTGCTCGTTTCCAAATAACAGGAACATCGTTACGGTGGTGGATTCTTAAATCAGCTCGACCTTGTAAATATACCAAAGGAACTTTGATAATTAAATTTGGATGGTTATGACATTGTTTAGCTAACCATTTAATATGTTTTGGGTCGATAATTTCATCGGCATCACCATAAAGAAAAACATCTCTTTTTTCAAAGTCTTGTAACGCCATCATCACAGCGTCTTTTTGAAGCCGTTCTCGTGCACGAGCATGCACCGAATCTATATTATTGGCGTTTACCCCAGCGTTTTTTCTGTCAATGTCAAGTACTTCTAAGTCCTCTGTGTCTGGAATATCGTGCTCAACATAAATGATTTTTTCAATTGGTAACCCAAGCTTACGAGCAATTTCAGGAAACTTGCGCTCAACAGGTTTACCACTATGAGTTTTATTTGACTCTACGATAATAAACTTGTCAACATAATCCTTCAACATATTTACTCTAAGATAAAGTATTTCTTCATTGGTAGGTGCGAAAAATGGGAAACAATCAACGATCTTCATTTTAACCTCTTCTCTCCAAAACAGTCAATCCATTATTATTACTTTTATGCATTTTAAATTCCCAGTGAGGATTAGCAATTACAAAATCGATAATAGCTGGAAGCAAACCTTGACCTGCAACTGCTTTGCGATTAGGATTTTCTGCCCAATCTCTTTGTTCATCTCTTACTCCATATGTATGGGTATCGTGGAAAGCAAGATATTTTCGAGCAGCATTACCGTGCAATTTAAGTTCATCTCTAAGTTGCTGTTGAGAATGCCATGTGTCAATAAAAAGCATATCTGTTGGTTCAATCAAAACATCAAGCGTATTACCTCTGATGTACTCAACATCTTTACCTACCTTACGAGCCATTTTAAACAACTCAGCAAGCGGAGGGTGAATTTCTAAGTCGTATGCTCTAAGTGATACTGGAGCTTTGAGAAATGCCTTTGTACTCTCGCCAAAACGAGATCCCATTTCAGTAACATGTGTACAATTTTCAGCGAGTGTTAATAGGTCGTGCAAGTGTTCATTAATATCTGAGCGCTGATCTCGAGCATCCACATAATGCTTTTCAATTAATTCTTGCCATTCGTTCATATTCATATGTCTAACCACCTTGTGTTATCTAAAGTCCATCGCACAACTTCTTCAAGTCGTCGTTCAACTGGTTGCGGGCGCCAACCCATGTTCGCCATACGATCGCCACTAAGAGCATAACGGAGGTCGTGGCCAGGACGGCTAGAATGGAAATCCATAAACTCATATTTTAATTCCTTTCCTTGTGCATCAGCAATTAGATTTGCTAGTTCTAAATTGTTAAGTTCTGTCGCGCCACAGATATTAAACTTAGGGCATTTAATTCCCGTGTTGTTTGTCATATCAAGTGTACGGTTATGTTCCAATAAGAATAAGGTAGCATCAGCCACGTCTTCAGCATGGATATAATGTCGTGAACCTGGAATTGTTTTGGTTGAGTCACTATGAATAGTAACAGTTCCACCATCGCGTACATTCCTAATAGTCATAGGAATAAACTTTTCTGGGTGTTGTCGTTGACCAAATACGTTCATCGTATGCGTAATATAGA
>Ga0255765_1002810_pt1 | contig 19325 bp, 13 predicted proteins | sample 041ome_8_FD_179965 | JGI IMG/M metagenome (GOLD analysis project Ga0255765, IMG submission 179965) | Coastal salt marsh microbial communities from the Groves Creek Marsh, Skidaway Island, Georgia - 041407BS metaG (version 2) | ecosystem: Environmental > Aquatic > Marine > Intertidal zone > Salt...
CGTCGCGCGGCGTGCCGTCGATCGAGCGATCGTGTCCGATATCCGTGTGTGAGATTCAGTCTTAAAATACATACGAATCCGTGTGTGAGATTCAGTCTCACTCGTCGACCGCCCGCGCGCGCCCGTTTGAATTCGAATTCGAATCGCGCGACGACGACACACGCGGACGACCGCGCGCCCATCGCGATGTCGGACGACGAGCGGGACGAGGAGATGACGGCGATGGAGCTGGCGAAACGATTGGCGCCGGCGTTCGCGAAGATGGCGGAGGCGGCGCACGAAGCGTCGGGAATGCTGTCGAAATTCGCAAAGATTCCGAACGAATCGACGCTCGTGAAGCGCGGACGCGGGATGGACAGCGAGGGAAAGCGGCTGACGAAGGCGCAGAAGCGCGAATTGAAACCGCCGCGCGCGCCGACGGCGTTCAACATGTTCATGAAGGATGAGGTGCAACGCGTGCGGGTGGAGCGAGGAGACCTGAGCCCGAAGGAGGTGTTCACGGAGTGCGCGCGACGCTGGAGAGAGAAAAAGTCGAGGACGCAGGGAAGCCTGCAGGGCGCTGGATCGCTGAACCCGGTGTCCACGCCCCCGGCGATGAAGGACAAGCACAAGAAGGACAAGTCGCACAAAAAGGATAAGAAGAATAAGGACAAGTGAGCGAATTGAAGCATTCTTCGCGCCGACGCGCGACGTCGGCGACGCGACGATCGACGTCGACGCCGCGCGGGTTCGGCGAACGAGGGAAATAAATTTTGAACAATTAGTGACGATCGCCTAGGCCTCGTTTTAATCGATGTGTACGCAGTAAAGTTTCGAATCGAATCCTCGCCGTCGGCGTCGCGCGCTCGAGGTTTGGTCGAAGTCGCGCGCGAGACGCGCCGCAGTTCGCGCCGCATCTCGCGCGCGCGCGTCGTCGCGACTCGGCGTCGGGCGTCTCAAACGCCATCAGGCGTGTCAAACGTCGATCGTCGTCTCGCGCGCGCCGAGCGACGCGGTGAAAGCGTCGTTTCCGCCGTCATGGATTTCGTACAAGACGTCACCCCCGAACTCGCGTCGTCGCGGTTCGGCGTCGCGAGCGCGTCGAACGCGAGCGCGGGCGCGAGCGCGGGTGGCGCGCTCGGTGGCGCGTCCGCGGACGGGGCGCGAAAGAGCGGACGGGCGCGGAAGATCAGTAAGGCGCTGCGAAGGGTGGACGCGGCGACGCGCGCCGAGGTGGCGGCGGCGCGCTTGGACTCGTTCGAATCCGACGTCGCCATCGTTCCCGGCACCACCGGCGAGGGCGAGGGGGAAGACGAAGACGACGATGAATTCGTGTTCAACGAAAACGCACGCGATGGGGAGGCGGTGATCGTGAAAGGAAAAAAGAAGGCGGGCAAACGCACGACGCGAGGCGTGGCGGAGAACAGACGGGCGGTGGCGGCGCGCACCTTCAACGCCCTGCTCGAGCAGAGCTTCATCGATCGCGCGCCTGAGGGTACGCCGACGTATCTCACCGCCGCGGCGGGACCGTCGAAGGCGAGCGCGCCGAGGAAGTTTTGTAGCGTGTGCGGGTTTCAAGCGCCGTACGGCTGCGCTCGCTGTGGGATGCGCTTTTGCTCGAAAAAGTGCTCCGCCGTGCACGCGGAGACGCGGTGCTTGAAAATGGTGGGATAGCTCTAGCGATGTGCACGTAATAGACAGATACGCGTGGATTCAACACGACTACGAACACCACGCACCGACGCTGCGTCGACCCGAAAGAAAAGAGGATGCGGCGGGGAAAAAACGCTCGATAAAACGCATGACGCACGACGCGACGTCAGTGTGAAGCGCGACGACGCGGGCTCGCGCGAGGCCGGGATGCAGAGCTTGACGGATGCGAGCGTGGTGCGTGCGATGCGTGCGCGCGTTCGTTCGATCGCGACGCGCGCGCGGCGTCGGTGCGACTGACGCGATTCGATTTCGACTCGCCGCGCGCCGCGCAGGTTGGGCTGCCGAACGATGAGTTGTTTCGTCGCGCGAAACGCATCAAGTTTCGAGGAGTGTACAAGACGCCGTCTCAAGTCACGGACGGGGAGTGTCATCTGTACGTTTTGTGCGAGGCGCAGAGGTTCAACGCGCAGCTGCCGCTGACGGCGACGAGCGACGGAGGCGGCGAGGACGCCGCTGGGCAATCGAAATCGAGGACGCGGATGTTTGCGAGCGAGGACTTTCACTTGTTAGGACACATCGACGCGTTTACGAATCTGCGATCTTTGCAGCTGCACGCAAACGCGCGCCTGCGGCGGAAGAAAGGGATGTATTACGTCATACAGATTGACGGTGCCAAGTTGACCGACGTGTCAGACATCACCGTGGTGGAGGACGAAGACGAACCGAGCGCGGCGCCGGACGAAAAGGTGCTCGCGCACGATCGATGGGGGTCTACGTCGGATACTGGTGATCGCGTGCGCGTGCACGGGCTGATAAACGCCGAGGCAATCGATAGAATCTGGGTCGCCGATCGCGCGGGCGAATTCGGCGACGCCGGCGCCTTTCTCGATTGCACTCCGCCCGGAGGACACAACGTTCCGCAAGGAATGCGACTGGACGATCGATGTGATGATAAACAACAATAGACTACTACCTCTCTCTACCCTTCTACGGGTTCGCACATCATCGGGGCGGTCTCGTCTTCGTCTGCCACGGGAAACGGCCACGCGTGCAAAAGCGCGTCTTCGGATCGTCCGGGGTGGTACGTCCATCGTCCAAGCTTCGTCAACGCACGCTGCTCATCCATGCGCACCACAGCGGCGGCCCACGCACGATAGATACTCTCATGCTTCTGCACATGCGGCGACACACTGGTGTACATTTGATACGTCAAACGAGACGCCTTCATGGACTCGGCGTAACGCGATTTGGCATACATGCCCAAAAATTGCAACGACGCGCCGACCATGTATGACTGCTCTGTTCGTTCTTCATCGTTTCCTTCTAAAAGCATCAACTGCTCTTCGTCATCAAAGTCGGCTTCTATGAGCGCCGTCATCTCTTCCGGCTTAAGCGTGAGCAAACGCATCGCGATTAAAAGTTTATCGCTCGGGCGTCCAGTCCGGTGCACGAAGAATCTCGTGCTGAGCTCCTCGTCCGCCAAACCGCGAGACTCGAGCCATGCTAAACGAAGCGGCAGCTCGTCCACAACGAGCGGATTTGCCCCCATGGCAGCCTGAATCACCTCGGCCAAGCCTACCGTGGTACCACCGTGCGGGTTCCGCGGCAAAACGAAGCCGTATCGTCGCAACAGCTCGGCGTTTCGCAGCGGCCCGTACGTGTTGAACACTTCCTCGCCCTTCTTCACTCCACGCACGGTAATCATTTGCAAGCATCCATTCTTTTGATCGTGATGCAGCCGCACCGAAGCCTCGCACGGTGGCGCGTGATTGAGCATGTCCCAGAACGGAACCATGGCCTGAATCTCGTCGTCGCCAAGGGTGAACGAGTACCCCGCCACCATCGCCGTCGCCGCGAAATGAAGTTCGCGCAGCGCTTCCACAGAAAGTCCGCTCGCCAGTTTTGGAAAGAGCTTGAAAAACAGTGTAACAACGTTTTCAAAATGCTCCTCCGTCATCATCGGAAGGTCGAGCGTCTCGTCGTCGTTTTCGTACGCGTCTCGCCACGCGTCCGTGCCGAAGAGCGCCGTCACCTGTTCGTCGTCCCACGCCAACACGGAGTGTCCGACGCGCACGGCCTCGTGCACGGTCTCCAAATACTCACACCACGCGCTCGACTTACCCGCGCACATCTCGCACATCACCGCGATGACCAACAGCTCTTTATCCAGCCGCGGCGACGGCGCCTCGTCGTCCCCGTCGCCGACGAACTCCCCCAATTCCTTCTTCACCGCGCACGCATCCACCGTGAGCACGGCATCGTCCGGAACGCTCACGACGACTTCACCGACGCGCAAATCACGCGTCGCTCGCACGCCGCGCCCCGTGCGCGCGAATCGCGCCACCTCCACGCCGTCGAGCTCAACTTTGTTGTCCCGAAGCCACTTCGCAAAGGCGCCGCCGCCGCCGCCGCCCGCGTCGCGCCCGCGCGCTTCCGCCGCGCGCTTCCCCGCGGACTTCGAAGACGCGGGTTTGGACGTCATCACCGCGTCGTCTCGGCGGTCGCCGCGGTCGCTCGCGCGCGCGTGTGACGCGGAGTTTTTATGCGCAAAAAGTGACACTTTGACGTCACTTCGCGGTCGTCATGACGCGCGTCGTCGCGTCGCCAGCCGTCGCCGCGCGCGCGGCGTCGAGCGATCGCGTCTCGCGGTCGCGGCGCGCGTCGACGAGCGCCGCGACGTCGCGACGCGATAGGACGATGACGCGGACGAATGTATGGAGACGAATCAGTGACTTTGTCACCGCCGTCGTCGATCCGGCGCTCGACGCCGTGGACGGCGGCGAAGACGACGGACTCGGACCTTCATCGCCCGAAGTCGCGCTCGCGACGTACCTGAGAGTGGAGAGCGCGGCGCAGCGCGAGGCGATGGTGCGAGGCGGGACGCTCGCGGCGGCGCCGGCGGCGCGAAGGATAATTACGAATGACGACGCGCGCGACGCCGCGGCGGTGTTGAAGCGCGATGGGGCGGTATTTTTGAAAGATGTCGTCCCGCACGATGCGTGTGATGCGGTGCTCGGGGAGTTGAACGTGATTTGTGATTCCGTCAAGGCGACGTACGGGGACGCGTTGCGGCGCACCGACGTCAAGCTCGGATTCGATGGGGCCACGCGTGATTTGCTGTTGCGAGCGTGCGGTCGAGGAGGGGTGAATTCGATATTAGAGCACGTCGAAGACGCAACTGCGGAGGCGGTGATGGTGGAGATGAGCGTGCTGGCGACAGAACGAGGGGCGGATAGACAAGTTTTGCATCCGGATGTGGCGTTCGACGCGCCGCACGCGCCGCTGTATTCTTTGTTCATAGCGCTACAAGACGTCATCCCGGAGATGGGACCGACGTGTTTTGTGCTCGGCACGCAAGACAAGGCGTCACACGACGCGTTTCCGGTGACGAAGTGGAACGAAGAACAGTTTGCGCGACTCGCCAAATCGAGGTGTTGCGACGCCGAGTTGCGTAAAGGCGATGCCGTGTTGTACGATGCGCGCACATTTCACCAAGGCGGTGCGAACGAATACGGGCGTCGCGCGTTGATGACGCTGACGTTTTTGAAACCTCCCATTCCTGACGCCCCGACGCGTAGAAATGCGGGCGCGGAGTGGAGCATACGAAGCGACGTCTTCGACATGCGCCTCACGGCGGGACGCATGGCGTCCATGGATTCGTCGTCGTATAATCATTAAACATCTTAAGGAAATAAATCTGCGAGCGTGTACTTGTCACGCAACTCGGTTCTAATCGTGCTAATCGCGGCGTTTGGATTGTCGCCGTCCGCTCGTTGAAACGAAAAGTAAAACAACACTCGTCGTCGCGAGCTGTCGTTTTCCGTTCCGCAGTGCAACGTTCTGCTATCAAACAAAGTCGCATCGCCGCGAGAGATGACGCCGAGCTCGTACGGTCGACGAAACACTGGCCCTTCGCGTTCGTTACCCTCCCTAAATTCGACGTGCGCCTGCGCGTTGTTCGTTCCTGGGATGAACAGCGTCGGACCCATGTCTCGCTCGACGTCCTGCAGCGCCACGAAGCACGTGAACACGGAGGGATCTCTCCTGTACGCCGTGTCCGGGTGCACCGGCTGTCGCGTCGACCCCGGGTCGCTCACCAACGCCGCGAGCTCGACGAGTTTCGCATCCGCGCCGCACACCGCCGTCAGCGCTTCCCCCATCGACGCCACGCACTCCCGCAGCGCCGCGCGCACGGGCGCGTCGTACGCGAGTTTCAAATCCCACCTATTCTTCTTGCAATACACGTTCCCGAACGACTCCACGGATAAATTCCTCCCATCCCCTCCCGCGTCGTTCGTCCGCAGCGTCTCGCGCACGTACGCCTCCATCGCCCTCGCCGTGTCCTCCCGCATCACTCCGTTCACTCGCGCCACCCCTCGCGCGGCGACGTCGCGCCTCACCGCCTCCGCGCTCGCCTCGCTCGCCTCGATCTTCTCCCACGCCGCGTCCGCCATCGCGTCCGCCTGCGCGCGCACTTTATCCGCGAGCGCCGCCTCGCGCGCGTCCGTCTCGCGCTCCAGGCTCATCGCCATCCCCGCCGCGCCCGCGACGAGCGCCACCGCGCTCGCCACCGCGCTCGCGACGCCGTCGTCCGGCGCGCGCGCCTCGAACCGTTCCGCCGCGCTCGCGCCGAGCGTCCCGACGAGCGCGACGACGCGCGCGACGTCCGCGAGCGCGCGCGCGCCGGCGTCGCGACGCGTCGCGGCGCGTCCATCGCGCGCCGCGCGCCGCGCGCGCGCGCGCCGTCGCGCGCGCGGCGGCGCGCGCGACGCCGACGCCGACGATCGCATCGCGACGACCGCGCGCGCGCGAATCGATCGGCGCGCGGTGCAGTGATGGCTCGGCGACCAGAGATGCGCGCTTTACACATACCGACGCGCGGCGCGCTCGCTCGGGCCCGTCCGAGCGCTCGCGAACGGCGCGGGAAGCGATTTCGAAGACGCGACGAACGCGCCGTCGTGTCCGCCGCGCGCGGCGCGCGTCGAGATTTGTTTCGCGGTGAAGTCGACGCCGATGTGCTCGATGAATGATTCGATGGATCTGTCGCGCCCGGCGCCGTAGGCGCGCGTGAAACGCACGGGATCGTCCCTGGAGGTCTGCGAGCTGTCGTCCGCGGCGGCGACCAACTGCAGGACGCGCCGGCGCGAGAGTAAATTGAGAAATTCTCGCCGCGCCGCGTCGGATTCGTTACCGACGCCGAAACGCGCGTCGGCGTACAGCATTTTACCCGAACGGTGATCTTCCATCCACATCGCGCGCGGCGCGTTCGAGTAGCAGCGTAACACGGGAACGCGCGCGGGCGTGCACAAGTTCCAGCCGCGCGTGTACAGCCTCGCGCTCGCGCTCAAGTCTTCCCCTAGATGTAAGAACGGCGCGTGGGCGTCGGGCGGGGCGTCTCTGACGAAAGCCTCGGCGCGCGCGAACGCAAAACTACTGTTGAAGAAGAGCGCCGGCGTCGGCTCGCTCGGAACCTCCGCGAGTTGCCTGGCGTGCGTGCGGAACAACGACTCGCCGAATTCGCGCGCGCACGTAATCGCGGGCGCGCGCGCGGGATCGATTTCACCGAGAGCACTCACGGCTGGCAGCCGATCTTTGATCGTGCCGTACACGTCGGTCTGATACATTTGTCTGAACGTCTCTTCTTCGACGACCGGTTGAGTTTTAAGCTCGTATCCTAACGGCGCAGCCGTGAGTACGCGTTTGTCGTCGCCGCAGCGTTCGAGTTCAGACACCAAGATTTCATCCCATCCCTTGTCGACGACCGTCATGGCGTCAATGTGCAAAACATACTTTTCCCCACCCCATTTGCGCATCGCTAAATGTCGCGCGTACGATGGACCTTCCGAAGCGTCCCACGGCATGTGAGTCTCTCGCACGTGATCTCGGAAACGAGCTTCGAGCACCCTTGCTGAGTGACACCTCTTTTCCTCCGCGTCTTCCGTTCGCTGAGCTTTGAGTTGCAAGCGTCGCATTTTAGTCAAATATTTCTCCTGCTCTACCGGATCTTTCACGTCCGCCGCGCGCTTTTGGATTTCCTCTGTCAGTACGTAGACGTTCGTGTGCAAGCGGTCGATGCGCGCGCCGAGCGCGTCGGGCGGCGGCGTCGTGGACTTGTATTGCCATGTAACGCCGACGTAGACGCGCGAAGGATCGGAAGCTTCGCTGAATAACCGTTTCAACGTGTGCTCTGCTTCTCTGTTTCTGTAAACTTCGAGTACGACGAATATGTCTTCATTCGCCGAGTCGAAGAATTCAATCGATCCGTCGGCGAGCCTTCGAGACTGCAAACGCAATCGCGCGGCGCCTTCATCGTGTCGCCAAAAGTCGAGAGATATCGCGTCATAAGCTCTCGCTACCACGTCTAGCTCCTTTGCGGATCCGCCGGCGTCGGGGTGCGCTCGCGCGAGCGCGTTTCTAAACGCCGCGCGCACAGTGACTTCGTCGCTCCCCGGCGCAACGTCGAGCGCGGCGTAACTCGATCGAAGCGCCGGGTCCAAACCACGTGAGTGCGTCGGCTCGCTCAGCGCCGAGCGGGTGTAATATCTCACCCACCAAGGATCAGAGTCGAGATACGACGGCTCAGCGTCTTTCTCAGCGCTCGTCGTCGTCGCGTTCTCCTCACCGTCGTCAGAATCGCTCTCGTAAATCGCCTCAGCGCCCGCGCGCGGCAAAGTCGCCGGCTCGTAAGAATCCACCGATACAAGCGGCAAGCAGCACGACGAACACGCGGTGAGTTTTGCGTGACACACGTTGCCGCACATCTTACATCGCTTGTGCTCGAAGCCTCCCTCGACTCTAGCTTCGACGACGGCGCGTTGCATCTCGATCGCCTTTTCCACCGCCAACACGCCTAGATCCATCAGCATGGGCTTCGACGACGAACGCCGACTCGGCGGTTGAGACGCTCGCGAATCGAACACATCCTCGTCGCAATCTATGTCGAGCTTTGGATCGAAAGTCACCACCTTCTTCGCCTTCGTCGTCGCCGCTGAAAAGTTTGGTTTCGCCTGCGCCTTCGATCCCATCTTTACTTGCATCCCCACGCGCGCAGCTTGTTCTCCTCGCGCCTCGTCCGCGTCTATCTCCGCCACCATCACGTCCACGTCACGAATCATCTTCGTCTCCCCCTCCCGCGCGAGCAACGCGCGACACACCTTCAAACTCTCCCTCGCGCGCGCGTACTCCCGCTTCCCTCGCAGCGCCGCCGCCCGTCTCGCGTGCGCCTTCGCGTACCCCTCATCGCACGCGATCGCCCGCTCCGCGCGCTCCATCGCGTCGTCCCACGCCTCGACCGCCAGCGCGCACGCGCTCTGATTCGCCATCACCTCCGCGCGCCGTCGTCGCCCCTCCCGCTCGTCCCTCGCCTCGTCCGTCGCGTCTTCCGTCATCATCGCCAGCGCGTCGTCGTAAAACGCCCGCGCGAGCGCGTGTTTCCCCATCGCGAGCGCGCGTCGTCCCGCGTCGCTCGCCTCGCGCGCGCTCGACGCGCGCGCCGCGCGCTCGACGTCGACGCGCGCCATGGCGTCGTCGTCTGGCGTTCGAAACGCTCGCGAAACGCTCGCGCCGGTCGACGTTCGTCGCACACGGGCCTTCGCGCGTCTTTATACGGACACAGCGCGCACATGGGTCCTTCGCGCGTCTTTATACGGACACAGCGCGCACACGGGCCTTCGCGCGTCTTATACGGACACAGCGCGCACATGGGTCCTTCGCGCGTCTTTATACGGACACAGCGCGCACGGTCCGCCAGCGCTGGCGCGTGATCCGCATCTCGGGTGTGCGCGTTGATAGTACTTCCGGGTATTTCAATACGACACCCGATCGCGCGCGCGCGCGCTTTTCGCGCGCTTTTCCCGCCGCGCGCGCGCCGCCGGTCGACGCTCCGCGACGCGCGACGCGACGCTCGACGCGCGCGAAGAGCGCGCGATCGACTCGAGCGCGCGCGTCTCGCGACGCTCGACGCGCGCGCGCGACGCGCGACGGCACGCGACGCGCGACGCGCGCGAACGCGGACCGGCGGCGCGGCATCGTGAACGTTCGAATCCGCGCGCGCGACGCGCGTCGCGACGGCGGCGGCGGGAGACGCGCTCGGCGCGGGACGACGATCGATGATGGTTCGCGCGGACGCGAGCGAAAGCGGAGCGATGGAGGACGCCGGACGAGGACGGGAGGGGGTGATGAGGGATGAGGGCGCGAGGGACGGGGCGAAGGCGACGCGCGAACGCCGAGGCGCGGGGTCGTCGAGCGAGGAGGAGGCGCGCGAGACGAATGAAGCGCGCGCGGTGGGTCAGGAGAAGAGACGGGGGGAGGCGAACGCGGCGGCGGAGGCGTGGGAGGCGCGAGAGAAACGCCGGAGGAAGGGGAAGCACGGGAAGAGTCGACGAGAGCGACGCGAAAAGGCGCGCGCGACGACGGATGAGAGCGCGAAAGCGCGCGAGGATGTCGATATGGGATCGGAATCTACGAGTTCTGGGGGAGCGAGAGATTTAGATTCCGCGCGCGCGAGTCCGCCGTTGTCCGATGAAGTGAGCGAGGCGGCGACGGCGACGGCGGATGGCGAGGCGAATATTCCTTTGGTGGGCGCCCAGGTCGTCGTCGGCGTGGCTTTCGAACAAGGACAGCGGGCGTACATGGAGGACAGGTACAGCGCCGTGACTGAGCTGAAACCTTTTGGGTTGACGGGTTGCGATGGCGTTCGTCGTTCGTTTTTGGGCGTGTACGATGGTCACAACGGTGACTGGGCGGCGCAGTTTGCGAGCGAACGCATGCACACTTTTCTCGCGCCAGACGTGCTCTTACAAGATTCGTCGCCGTCGTGCCCGGAAAGACTCACGCGGTTCAACGTTGATATGGAAACGTCTTTGAAGAAAATGTACATGGATTGCGACGACGAAATTCTCAACAGCACCGCCGCGGAGGGCAGGCGAGACGGGAGCACGGCGGTGTGCGTCTTGCAAGTCGGCGGCGCGCTCTTCACAGCGCATGCTGGCGACTCTAGAGCAGTCGTCAGCTACGCTGATGGACGCACTCGCGCCATGACCGAAGACCACAAGCCGTCGATGTCGAATGAACGGCGCAGAATAACCGCAGTGGGGGGCAAGATTGAATTTTGCGGCTGCTGGCGAGTCATCGCGGATCATCCGTACAAACCCGTGCGAGCGGCTTTGGCCGTCTCGCGTTCGCTCGGGGACATCGATTTCAAGCGACCGAAAGACTCTGGCGTCACCGCAGAACCAGACGTGTCGCGTTACGAGCTCACCGAAGATATCAATTTCATTATTCTCGCCTCTGACGGCATGTGGGACGTCATTCGAGATCAAGAGGCGGGTGACATTGCTCGCAAAATACTCGCCACGCGCGGCGTCTTGAGCGAAGGCAAGTGTACATCGACCGACAAGAAAGCCATCGAAGCGGCCTGTACGGCCGCGTCCCAGGAACTTCTGGATACGAGTATGCATCGAGGATCGAGCGACAACGTCACCGTCGTCGTCGCCATGTACCTTCACTGACTTCACTTGCCAAAAATATTACAGCCAAACAACATGTATTGAGTGGTTTCGCTGAACCACTTTTTCCCGAACGATACACACCATCATCATATAGGTTACACTCTATTACACAATAGATCTAGGTGATTATTTCCGCACTTTGCAACAATATCCAACGATTCTTTGCGAAAGCCCTACAACCAAGTAGCCGATTTCCACCACGAGGCCGCGTCGGCGCGCGTCGGCGACGAGGCGCGAGGCGACGTTGCGCCGCTCGCACCTCGACTCGCGCGCGGCAACAAACGCTCGCTCTGCACGCGTTCCTCATCCGGTTCGTTCGCATCGTCCGCGTCACGATCTCGCCGGGCGGCGCCCGCGCCGAGGCGCGCTTTGTCGTTGATTGCGTTCATCCCGAGCACGTACGCCTCCAGGGAATGCAGTATCAGCGGTGGTAGCCACGTGGACACGCGCTCATTCGTCACGAGCAACTTTTGCAAGAACGCCACCAACCCACCGCACAAATCCGCGCCGTACGTCAGGTACGACAGCGACCCACTGCCTTTGTTTTCGTACGATTCTTTCACCTGCGGTATAAACTTTAAGCAAATAATCATCGCCACCACCACGCCGATGGCGTTGCCGTACCACGCCATCGGCGCGCACTCCCCCGCCCGATGCAACACGATCAACGCCGGCGCCCACGCGCACGCCACGATCACCATTTGCAACAGCACTCCCGCTCTCACCGCCTTTTTCATCGACCAGTCCACGCCGCCGAGCGGCGTCGTCACCGCGAACGCGTGTTCGCTATCCTCCACGTACGCGTACGCCATCGGCGTCACGATCAGCATCGACAGCGTGTTCGCCAATTCAACCCATATGAACAGCAGGCTCGGCTGTCCGCGCGCCCAGCCCTTAAAATCCGCGAACGCGTTCCCGCTCAGTTTGATCTGGTCGTAGTGCAGCACGTACAGATTCAGCACGCACAGAAATCCACCGACGTTCCCGAGCGCGAGCGTCCAGAACGACACCCCGCGCGAGCTCTTGCGCGCGTAAATCTTGTACGCCTGCGGCGCCCCGATCAGCGTGCTCACGACGAAGGACATCGCGCCGAGGACTCGGAGCGACGGGGACACGTCCTCGAGCGCGGTCAGGCATCCCGCGGCGTCCGACGTCGACGGCGTGAACGACGGCATGCCGATCGTCGCGTCGTCGTCGTCGTCGTCGTCGCGTCCGCGCGCGCGTCCTCGCGCGCGCGCGCGCGCGCGTCCGTCGGTCGTTCCGTCGACACCGCGCGCGGGACTGACGACGCGTCGCGACACCGCGACGCCGCGCGTCGTCGCCGGCGGTCGCTCGACGTCGGCGCGCCATGGCGCGCGCGCGCGCGTCGTCGGTCGCGCGACCGCGCGCGGGCGTCGCGCGCGCGCGCGCGCGGGCGCCGCGCGCGCGGTGTCGACACCGCGGGTGGCGGCCGGAACGAAACTCGACGACGACGACGACGACGACGGCGGCGCGGGCGACGGACGAGGACGCCGGCGGAGACGGCGACGCGAGCGGCGTCGCGTCGGGAAGCGTGTCGAGGTCGGAGATCGTGCGAGCGGCGATCGCGAGCGGGGCGGTGGTGGCGGGGACGAATCGCGCGCGCGACGCGGCGGCGCCGCGACGAGACGACGTCGGGACGACGACGCTGGCGATCGATGACGCGAAGGCGTACGTCGGAAGAACGTGGCGCGTGCGAAGCGGCGCGAGCGCGCTGGACGTGCGGGAAAATGGGACGATGCTGCTGTGGAGGGTGGACGGGACGAGAGAGACGCGGGCGCAGACGTTGGCGGTGCCGCTCGGACGAGGGACGACGGCGACCGGAGACGGGGTTAAGGTTATTCGAATCGACGCGAAAGAGGACGAGGGGGAGTTGACAGCGCTGTGGAGCGATGGAACGGTGCTCCGGGTGAGGAAAACGAACGATGCGGATGGGGAGAGCGACGCGTGGTGTCGAAACATCGCGGACGGGTTATTGCTCGAGGTGAGCGCGCCGATGGAGGATTCGGGAGCGGCGGAGTTGACGGTGAAGCTGTGCGATGGAGCGGACGAAGACCACTGGTACGGTGGGTCGCATTTGCTGAAGCAGCTCTGGCCGCTCGAGCGAGCGAAAATCGAAATGGGACCGTTTTACCCGTTCGACCACGGTCCGAACGGCGTCGGCAACGTTCTCGGCACTCACTGGGTGTCGAGCGGTGGGACGTTGATATTCGCCGATCCAAATAGTGATTTATTACACGTCGGCTTGAACGCACCGGCATTCGTCCCGCGAGGTCAAGCGCCGCGGTATTTCGGTGTCGGTATTCAAAACGCTTCCCGGCCGTCGTTGCCGCTGGAAGAGGCTCTGACGTCGGAACGCGGCGACGGACTACTTCGATTGCAATCACGGGCGAATTACGCGGACGCGAACATGTTGCATCCGTGGCAAAGCATCAATACGAATGACGCGCGAACGCGCTTGCAGCTACGCGTCGCCGTATCTGCGCAGGAAGACGCGAGGAGCGCGACGAGAGTCGCCTTGGCGCAGCTTCCAAAGCCGAGCGCCGCGCCGGACAAGTCTCTGATGTTCTATCCAATCTGGACGACTTGGGCGACGTCGCACGCTGATGTCACGCAAGAGTCAACACTTGCAGTAGCTAAGGACATCGCAAAAGCCAAATCTGACTCGGGATTACCGAACGGTTCGATCATCGAAATCGACGACCGCTGGCAAGCGCGATATGGCGAACTTCATTTCGATCCCGTGAAGTTTCCGGATCCGAAAGGCATGATCAAGGAGCTTCACGACATGGGATTTTTAGTAACGGCGTGGGTGATGCCGTTCTTGCAAGAGAGTTCAGCGGCGTGCGAGGAGGCAAAGCGATTAGGGTACTTACTTGAAGGCTCGCAACCGCCGAACGAAGTCGTCGAGGTGCTCACGGGAGGCGTCGGTCAAGTCCTCGGGACTACTGTGAAAGTGTTCGTCGATCGCTACGACTGGCCACCCGGTCACTGGGAAGGCGGCGGTGGTGGGGGCAACCTTGAGCCTGGACAGTTCCGATGGTGGGGCACGCAGCCCGTCCGCGGCATCGATTTCACCAATGACGAGGCGTGCGAATGGTTCGTGCGTCGACTCAAGAAACTGCAAGAAGAAGTCGGACTCGACGGTTTCAAGTTTGACGCCGGCGAGCCTTGTTTCATGCCTTACGGCGCCCGCCCGCACACGCCCCTGAAACATCCACAAGAGTACAGTCAGGCATACGTGGAAAAAGTTTGTTCTAAATTTGCCTTGAGCGAAGTGCGCGTGGCGATGGGAACGAACAATTACAACGGCTTAATTCGCATGGGCGATAAAGATACCGTGTGGGGCGTCGATAACGGTCTACAGAGTCTCATTCCGAGCTTACTCACGTCCGCAGTTATCGGGTTCCCGTTCACGCTTCCGGACATCATCGGCGGCAACGCGTATTGGAATCAAACGCCCGATACCGAGTTGATGATTCGCTGGGCGCAAGTCAGCGCGTTCATGCCCGCGGTGCAATGGTCGATTCCACCGTGGGAAGTGAGCTCAGTGGCGTACGAGGCGAGTGTCAAGGTGATGCACATGCGCGAACGGCTGCTCTTACCCAAGCTCGCCGCGCTCGCGGAGGACGCCAAAGCCTCCCTCGAACCCATCTGTCGTCCAATGTGGTGGCTCGACCCCAACGACGCCCAAACGTTCGCCATCGACGACCAGTTTGCCGTCGGTACCGACATGATCGTCGCCCCTGTGGTCGAAAAAGGTGCGACATCGCGCACGGTTTACCTCCCCGCCGGGTCTTGGCGGCGATACGACGAATCGAACGCCGTCGCCGGCGGTCGCCGCGTCGTCGTCGACGCCCCGCTCGACGTCCTCCCCGTGTTCATCCGCGCCGACTAGCGGCATAAATATTCATTATTTTTTCCATTCGACGCCGCGACGGCGCGGCGTCGTCGATTCACCATTTATTTTTGTATTGACAATTTATTGTACCAGGTACAACTTGTTACATCCGCACTACAATCGCTACTTTCGAGGGCTCTAGGTCGTTCGACGAGATCGCGCGAGCTGTCCCTCCTTCGCGTCCTCGCGTCGCGCGCGTCGCGAGGGTGTAGTGCTGCGGGCTGGGTCGCGGTTGGGGAGGGCGAAACGATGGCGCGTCAGAGAGGCGTCAGAAAAAAGAAAGCTCCGTTGCGGAAGCACGTCACGTTGTCGAACTGGAGGAGTTTGGACGCACGACCCTTTAGCCTCGCACCACGGGGGGTCACGACGCGAAAGTTACGGGTAACGTACTTTTGCTAGATTTGTCAATGTTACATCCGCGCGCCGCCACATCGCGTCGCGCGGGCGCTCGAGAGATGGATCGCGGCGTCGGCGTCGGCGTCGGCGAGGCGCTCGCGCTCGAAGTCCAAGCCCCGTTCGCGCGTCTGTTGGTCGACGGCGAAAAGTCTATCGACGTTCGAGGCTACGCGCTGTCGACGGCGAAATTGACGCCGAACGCGCGCGTGTACGTCCTGGAGACCACGCGCGGGACGCCCGGTAAGAGCGTGCTCGCCGACGCGTGGACGAAGGGCGGATTCAACCCGCGGTCGCGCGCGGACGTCGCGCGAAGGCTTCGCGAACCGTGGTTCGGCGGCGACGCTCGCGAGCGGAACGACGATCCGTGTCCGGGCGGCACGCCGGGCGCGTCGACGGCAAAAATAATCGGATGGGTCGCGTTCGATGGCGCGGAGGTAAAGTACGCGTCGGCGGAGGCGTTCGCGAGGGATGCGGACAAACATTTGGTCGTCGACGCGGCGTCGGCGTATCATCCGGCGTCGACGCCGGACTCCGACGCTCCGACGCGCTACGGCTGGCGCGTCACCGCGTCCGGCGCCGTGGGCGAGAACGAATTGGTATCGTATAGACGAATTTATCGCAGCGTGTTCGCCGTGAAATTCGCGGCGCGCGCGTCGTAGTCGTAGAAATTAGTGTAAACGCGCTTAGCGAAACAGTTGAAACTCGCGCGTCGAGTCGCGCGCCGCAGTGTCGCGCGCGATTTTCGAGCGTCGCCGTCGCGCGCGCGGCGCGCTTGCGAGCGCGCGCATCGCGTCGCCATGTCGCGTCGCGTCTGGCGCCTCGCGCGCGCGCTGCCGCGCGTCGAACCACCGCGCGCCTGTCCCAGCGCGTCGACCCATCGCGCGCGCTCTACGCGCGCGCGGGAGATGGAGTACGTCTCCGACGGCGGCGTCGAAACGCTGAGCATTCTTCGTTCGTCGTCCACGCCGCGTGAAATTTATCTGGTCGGCACCGCGCACGTGAGCGAGCGAAGCGCGAGGGAGGTTCGCGAACTCATCAGACTGGTCAAGCCGAGCGTAGTCCACGTCGAGCTCTGCGAGCAGCGATTGCGGACGATGCGCGAGCGCATCGTGGACGACGAAGAGAAGAAACCGGGTGAATCGGCGTCGAACGGCAAATCGGCGTTCGTTCAACAGGCGGTCAAAGATTTTCTCGGGGCGTTCGCGGGCGGCAACGTCGGCGACGGTTTGCTGCAGGCGGCGTTTAAAACATTCTATAGCTTCTTCAAATTGAGCGGACTCGACCCCGGCGCTGAGTTTAAGGAAGCAGTAAAAGAGGCGGGTTGCATTGGGGCGAAGATCGTGTGCGCGGACAGAGACGTGACGATGACTTTGCGCCGGCTACGCGAAAGCGTGACAACGATGGACGTCATGGCCATCGTGATGGGTCGTACGCGACCGGGCGGTCCTCCGCCGCCGAGCGCTATGGGTGGATCCATGGATAACATCGAACACATCGTTGAAAATCTCAAGACGCGGAGGCACATTCGTGAGATGCGCGAATATTTGGCATATCAGATGCCCAAAATCGCGCGAGTCTTTGTGGACGAACGCGACGAAATAATGGTCGAAGCTTTACTTCGGTGCAAAGGCGAGCGCGTCGTCGCCGTCGTCGGCATGGCTCATATGGATGGCATCGAGCGACGATGGGAAGAAGCGCAGAAACGCCTTCGTTTGAAAGTTGGTTAGCGTCGCTGTCTCGTCACGTCTTGTCAATTTCGAGGCGCGAGTCAACGAGCGTCGAGACAACGAGACAGCGCGCCGCATCACAAAGAGTCACGCTCGCCTCGTCATGAAGTCAAAAATGCCGCGATGTTGGTGGCCTATCGGCCACTTGCGAGGATGGCTCGGACCTTCGGGCTTCGGCTCCAAATCGTCCTGGCGCGACGTCATCGCGGACCTCGACCCTGGATCTGCCAGCCGAAATTGCGTTCTCATAACCGGCGCCACGGCTGGCATAGGCTTCGAGACGCTCAAAGCATTTTGTAGCACGGGTGCGACGGTAGTGGTCGGTGCGCGTGACGAAGCGCGAGCAAAGGCGCTCGCGTGCGAGCTCATGTCTAAGACGACGTCCATCGTTCGCGTCCTTCGTCTCGACTTGTCGTGTTCAAAGTCGGTTCACGCCTTTGTTGACGCATTTCTCGCGCTCAATCTCAAGCTCACCGTCCTCGTGAACAACGCTGGTATAATGCCTTGTCCGTTTGACGCAGATTCACACCGAGACCTCGCGTTTCACGTGAACTTTCTCAACCACTTTGTTTTAACGCAGTTGCTCCTGGAATCGTTTGATCCGGCGGGCGCGCGCGTGGTCAACGTCACCAGCGAAGTCTATCGCTTCTCTTATCCGGAAGGTATTCGGTTCGGCAAAATAGACGACGACCGAGGGTACGACAGCGTGAAATCCTACGCCCAATCGAAACTCGCGCTGCTCTTGTGGACTCGGTACCAAGGCGAAGCGCTTCGCGAGCGCGGCGTGCAATTTTTCGCCGTGCATCCGGGCTCGGTCGCCACGCAAGGCAGCGCGCGCGCGCGAAAATCCAGCGGTTGGCGCGGAGCCTTGCTCCACTGCGTCGGCGCACCGTTCGTCAAATCCGTCGAGTGCGGCGCGGCGACGACGATTTATTGCGCGCTTCATCCCGGCGCGTCGATGTACAACAGATTCGGCGAGTATTATTTCGCGTCGTGCAATCCGAGAGGCGTGCGCGAGATTTCGCGTGACGCAACGCTCGCTCGACGTCTCGTCGAGTACGCCGCGCGCGAGCTCGACGCGAGCGCGTGAATATCACACCCCATCATTCGTCTTCTTCCGACCAAAACACTTCGGCGTACCCAAACCGTCTCGCGAACGCGTCCACGACTCTCGTCTCCACGTCTCTCATCGCCACCGCCCGCCCCAACTCCTTCACCACGCTCGTGACTTCGTACCCCTCGAGTCCGCACGGCACGATGTGCTCGAAGTGCGTCAAATCCGGATCGACGTTGATCGCCACGCCGTGCGAGCTCGTCCCCGCCGATATTTTCACCCCCACCGCCGCGATCTTCCCATCTTTCACCCACACCCCCTCTCGGCCCTTACGCCCCCCCTGAGCGTCGATCCCGATCCCTCTCAGCGCCTCACCGACGCACGCCTCCAATCCCTCGACGTACGCCCTCGCGCCGACCCTCGCGCGCCGCAGCGACACCACCGGGTACGCCACCAACTGCCCCGGCCCGTGGTACGTCGCGTCCCCCCCCCGGTCCGTCCGTCGCACCGCGATCCCCGCCCGCGCGAGCTGCGCGATCGAGCTCTTCACGTGCGTCTCTCCCAACGCTGCGCGCTTCCCCACCGTCACCGTCGGCGCGTGTTCGCTCAGCAGCAGCGCGTCCGCCGCGCCGTCCCGCACCGCCGCGTGCGTCGCCCGCATCCGCGCCGCCACGTCGTCGTACGCCCGCGCGCCGCGCAGGATTCGCACCGTCAGCATTCGCCGCGTCGCACATGCGCACATGCGTCGTGACGCGTCGCGTCGTCGCGTCGGCGTCACTTCGCGATGCGTCGCGTCGTGACGACGGTGTGCGTCGTCGGCGGCGGCCCGACCGGGCTCGCGCTGAGCGCGCTGCTGTCGCGACACGGCGTCGCGAGCGCGACGCTCGAGCGTCGACGCCAGCCGTCGACGCACCCGCGCGCGCACTTCGTGAACGCGCGCACGATGGAGGTGTTTCGAGCACTCGGCGGGAATCTCGCGCGCGCGTGCGTCGACGACGCGCCGGCGCTCGCGGAGTGGCGGTGGTTCAGGTACGCGACGTCGCTGACGAACGGCGCGCAACTCGGCGCGGTGGATCAGTTCGACGGCG
>Ga0255765_1002822_pt1 | contig 19243 bp, 16 predicted proteins | sample 041ome_8_FD_179965 | JGI IMG/M metagenome (GOLD analysis project Ga0255765, IMG submission 179965) | Coastal salt marsh microbial communities from the Groves Creek Marsh, Skidaway Island, Georgia - 041407BS metaG (version 2) | ecosystem: Environmental > Aquatic > Marine > Intertidal zone > Salt...
CGGGCACGGCGTCAGGGGTCGTATTTTTAACCTTGGAAGATGAAACAGGAAATATCAACGTCATTGTCTGGCCTGCCGTACAGGAACGCTACCGCCAGGCCTTAATGACAGCACAACTCTTACTGGTGAAAGGTACGGTTGAGTCTCGCGAAGGGGTCGTACATGTCATCGCCAGCGCCCTCGAAGATCATGGAGACAGCCTGACGGCACTGACGATTCAATCCAGAGATTTTCACTAGCAAACGACTAATCGCTGTCGGAGCGCACCTCAGCCTCCAACCAGCCTCCCGCTGACTCCGTTAATCTGAACTCAATAGGACGACAACAGACCTGGCAGTCCTCTATGTACTCGCGGCCCACATCCTCCGGGTTCAACAAGACCTCGATGGCTTCGCCACAGTAGGGGCAGTACACACTGCTCTCCTGCAAGCCATGCGCGGTCATACGGGATTAACCTACTTTCTCCAGCGCAGGTTCGAGAACCGGCGCCACCGCATCAAATACCAGCGCCTCATCAACGATGGGATCGTCGCGAAACATCTTGCGATCCTTGCGGTAGTTCTGTGGGTTCATCCAGGGCATACAATCCCCCTGCTTGGGGAATCGATGCATGACCCGCTGCATGTAACCAGCCGAGAAATCATCAATCCAAAATCGCCGACTCATGGTAGCAGCCAGTTCCTCTGAAATACGCGGGGTCGCCGTCTTCATGCCCTCGGCACGCATATGATTGAGTAACCGGCACAGCCAGGTCGCGATCAGATCCGCCCGCAGTGTCCATGAAGCGTTGATATAGCCGAACGTGTGGACCATGTTCGGGATGTTGGAGCACATCATGCCCTTGTAAGTCCACTCGTTTGCAAGATCGATGGCTTCACCGTCCAGCGTGAACTCGGCGCCGCCGAGGATGACCAGCTCGAGCCCCGTAGCGCAGACAATGATATCGGCATCCAGATGCTCTCCCGATACCAACTCGACACCTCTATCAGTAATTTTCTGAATATGGTCTGTTACCACCGAGGCTTTCCCCGACTGGATGGCGCGGAACAAATCATCATCGGGGACCAGACACAGCCGCTGGTCCCACGGGTTGTAGCGGGGCGTAAAATGCTTCTCGATGTCAACCATCTCTCCAATTTCTTCCCGCACCTTCTTGAGCAATGATCGTTTCACCATCCCAGGCGCTACGCGCGTCAACTGATACATCCATTGCTGCCACACCGTGTTACGCCAACGCACAATGTCATAGGCAAGCTTGGGTGGCAGATAGCGCCGCAGCCAGTTGGCGAGACCATCCACAGAAGGGCGCGAGATCACGTAGGTGGGCGACCGTTGCAACATCGTCACGTGCGAGGCCTTACGAGACATATTGGGGACCAACGTCATCGCCGTTGCACCTGACCCAATCACCACGACCTTCTTGTCTTCGTAAGTCAGGGAGTCTGGCCAGAACTGGGGATGTATCCAATCGCCACGAAAATCCGACTTGCCCTCGAATTCGGGTTCGTAGCCTTGCTCGTAGCTGTAATAGCCGGCGCACATCATCAGAAATCCGCACCGGTAGCGCCTGATGCCCTCCGGGGTTTCCACCGTCAGTTGCCACTGGGAGCGCTGACTGCACCAGTCAGCCGACACCAGCTTTTGACTAAAACGAATATGGTCGCGAATGCGATATTCATCCGCGGTTTCGTTGACATAGCTCAGAATGGACGGTCCGTCTGCAATCGTCTTTTCAGCCTCCCAAGGCTTAAAGTCATAGCCCAAGGTATGCATGTCGCTGTCTGATCGTATGCCCGGGTAACGGAAAAGGTCCCACGTGCCACCAATGGCTTCACGCCTTTCCAACAGGACATAATTTCGATCAGGGCAATCTCGCTGTAATCTCACCGCCGTGCCAATACCCGACAGGCCGGCGCCAATAATGATCACGTCAAAGCATTCGGCATCAGCGGTCGTCGATTCCGTGATTTTAACTTCTGAGTTCATGACACCCTCCCACGCCCATTTCAGCGCTTCGGCCCGACGGCATTATTACGAAAGTCGTGGCCATGGTTATCGCAGTAGTGATTTCCGTCACTCTACCCCTTTTCGCAAACGACCGCCGTATAGCCCCCGAAGCCGCGTCTACTGGTGCTGCCTGCCTTTTTGCGCGGCCAAGCGGAGACGCAGCGCATTCAGTTTAATAAAGCCCTCGGCGTCTTTCTGGTTGTAGGCACCGCCGTCAGATTCAAAAGTGGCAATCCTGGCGTCAAACAATGAGTCACTGGATCGGCGCCCCACCACAGTCACATTGCCCTTGTACAAGGATAATCTGACCTCACCATTCACGACCGACTGCGTCTGATCGATCGCCGCCTGTAACGCATGACGCTCCGGAGACCACCAGTAGCCGTTATAAATTAGCTTGGCGTATCGTGGCATCAGGTCGTCTTTCAAATGTGCCACCTCGCGGTCAAGCGTAATGGACTCCATGGCTCTGTGAGCGCGCAGCAAAATACTGCCCCCCGGGGTTTCGTAGCATCCTCGTGACTTCATACCCACGTAGCGGTTTTCAACAATGTCGGCGCGCCCAACCCCATTAGCGCCGCCTCTCTCATTCAGCGCGGCCAACACCTCTGCCGGCGTCATCGCCTGGCCATCGATCGCTACGGCGTCGCCATGCTCAAACGTCAGCGTGAGCTCTTCCGCTCGATCTGGTGCCGCCTCGGGACTCACAGTCCAGCGCCACATATCCTCCTCTGGTGGCAACCACGGATCCTCGAGCACATCTCCCTCATAGGATATGTGGAGTAAGTTCGCGTCCATCGAATAAGGTGACTTCTTTTGCGCCTTGGCAAAATCGACCGGAATATCCCGCTCGCGGCAATACGCCATGAGTGCCTCGCGGGAGTTGAGATCCCACTCTCGCCACGGTGCTATGACCTGAATACCGGGTTTTAGGGCATAGGCTCCGAGCTCAAAGCGCACCTGATCATTACCTTTACCGGTGGCACCGTGGGCGATCGCGTCGGCACCCGTCTCGTTGGCAATCTCGACGAGTCGCTGGGCAATCAGAGGGCGCGCAATCGAGGTGCCTAAAAGATACTCCCCCTCGTATACGGTGTTGGCGCGAAACATGGGAAAGACAAAGTTTTTAACGAAGGATTCACGGAGGTCTTCGATATAAATTTCCTTGACCCCTAACGCCTCTGCTTTGGCGCGCGCGGGCTCGACCTCTTCGCCCTGCCCTATATCGGCAGTAAACGTCACCACCTCGCATTGGTGGGTGTCCTGCAACCACCTGACGATCACAGAGGTATCGAGACCGCCCGAATACGCCAGTACGACTTTTTTGATGGCCGACATAATCTCACCTGATAAAAAAGGGGGCGTAGTTTACGACTGCAGCTGGCCACACACCAGAGAACAGGCTTGCAATCTGCCACCTCTGCTACACTGCCGCCTGACGAGAGGCCTGTATCCCCATGACCGCGCTCACTTTGACACTACCAGACGACTGGCACATACACCTGCGGGATGGTCCGGCGCTGTCGACTACCGTGCCTGACGTTGCCAGGTGGGCCGGACGAGCGATCGTGATGCCAAACCTGACGCCTCCCGTGATATCCGTGAAGGACGCGCTCACCTACCGCGAACGGATTCTCGCGCACGTGCCAGCAGACACGCCGTTCGAGCCTCTCATGACGCTCTACCTCACGGACAAAACTGACCGAGAGACAATTGTCGCGGCCGCTGACTGCCCTCATGTCCATGGCGTAAAACTTTACCCCGCCGGGGCGACCACCAACTCCGCCGCCGGCGTCACTGCACTCGATCCGCTCTATCCCATATTGGGTGAAATGGAGCGCCACGACGTGCCTCTCCTCGTGCACGGCGAAGTCACCGACCCTGCTTGCGATATTTTTGATCGCGAAAAAGCCTTCATCGACACTTCCTTGATACCGATCAGACAAGCGTTCCCCGAGCTACGTATCGTGTTTGAACACATCACTACCGAGGACGCGGTCCAATTTGTGTCTGATGCAGGGGAGCGCACGGCAGCGACAATTACTGCGCATCACTTGATGTACAACCGTAATCACCTGCTGGTGGGAGGGATCAAGCCACATTTTTTTTGTCTGCCAGTGCTCAAGAGAAATCGCCATCAGCTGGCATTGCGCGCCATTGTCGCGTCGGGGCACCCCCGTTTTTTTCTGGGTACAGACTCGGCTCCCCACGCAAAAACCGATAAGGAATCCAGTTGCGGCTGCGCCGGTTGTTATACAGCGCACGCCGCGTTGCCACTGTATGCCGAAGTCTTCGAAGAAGAAGGGGCGCTGGCGCACCTCGAGGCATTCTGTAGCTTCAACGGCCCCGATTTTTACCGACTCCCGCGCAATTCGGGCGCCGTGACGCTCGTCAAGACGCCGCAGTCCGTGCCTTCGGACATCGCTCTGGGAGACGATCGTTTGGTGCCAATCCGTGCGGGCGAGACGGTAAACTGGACAGTCACGCGCCAAACCGATGCCCGATAACGACACCTCACCCATGAGAGATCGGTTCCGCGGTTTCCTCCCCGTGGTGGTCGACATAGAAACCGGGGGTTTCAACTGCCAAACCGATGCTATTTTGGAGATGGCAATCACCGAGCTGGCCATGAATGAAGAGGGAGAGCTCATTATCGAGGCCACCCACAGCCGCAACATTGAACCCTTCGAGGGGGCAAATCTGGATCCCGCGGCACTGGAGTTCACCGGAATCGATCCAGAAAGTCCTTTGCGCGGCGCCCTACCAGAGGCTATCGCCCTTGGGGAGCTTTTCGGTATCGTCAGGCTCGCGGTGAAAGCCAATCAGTGCAACCGCGCCGTGCTGGTTGGGCACAACGCCCACTTCGATGCCGGCTTTCTCAATGTCGCCACTGAACGAGCAGGCCTGAAGAGGAATCCCTTCCATCCTTTTTCCTACTTCGATACGGCAACGCTAGCTGGCCTCGCCTTCGGTCATACCGTATTGGCGAGAGCTTGCTCTCTGGCGGGCATCCCCTTTGACAACAATGAAGCCCACTCGGCGCGCTACGACGCCATCAAGACCGCTGAGCTGTTCTGCTTGATCGTTAACCGATGGCAGACTCTGGGTGGTTGGCCGCAAGTGGTGCCGGCTGAGGACCGCGAATAACGCTCCCGGGAAAACAACCCGTGGCAGTGCTGTTGCGGAAAGTCACCTTGCCGGACTTGATGGTGCAGTCATAACCCGTCGCTGTCTGCAACAAACGTCTGCCTCCTGCGGGCAGGTCGAAAGCAACGGTCGGCAGATTCAGAGCCATGGCGTCCAGATCGATAATATTCAGATCGGCCAGATACCCCGCATCCAGCACCCCCCGATCCATGAGCCCGTAGAGTCTTGCCGTATCGCGGCACTGTCTTTTGATCGCATACTCGAGCGGTAAACGGCCATGGCTGCGGTCACGCACCCAGTGCTGCAGCATGAAAGTGGTAGCAGCAGCATCGCAAATTGTGCCGCAATGGGCGCCTCCATCGGATAGTGAATTCACGCAGTCATCAGAATTGAGCGCCGACTCGAGAAAATCGAGGTTGCCGTTGGCATAATTGAGCAGGGGAAAATAAATCATCCCGGCCCCACCGTCGCGCATCATGAAGTCGTATGCGTACTCCTCTGCGCTGACGCCGGCGTCACCCGCACATCGCTCGATTGACTGTTCCGCGGTCGGTTCATAGTCAAAGCCCGGGCGCATTTCGTATTGCATCGAGAACGCGCTCTCCATCAGGTCGGCGATCAATTGGAGGTCACTCCCGGTAGGCTCTCCGCGCTCGCTCAGTAGCTGCGCCCGAAATGCGGGATCAGACAGGTGCTGCCACTGCTCATTCCAAGGCTTATCAGCGATCGCCTTCCAACTTGCACGCTGTGAAAAAGGATGGAAGGTAGCTTGCCAGCCAAGAATCAGGCCGGTCCCGCGCATGGAGATCTGTGCCACAAGCTGCGCACCCTGGGCATTCTGCTCGCGCATCTGACGCAGCTGCTCGGCAAATGGCACACCCTTGATAGGTGACTCCAAGGCGGTGAACGTGACCGGCGCGCCGGTTTCTCGACTCAGGTCACCCATCCATTCAAATTCATGCCACTCAGGAAGCAGGTCACTGGCCATCTCGAATACCCCATGGCCCGCGCGCTTTAGCGCCCGCCCGATGCCAAGCAGTTCTTCCTTGCTCGCGGTCGTTCCCGGCACCAATTCGCCATCGACCGACTTATGCAGAACGGTGCGGGAGGTCGAAAAACCCAGCGCGCCGGCGTTAAGGCCCTCCTCAACAATCGCTGACATGCGAGCGATCTCGGTGTCAGTGGGCGTCTCGTTTGCAGCACCGCGCTCTCCCATCACGTAGGCGCGAACTGCGCCGTGGGGCACCTGAGTGGCGACGTCGATCGTGCGATCCAATTTTTCCAGTGCATCCAGATACTCTGGGAAAGACTCCCAGTCCCAGGTCATTCCCTCCGTCAGCGCGCTGCCTGGAATATCCTCAACCCCCTCCATCAAACCGACCAACCATTCCCGCCGCTCAGGTGCTGCGGGTGCAAAACCGACGCCGCAATTCCCCATCACAACCGTCGTAACCCCGTGCCAGGAAGAAGGGGCCATTTCAGGATCCCAGGTGGCCTGCCCGTCATAATGGGTATGGATATCCACGAACCCAGGAATGACCACGCGGTCAGTAGCATCGATCTCTTCAAGCGCCGCTTCCGCCAGCGCTCCCACGGCCACGATTCGGTCACCGACAATGCCGATATCCGCGCGCCTGCCCGGCGCCCCGGTGCCATCAACCACAAACCCGCCAGAAATTTTCAGGTCATAAACCATGCGTCACTCTCTCCTCCCTCGCGCCCGGCGCCACTCATACAAATAGCGCTCTACGCGGGTGCCTCACCGCTCAATTCCCTCAGCAGTGTATCGAGTTCCTCAAGCAGTTGCTCAAGCGAATCCAAATTGAGCAGTCCATGTTTGATCGATTCTTCGAGGGGCAGCAATTGACCCAGCTGATAAGCTACCGTCCACGCATCCTCGAGATCTACCGGCAGGCCCAAACGCTTGACCTGCGGGTGTCGTAACAGGCTCTCCAGCACCTCGGCGAGACCGCTGTAATGATCGGGCAAGGGTGCCGTCCCCGTTGGAGCGTCCAGTGACACCTCAGCCTTGATGAGGCCATCGGCTTCTCTCCACGCCGACTCGACAGCGAATCGCTGTCGACCCTCTATCGTGATTCCCAACAAGCCATTAGGTAGCTGGTCCCAGTCGACGATCGGGGCATAGGTTCCCACGTCACTGATATTCGGCACGTCCAGAGATCCACCGGAAACCTCTGAACCTTGCTTGAGCCAAACCACACCAAAACCGGCGTTCTCGCGCATACACCGAGCGACCAGATCGAGATAGCGCTGCTCAAAAATTTGCAGGGGTATTCTCGCCCGAGGCATCAGCACCGATGACAATGGGAATAACGCAATTTCAGTTAGCACGTGGGGGTGGTCCTCAATTCAAGCGCTTGTAGTAAATAAAACGCCTCCTCTCGGGTCTCGCCGCAAACCATCACATCGGGCTGAAAATTAGCGCAAACGGCGGGCCGACGGGGGTCATTGAACAGCGCGCACGCCGCTTCAGCGGTGAGATGCACACAGACCACGCCTGCAGCCTTGCCCTGTGGCATGCCCCAAAAGGGCTGTGAAATGGAGGGCGCTACGCAACACGCCCCGCAGCGCTCTCGACACCGCATCCCTAACGCCCGGGTCCAAAAGGCCGAAAAATGAGAATCAACTGTGGCAGCAATAACAGAGCGCCGGCGACGGCAGCAATCATCGCGACCACCGTCAGAACACCAAAGTACAAGCTGGGCGTGAAGTTCGACAAGGTCAACATGGCGAATCCCACAACAACGGTCAGTGTCGTGTAATACATTGCACGTCCAATACTGCCATGGCTGCGGAACATCGCCGCCTGATAATCCTGATCGATCGCCACCTCATCTCTAAATCGATGCAAGTAGTGAATACAGTCGTCTACCCCGATGCCAACCACGATTGCCGCGATAGTGATGGTCATAATATCCAGGGGAATCCCCGCCAACCCCATTAGCCCAAGCACCAACGCGGCCGCAAGGATATTCGGCGCCAATGCCAACAACGCGATCGACAAGGAGCGAAAAAGCATCCAGAACATTAACCCGATCGCCACAAATACGGCCCCCAGCGTCATAATCTGAGATTGGAAAAGGCTTTGCAGCACGTTGTTATAAAGAACGAGTAGCGAGGTGAAGCGAAGCCGGCTGGCCTCAATCCCCGTCTCGGCGAGAATCTGCTCGCGCAACTCGCGCAGATAGGCATCGCGCCGTAAGGATTCGCTTGTCTCCATGACCCTAACGCTAATTCGCACCTCGCCATGCTCGGGTGAGTAGAAAGGGTTAATCAGCGAGCGATTGACGTCGTCGGGCAAGCTGTTCTCGATCAGCGCCAGCTCAACGCCCCCCAGCTGTCCGCCGTAGAGGCCGTCCATTACCTCAAACGCGGTGGACAAGGACAGCACCTTACCGGACTCCTCTCTGGCCGCGATAATTCCGTGGACCTCGTCAATCAGCTGGCGTCCAGGTAGCGTAAACCAATACCCAGCAGTGGCAGTGTCCTCACTGTCAAAACTGAAATCGATGCCGAAACCGTCGTCCATGAATTCATCGTCGCCATCCCAGCCGCCCTCAATCGGGGGTTCTTCAGCAACGACTGCTGCTGACTCAGTCTCCGGCGGCGCCATTAAAATCACATCGAGCGGGATGGTGCCGCCGAGTCGGGCATCGAGTAACTGCATGCCTTGGTATATCTCGGTGTGCTCCTTGAAGTAATCAATAAACCTGTTTTCGACTTCAAGTGAGCGAATACCGAACAGAGAAATTATCGTCAGCAGTAGCGTCACCGCTGTAACAACAGCCCCATGACCCTTAACCACATCTGCGAATCGCAGCGTCAGAGACGCGTCAGACGAGGACGTAGCGGCTACGGTTTTATCGGGAATCAGGACCATGAGTGCCGGGACTAAGGTAAACGCCGTGCAAAATCCCAAGACGATGCCCGTGGTCATCATCCAGCCAAAATCGATGACCGGTTGCAGACCTGCCACTACCAAAGAGGCAAACGCAACGATAGTCGTCATCGCGGTGTAAAGGCAGGGCACCAGCATTAATCGGGCCGCATCAACAGCGAGCGCGACGCGGGTGGCGTCAGGTTGTAGACGATGCAGTTCCCGATAGCGAACCACCAGATGAATAGACAGAGAGAGCGTCACGATCAACAAGACCGCCACAGAATTGGAAGAAATAACGGTCATACGCCAGTCAGTAGCAGCCAGCACTCCCAGCAAAAAACTTGCCGTAGCGGTACATGTGACCAGCGGGATGACCACCCACTTGAGGTGGCGAAAAATCAGCGCCAGAACCAGCGCCATAACGGATAAAATTGCGGTACCGAATGTCACCAAGTCGGAACGAACAAACGCCATCATATCGGCGGCGATCATGGGAACTCCACCTACAAAAATATTTGCATAGGGCCTAAATCGCTTGGCAACCGCTCGCACTGACATCACCATCTGATCCCGCTTGCTGGCCAGTTGCACGAGGGTTTCGTCGTAGGCGGACTCTATCTCCGCGAGGTTAATCCGCTCGGCAGCCGTGATGTCTCCCCGCACCGCCGCAGCCCGCAGCGACTCTCGCGCTTCCAGCAGCGCCTCCGCTTCTGGGTTCGCCTCCAAGACCACTTGTACCGCAGTCAAATCGCCCTCCTCGCTGACCAATAAGTTGCGATAAATAGGGCTGGTTGTTAGCTCTTTAAGCGCAAGGGCCCGATCCACCTGCGCGTCTCGTAGCGTGGGCATACTGTCGGCGCGGGAAAGATCAGTCAGTGTCAGGGGTGGGCTCTCCAGCAACGGCACGTCGAGGAGTGTGGTCACCTCGGCAACCCCTGGGATACGCTCGAGCTCGTCAACCATAGCCGCAAGCGGCTCAAGAGAGTCTGGAGACAGCAGCGGCGCATATGGCTCCCACGTCAGCACCAGAAACTCGTTTCCCGCATATTTTGACGACGATTCCCGGAAGTAAGCCAAGTCGGGGTCGCCCTGCAGTAAGAGTGAATCAGAAGAGGCATCCAGTCTCAGGTTAGGCATTTGCCAGAGAGACAACAGCAGGAAGCAACTTGCAGCACCCACGACATGCCAGGGCCTTCGGAGCAGGTGCCGGTAAAACGCATCAACCTTATTCAATGACGTGACTCCGCTTCCAGCCGCGCGACAAGTTGACCGTGCAAACCCTCGAACCCACCATTACTCATCACCACAACCCGATCTCCCGGGGCCACCAACTGGACCACTGTCTCGATAATTTGCGCCACACTGGAACAAACGCGTTGCCCGGCGTATCCCTCGATTGCGCCTGACAAGTCCCAGTCTAATCCTTCGGGTTGGTACCAGAGCACTTGATCGGCCACTCGGGCAGCAGGTGCCAACTGCTCCCGATGCTGACCCATGCGCATCGTATTGGAGCGAGGTTCGATAATGGCAAGGAGTCGCCCCTCGCTCTCCGCGGCACGCATACCGGCGAGCGTGGTCTCTATTGCGGTCGGATGATGGGCAAAATCGTCATAGACGGCTACGCCACCCGGCGTGCCGAGTAACTCCAGTCTTCTCTTGATGCCCGCGAACTGAGACAACGCTTCCACGCACTGACTAAACCCAACCCCGACCTGCAACGCAGCCGTTATGGCGGCCGTCGCATTCCAAGCGTTGTGCTCGCCCATGAGGGACCAATCCAACTCGGCAACTTCACCGTCTGGAGAGCGGATCTCTAACTGATTAGCCTGCTTGGACAGCGCTCGCCAGGAACAGGCCTTAGCTGACACTGACGGCTCGCCTGCGCCCGCATGCTGGAAGATCCTGTGGACAGGCGTCCATACCCCCCGCGCCAAAACCCGGTCAATGGCAGCGCCACCGCCCCTGATAATCGCACCCGTACCGGATACGCATCGCACCAAATGGTGGAATTGGTTTTCGATAGCGGCTAGATCGGGAAAGATATCGGCGTGATCGTATTCCAGATTATTAATAATCAAGGTACGGGGCCGGTAATGGATGAATTTCGAGCGCTTGTCAAAGAAGGCGGAGTCGTACTCATCCGCTTCAATGACAAAGTAGCGGCCTGAACCCAAGCGCGCAGAGACACCAAAATTCTCGGGGACACCACCAATTAAGAACCCGGGATCATGCCCGGCAAACTCAAGAATCCACGCCAGCATACTGGCGGTGGACGTCTTGCCGTGCGTACCAGAGACCGCCAACACCCAGCGATCTCTCAGGACATGGCGCGCCAGCCACTCCGGCCCTGAGGTGTAATCAAGCCCCTCGGACAACATCGCTTCGACAGCGGCATTCCCGCGGGACAGCGCGTTGCCCACAACCACGGTGTCAGGTGGGGGATCAAGTTGAGCGGCATCGTAGCCATCGACAAGCACAATCCCGCTCTCAGTCAGTTGCGTACTCATCGGCGGATAGATATTTCGGTCAGAGCCCGTCACGGTAAAGCCGCTGTCCTTGGCAAGTAGCGCCAATCCGCCCATGAAAGTGCCGCAAATACCCAGTATGTGAATGTGATCGGACACAAAAGACTCCCTCGCCAGCCGCAGATTAGCATGCGCACATTGCCATTGTGTGCTGTGCGGTCTACCGTAGGCCCCCAACTTTTTGACCGCGGTGTCAGACGATGAGCAAGCGCAATCTTTTCTATGCCCAGTCTGGCGGCGTCACTCCGGTTATCAATGCCTCTGCCGCGGGAGTGATCCAGGCAGCGAAGCGCTATCCCAAGCAGATCGGAAAAGTCCTCGCAGGGCAGAATGGCATCTTGGGCGCTTTGCAGGAAAATCTTATCGATACCTCGAAGGAAAGCCCCCGCTCCATCGAAGGCCTGATCAACACGCCCGGGGGCGCGTTTGGTTCCTGTCGTTACAAACTCCGAAGTCTTTCGGAGAATCGCGCGGAGTACGAGCGACTGATCGAGGTCTTCAAGGCACATAACATTGGCTACTTTCTGTACAACGGCGGCGGAGACTCTGCAGATACCTGCCTCAAGGTGTCGCAAATCAGTGCCAGCATGGGCTTTCCCATCACGGCCATTCACGTTCCAAAGACAATCGATAATGACCTGCCGCTCACTGACAACTGCCCGGGCTTCGGTTCTGTCGCCAAATACGTCGCCATATCCACCCGCGAGGCCGCACTGGATATTGCATCGATGTGCGCCACCTCAACCAAGGTTTTCATTTTGGAGGTGATGGGTCGACACGCGGGATGGATCGCGGGCGCGAGCGCACTGGCAGCGAGTGAGCGCGGTGACGCACCGCACATTATCCTTTTTCCCGAGATCGCGTTCGACAAAGAGCGTTTTCTGCAGCGGGTAAAGGCCTGCGTTGAGCGCTATGACTACTGCGTGATTGTTGCCTCCGAGGGCACTAGTACCGCGGATGGAAAATTGTTGTCGGATCAGGGAGAGCGCGATGCCTTCGGGCACGCCCAACTTGGGGGTCTGGCGCCCCTGCTTGCCGGTCTGATTAAGGACAATCTGGGCTACAAATACCACTGGGCGGTAGCCGATTACTTGCAAAGGGCTGCTCGTCATATCGCGAGCCAGACAGATGTCGATCAAGCGCTCGCTCTGGGTAAAGCCGCGGTCGAGCTCGCCGTCGCCGGCGCCAACGCGGTCATGCCCGCCATTAAACGCAACTCCGACCGTCCTTATCGTTGGTCAATTGACCCCGTACCGCTGAGTCGCGTTGCCAATCGTGAAAAGAAGATGCCGCGACGCTTCATCAGCAAAGATGGCTTTGGCATCACGGCCTTGGCGCGTACTTATTTTGCGCCACTCATCGCGGGCGAAGCCTACCCGCCTTATCAGCAAGGACTTCCCCGCTACACCCGCCTAAAACAAGTACTGGTGCCAAAGCGTTGCCCTCCCTGGGAGGGCGCATAGCACTGGACCGGCGGCGAGCGCATCGTCGAGCAGTGCCCAGATTTTTGCGTTAATGCTGGAGGCATTTTCGCAAACCTAGGATCAGACAAGCACAAACCGATCGAACAGCGCCTCGCCATCACGTTCGAGTAGCGGCAGCATTGCCATCGCCTCGTGGCAATGGCCTTCGGGATCAGGGTCGCCGCGCCACAGCGGCCAACAGATATCGATGCACTGGGCTTTCTGTAGTGACCTGGCAACGGGGCGGTAGCTGATATGCCAAGGTTCAGGTGCAACACCGCCGCGGTCCGCGTCGTAGGGTTTGTAAAACCCTTCGGCATCATCTGCAGCAATAAGCTCATCCAGCCAGGCCGTCAGCGCGGCAAAAACGCCGCCCGGCGCGTACTCATTGGCTTCCAACCGTGGGCGATAGTCGCCCGGGACTGTCGAGGCATCCCAAATGTCCAGATCCGTCCCCCAGTGATGCCTTGAGGTGCCGGGCAAAGCAGAAAAGCGCAGGATCGCCTCCAACCACTTGCGATCGCTCACGCCCTCTCGTGCCAGTGGCTGTCCCGACGCATCGCTTACCGGGCGGGCGCCACTCCATTTCTGATTAATAATCAGGCTCTGCCGATCGTAGTCTCTGAATGCGGAGGCTGCGCGCAAATCGAAACCTTTCGCGGCAGCGCGCTCGGCGAGCCGAACAAACGCTCTGGCGGTAGCAGGCTCCGCCAGCAAATTAGGTTCCAAGGCAACAAGGTGCCTTGCACAGATCCCCAATAGTATCGAGGCGCTCTCCACTCCGCTTACCCCTCCATACTCGCTAGACGTCGAGGATAAATGCCACCGGTGCTCATGTCATTGAAAAGCAGGTAGACCTCAAGCCCATGTGCCATAGCCCAGGACAGATGTTCAGCATATGCGGGGTCAACATCATGCGCCGGAGATACGTGTTCGATAGCTGCATGCATCACACAGAACACAAGCAGAACCCGGTAGCCCTTTTTCCTCGCCGCCACCAAATCAACAAGATGCTTGGTGGCTCTGGCACTGACCGCGTCTGGAAAAGCACCTTCACCTCCACCCAAATGGAGCGAAACCGATTTAACCTCGACATAAATGCCGTGATTCCAGTCCACAAAGAAATCGACTCGCGATTTCCTCCCCAATGGTCTCTCGCGATAAAGGGGAGCACCCTTCGGCCAGATCTCGGCAAAGAATCCCCGCTCGATTGCCTCCGCTACCAAACGGTTCGCCAACGCCGCGTGAATGCAGGCCAAACCGGTGTCGGTCTCCACAAGCTCCCAAGTCCATTGCAGCTTGCGCCGCGGATCATCGTGAAAAGACAGCCACACCCGCCCCCCGACCGGCTGGCAGCCAGTCATGGCCCCCGTATTGGGACAGTGCACGCAAACCACGTCACCGCTGTTCGCCAGTCGCACATCGGCGAGAAACCGCTTGTAACGCCTCATCAGGTGACCCGCTGTCAGTACCGGAAATTCCATGACTCCCACCATTTCAGCCACTGACTACCATATTACGGCGTTAGCAAAGCCAAGCATTGTCAAAGGGAAAATCAGCGCTGGCGCGAATCGAAGAGATCTGATAGTTTGCGTCGCCCTATGGGGAGCAGTAGCGCCCGCGATGCTACGTAGAAAGGGAAATTATCAAAATGGCCAATCGAAAAACAGCCAGCTCCAAGGCCAAAAAAGCGCCCGCTAAGAAAGCAGCAGCTCCTAAAAAAGCCGCGGCTAAAAAAGCACCCGCAAAAAAAGCAGTAGCCCCTAAAAAAGCCGCCGCCAAAAAAGCGCCCGCTAAAAAAGCAGCAGCCAAAAAAGCGCCCGCTAAGAAAGCAGTAGCCCCTAAAAAAGCCGCCGCCAAAAAAGCACCCGCTAAAAAAGCAGCAGCCAAAAAAGCCCCCGCTAAGAAAGCAGTAGCCCCTAAAAAAGCCGCCGCCAAAAAAGCACCCGCTAAAAAAGCAGCAGCCCCGAAAAAAGTCGCAGCGAAGTCACAACCTAAATTAGCCAGAGCAGTCGGTGAATTGCAGAAGTTTGACGACTTCAAGCCTTACAAGCCAGGGCGGGGCGAAAGCTACATGAGCGACGAGCAAATTGAGCATTTCCGAGGCATTTTGCTCAACTGGCGTGGCGAACTTGTCGATGAGGTGACGCGGACGGTCTCCCACATGAAAGACGAGGCGGCGAATTTTCCCGACCCCGCGGATCGCGCGACGCAAGAAGAAGAGTTCAGCCTAGAGCTGAGAACGCGGGACCGAGAGCGAAAGCTCATCAAAAAGATCGATTCCACCTTGGACCGACTACAAAACGACGACTACGGCTATTGCGACGCCTGCGGTATCGAAATCGGTATCCAACGTCTGGAAGCCCGCCCCACGGCAACAATGTGCATAGACTGCAAAACGTTGGCAGAAATAAAGGAAAGACAGGAACTGGGTTGAACGGCCCAGGCCCTGTGTGAGCTCAAGCATTTACCGGGGAAGGTTCGCCCCTTCACCCACGGGACCCCTCCATCTTGGCTCGATGGTCGCCGCATTGGCGAGTTTTCTAGACGCGCGGAGAAATAGCGGCGCGTGGCATCTTCGCATAGATGACATTGATCCGCCGCGAGCGGTCCCTGGCAGCGTGGAGAACATCCTCTCCACGCTTACCAATCACGGCCTGCAGTGGGATGGGCCGATCATCTATCAGTCTCATTCTGCGCCAGCCTACGAGCGCGCGTTGCAACAGCTAAAGGCAGATGGCTGGCTTTTTCGCTGTCTGTGTACCCGCACCCACCTCAACATGCATGGAGCGTGCGGACAAAACTGCCGCGAACATCGAGTCGACGCAACAGCTCCACACAGCCTTCGCGTGGTCGTATCGGTTGGCGACATGTCGGGCTTTGAGGACGGCTTTCTGGGTCTACAGGTTCCTTCCCAAAGTCAAATCCCGGAAGACTTCATAGTCAGACGACGCGACGGACTATTCGCCTACCAACTCGCGGCCGCCATTGACGATGCCAGACCCCATCATACCCACGTGGTCAGAGGCGCTGACCTCCTTGAGTCAACCCACCGGCAACGGTGGTTACATCAAATCCTAGGACTCACGTCGCCAAACTACGCACACGTGCCGGTCATGGTCGACGCGGACGGCAATAAATTGAGCAAACAAACGGGGGCTGAGGCTGTCAGCTCTGCATCGCCAGCCGTGACTCTGCGTCGCTGCCTCGCGCACTTGTCTCAACCGGCCCCGCCACCCTCTGCGATATCTGTCGAAAACATCCTCGACCATGCCACGGCTCACTGGACTAGCGCTTTCTGATCGTTGTCGGTAGCATGAGATGTTACTTTTTCACTCGCTCGGTGACACCGGGCGGTTACACTTTACCTCCCAGATGCGTTGGAATAAGGCATGCGAATACGCCTGATCGACTCTTGTCCTCAACTCTGCGATGACATTCGCACAGCCATGGCCGCGCATCACATTGAGGTCGTGGCTCACTCCCAAATCGATCCCCAGAGTTGTGATTGGCTGGGCGAGGGATGTGAACTGGTCGTCATTGGCGAACATAGCGCGGAGAAAACTCCAGAAATGCTGAGGCACGCTTGCTGGCCGACACCCATGGCGCGCCTCTCAAATCTGATGGATACCTCTGCGGCATTGGCGGCGGGTAGAGAAGGTGCACTGGATATCCACGCGCGTACAGCGTCGCTAGAGCAAGTCACGGAGTGGCTCAGGCAACTCTGCCACGAAATTGCCGAACGCAAAGCAACGCACTCCCGCGGTAGAGAATTCAAAAGCACTCGCTGCGATGTCATGTGCGATTTGCAAGCTATGACCCTGCGCGTAGCGCAAACCGATTCGACCGTGCTAATCACGGGAGAAACAGGCACCGGAAAAGAGCTGGCGGCGCAGCAAGTACATGCAGCCAGCAAGCGCCGAAGTGCGCCTTTGATCACCGTAAACTGTGCTGCTATTCCCGAAACTCTGATCGAATCTGAGCTCTTTGGCTACGAGAAAGGTGCATTTACAGGTGCGACGAGCAACCGTATCGGGCTGATTGAAGCGGCCGACGGGGGCACGCTATTTCTTGATGAGATCGGGGAACTGCCGCTCGCCGCCCAAGCGAGACTCCTGCGATTTTTGCAGGAAGGCGAAATTCGGCAAATCGGTTCAGTGGCCACCAAGCGGGTCGATGTAAGACTCATATGTGCGACGCACCGGGACCTCGCCCAGCTGGCCGCTAACAACGATTTTCGCCAAGATCTTTTTTATCGCATTGATGTGTTGCGGCTCGACATTCCGCCCCTGCGCGATCGGGCAGAAGATATCACCGCGATGGCACAATGGTTCGTTGAGCGCATTGCCGTCAAACTCGGGATCCCTCCCCGACCGATCAGCGCACGAAGCCAGCGTCTGATCGCTGATTATCACTGGCCCGGTAATGTCCGAGAAATGCAGAACGTCATTGAAAGGGCGTTAGTGCTATCCAGCGGCCCGAACGTAGAAATCGATTTACCAGACGATTTACCTCATGCCAGCGCTGAATCCCGCCAACCTCCACCCAACGCTTCGTCGTCGCGACCTGCAGAAACCGCTGATGAGCTGTCTCTCGAAGACTATTTTCAGCGGTTCGTGCTAGAGCATCAGGAAGCGATGAATGAGACGGAATTAGCGCAAAAGCTTGGCATCAGCCGTAAGTGCTTGTGGGAGCGTCGCCAGCGTTTTGGCATACCCCGCAGTAAGCAAAAGTCGGCATGATGCGGCCAGCCCAGTGCAAATTCGTAACACCTAAGTGCATATAGGTAACAAAACGCGCGCCGTTGCAGTTAATAATTGAGTCAAAAAATGAACAACTGTCTGTTTATCAAGCACTTTTTTAAAGTGGCATGCACCCTGCGGCAGAAATGGCAGAGTCGAAATAATAAAAACCGGCCCAATAAAAATAACGATGTCATAACGGACCTGGGTGGGGGAGGAAACTTCCCCATGTTTCTTTTCGTCCCCCATATTTCTGCCACTGGCACTGATGCGATCGGCACTCCTGCAATCGGCACTCTCGATACCGCCCCTCGCGCGCAGGTGGCTGCCGAAAACGACCACCTACTTCCCCGAAGCCAATGGCCCGTGAGCGCTTAGCATGCCAACACCCCGGGCCGCTATGACAACAATCGACACCGCCGCGTTCTCCAAGGGCGCCCTGCAGGTCGTCACCCATCTGCAGCGCGCGGGCTTCGAGGCGTATGTCGTGGGTGGGGCTATTCGCGATCTGCTACTCGGCACAAATCCCAAAGATTTCGATGTCGCTACCAACGCAACGCCAGAAGAAATCAGGCAAACCTTTCGAAACGCACGCATCATTGGGCGACGCTTCCAGATCGTCCACGTCAGGTCCGGCGGCGAAATCATCGAAGTCACGACCTTTCGCGGAAACCATGATAACGACCAACCGACGCAGGCCGCTCGCGCCTCCCAATCTGGCCGGCTGTTGCGCGATAACGTATACGGCACCCTCGAAGAGGATGCACTTCGGCGGGACCTGACCATCAACGCACTGTATTACGACCCGACCAACCACCAACTTATTGATTTTCTGAACGGCGCCGCCGACATTACTGCGCGTCTTATCAGGATCATCGGAAATCCTGCGGATCGCTACACAGAGGATCCGGTCAGAATGCTTAGAGTCGTTCGTTTCGCCGCCCGATTGGAATTTGACCTAGAGCGCGATACTGAAGCTGCTATCGCAGAGACTCGTCATTTGCTGGCGGATATTCCCGCCGCGCGGCTGTTCGACGAGTGGCTGAAGCTCTTTATGAACGGCTTCTCCGAACCGACCTTTATGCTGCTATCCCACTTCGATTTACTGACGTCACTGATGGGTGACGATATCGACATCTCCATGGCTCAACAGCGCAGTCTCGAATTACAGAGAAAGGCCCTCGGAAACACTGACAAGCGCGTTGCCGACGGGCGGCCAGTCACCCCCGCTTTCCTGCTCGCGGCACTCTACTGGCCCGCTGTAGCGCACCGCAGTGCTGCACTTACCACCCAAGGTGAAACGCCCATCCAAGCGATGCACAGTGCGGGCCAACAAATCGTCCAGCAAGCCTGCCGACGGCTAACGGTACCCAAACGATTCTCGCTGGCCATGCGGGATATTTGGGACCTGCAGCCGCGATTGGAGCGCATGCAAGCCAAAAAAGTGCGAGACTTGCT
>Ga0255765_1002828_pt1 | contig 19230 bp, 19 predicted proteins | sample 041ome_8_FD_179965 | JGI IMG/M metagenome (GOLD analysis project Ga0255765, IMG submission 179965) | Coastal salt marsh microbial communities from the Groves Creek Marsh, Skidaway Island, Georgia - 041407BS metaG (version 2) | ecosystem: Environmental > Aquatic > Marine > Intertidal zone > Salt...
AACAACCACTCATATGAAATACGGGGTATATCAGCGCAATGGTGTTCCGGCAAGTCCCTATGGCGTGATGACCGAATACTTTTTCAGACACGGCAATTACCTGACCATGCTCAGCCATATAGAAGATCCGATTTATTTAGAAGAACCTTTTGTCAGAAGTCAAACCTGGATATGGAATCCTCCACAAAATGTCGGGCCAAGACGCCCTTTTGAATCTGTGGAAGAAGTCGATATGGGCCGCGGTTGGGTGCCTCACTGGCCACTAGGCACAGTGCATCCTGAGTTGGCAGAGCGTCTTGGTGTAGCGGTGGAAGCTACCGTTGGTGGCAGCATCACGCTTTATCCGGAATACCGGGAAACACTGCTGCAGATGCGTGAAGAATTTGATCGCAATCTTTCCGACCAGGAGCAAGATTAATGACTCCCTTAAATAGAATTTCGGCTCCATTATTCCTTAGTCTGCTCATGTGCTGTTTGACAAGTCTGGCTGTTGCACAAAAGCCTCAACTCCTGGCACCTGATTCCGAACAAATCGTTGTGATACCCGTGAGGGATAACTTCAGCATGATTGCCACCGGCGGCGGCAATATAGGGGTACAGACCGGGCCTTTGGGCATGGTTGTTGTCGACAGTGGTAACGAAGAAGCATCCCCCCAGGTCATTAACGCACTCAATGAACTCAGTGAGTTACCACCCAGTTATTTGATTAACACCTCCATTCTGCCTCGCCACACCGCAGGCAATGGCGCCATTCACAGTATAGGACAAGGTACTGGGGGTGGTGCTGTGATTCTGGGCATGCCGATAATCGGACACACCAATGGCCTGACCATACTGGCGACGCGTTTTGCCGACCAGATACCCTTTGAATACTGGCCTAATAATGCTTTTTTTGGTGCCAGGAAAGATCTCTTTTTTAACGGAGAAGGTATCGAAATGTTACATCAGCCCAACGCCATCACTGAAGGTGACATCATGGTTTATTTCAGAACATCAGATGTGCTGGTTACCGGCAGCATTTTTGATATCTCTGCCTATCCTCATTTTTATCCAGAACTCGGGGGCTCCCTCCAGGGTGTTATTGATGCCTTGAACAATATCATTGATATCACGATCTCTGAATTTAACCAGCAAGGCGGCACGCTCGTTATTCCGGGCCGCGGACGCCTAGCCAGTGAATCTGATGTCGTGGAATACCGGGATATGGTCACAATTATCAGAGACCGTATCCAGATGATGATCGATGAAGGGAAATCCTTGGAGGAAATAATCTCGGCCCGCCCTTCTCTGGAATATGATGGAATCTATGGCAGTGAAGACGGCGAATGGACCAGCAGAATGTTTTTGGAGGCGGTTTATAATGAGCTCTTATAAGACAACTACCAATACCGGCAGTTTACGCAGAAAATCCGTCAACATAATTCTGTCGTTTATTTTGATGTCAATGGCATCAATTTGTTGGCCTAATTTCAGTCTGGCGCAAGTGCTTATTCTTGATGGCCCGGTTCCAGTTGCCGCCCCCGGAAGACTGGAAGCCCCGATAGATTTAACCGGAATCTGGGTGTCAGTTGTCACAGAAGACTGGGCTTATCGTATGCTCACCCCTGCTCCCGGTGATTACATGAGTGTTCCTTTAAATGATGTTGCTACTGAAATAGCCAACGGTTGGGATCTTGAAGCAGACAATGCCGCAGGTTTGCAATGCAAAGCTTTTGGTGCTGCCAGAATTATGCGTGTACCAACCAGATTACAGATTTCATGGGAAGATGATTTCACACTGAGAATTGATACTGATGCCGGTTCCCAGACACGCTTGCTGAATTTTTCAAGACAAGGCCACCGCCCCTTATTGAGCATGATGCTGGAAGGCGCCACGCTGGAAAGAACGTGGCAGGGTTACAGTGTTGCCGAATGGGAAAATGTTTTAATCAATAAAAGCAGAATGTTTTATCGGCCTGACAGTGAAACACCGCCCGGGGGTTCGTTGAAGGTAATCACCACACGCATGTTGCCAGGTTATCTCAGATCCAACGGTGCACCTTACAGTGAAGATGCTATTTTGACAGAGTTCTTTGACCGTTTTACTGCCCCGACCGGCGAAGAATGGTTTGTAGTCACCACGATTGTGGACGACCCGGCCTATCTGATGCAGCCCTATGTCACCACCTCTCATTTCCGTCGCGAAGCTGATGCAGCCAAATGGAATCCAGGGCCGTGCGAAACATGGCCACCTCGTCCTGGTGCCCAAGTCCCTCGCTGGTAAAATCGAATTAATTATCCAGCAAACTGGAGCAGCTTATGAAGCACAGCTACTGCTGCTCAACATGGACGGCATCATCTGCAATGTAAAAGGCTGTAGAAGCTTCAGCAGCCAGTACTCCCTCACATCGACGTTTTTGGCGCGGCGCTCCCGGTAAGGGTCGTCCAGGAATTTCCAGATAACTGAGTAATTCTAGCCAATCTAAAACCTTTGAGGGGCAACAGTAAGTCTGATTACTTTTGCCCCTTTTAGGTTACAATAAAGCAATAAAACAAGCTGTATTGTGAAAGGTTTAACTTGAGCACCACCCAACACTATAAAACAGATGTCGTCATTGCTGGCGGCGGTATTGCAGGCATTGTCGCTGCACTAAATTTACTGGAATCAGATAAGAAAGTTCTGCTACTGGACCGGGATGAAGATCGTCATTTCGGCGGCTTGGCAAAGCTTTCTTTTGGCGCGATGTTTTTTGTGAACACACCGCAGCAACGCTGGACCGGTATCAAAGACAATGTTGATCTCGCTTATAAGGACTGGTCAGAGAATGCACAGTTCGGTGAAGCGGATCACTGGCCGCGCCAATGGGCAGAGTTTTATGTCAATAACTGTACCGACCTGGGTTATAAATGGTTGCGCAAGCAAGGTGTCCGCTTTTTACCTGTCGTCAATTGGGCAGAACGCCGGTCTGATGATAATCCCGGCAATACTGTTCCGCGATTTCATGTTGTCTGGGGTTCCGGTCAGGGGCTAGCCGATGCCTTGATTGCCAGCTTGCTGTCACACCGGCATGTCGCCAATCTGACCATACTGTTCAGACACAAAGTCACCGACATTGAGCAGGGAAATGGCCGGGTTTCCGGTTTACGCGGCGTCAATGAATTAAACACTGAAGAATTCACGGTAGAAGCGGACAACACGATTATTGCATCCGGAGGAATCTGCGGCAGTATTGAGCGGGTGCGTGCCAATTGGTATGGCCCCTGGGGCGAACCACCACAGACTATTCTCAATGGTTCTCACCGCTATGCGGATGGACTTTTGCATGATGCAGCCGTGGAAGTCGGCGCAAAGCTCACCCATATGGATAAGCAATGGCTGTATGCTGGTGGCATTCAGCATCCGAAACCGACCCAGCCCGGCCATGGTCTTAGCATTATCTCATCCAAAACATCACTCTGGCTGGACAGCCATGGCAGACGTTTTGCCGAGCCCACGGTTGGTGGTTTTGACACGCGTCGTATCGTGGAAAGTATTTGCCAGCAGGAACACAAATATTCCTGGCAGATCCTGAACATGAAAATTGCAATTAAGGAATTTGCCATTTCCGGTTCGGAATACAATCGAGCCTTACGTGATAAAAAACTGCTCCGCTTTTTAAGGGGTATCTTTTTTGGCGTCAAAGGTCTGGTGGATGAGATGCTGGAAACCTGTGATGACTTCCTGATCGCCAGTTCCGTTGAAGAAATGATGGATAAAATGCAGGACTATTCCGAAGAAGGCGTGCGTCTGGACCGCCAGGCTATCATCGAAGGGATTAAAAGCTACGACGCGGCGACAGAACCGAATGGTCCAAGCGACAAACAGCGTCAGCTTATCAGCCAGATGCGTGAATATATGCTGGACAGATTACGCACCTGCGATAACCAGAAAATTGATGACCCATCCGCCTATCCGCTGATTGCCATCAAACAACACATCCTCACCCGGAAAACACTGGGCGGCATACAAACTGATCTGGGTTCCCGCGTGCTGACTCAAGCAGGCGAGCCTATCCCCGGGCTTTATGCCGTGGGTGAAGCAGCAGGTTATGGTGGCGGTGGTATACACGGTCTCAGATCGCTGGAAGGCACCTTCCTGGGTGGCTGCGTAATGTCAGGTCGCCTGGCTGCAGCAGATATTCTGGATATTAAGCTTTGAGTTAAATTACTAAAGCAACATGGTGCGTAAAGCAGGATCTAGCTCACTGTGCTTATCCCACATATACGAAAACTCATCAGCCAGGCTTTTGCATTCCTGCGCCGCCTCATAGTGAACAAAGCCATTGTAAACCTGATCTTCATGCATATAGAGCAGATGCTTACAATCCCCGATAACATAGGTAATGGAATCTTTTTGCGGTTTAATCAGTAATTTACGGATTTCAACTTTACTGGATAAGCGACGCGCCAACGCCAGAATACGATGCCCCTGTTCAACCACAGGCTGGATATCTTTCACCAGAATTTTAACCTGCCTGTTACGGTCGGCCCGCGCCAGATCAAGAATCTGCTGGTAAAACGCCTCTGTATTATAAAGTGCCGGGTCAAACGTTTTACTTAATATAAGAATTTCACGGCGCGACGCTTCAACAACTTGCAGTGCATGCTTGGCAAAATCGTCAAACTAATCGAGCAGTATTAAATTGGGATCGACTTCCGACGTATGCTCACTCATCAATCTGTGCCTTTTTTCTCCTGCTTTGCCAGTCCTTATTTTATGGCGCTCTTTCGATCAGCTGCAATAACATGCCATTCGGATCTTCTATAATCCGCATACGCAAGCCGTTATCCAGCACAATTTCCTGCTGATTATTGGGTGCCAATACGGCACCAGCAGCCAGCGCCTTGGCCATGGAAATATCCAGATCACGCACAAAAATGCGAAAAATGGCTGATCCTCTTGCCGGTAAGCGCTGATGAATTCTCTCAGCCCGGGCAACATCCAGTTCAAGCAATTCCATGGTCAATGAACTACCTGGGACCAGGGCAGAGACAATACGTGAAGTGGCCGCAGGTTCGAGGCCCAATATTGCACCCAGTACCGCGTCATCATTAAACTCGCCGGCAGCAGGCAGATTAAAATCAAAAGCTGAGTTATAAAACGCCACGGTTTCATTCGCATCAGCTACTGTATAGCGAAATCGGCTGGTAAAAACATTTCCTGCTGCTTCCATATTGGGCATCTGGCCGAGCTGCAGAATCTCAATAAAGTAACCATCCGGATCCTGTACCAGAATAATACGGCTGCCTGTGGCGGCATTAACAACCGGCTCACCTGTTGGCGTTGCAATAGTACCGCCATTACGCAGGACTGACTCAATGGCCAGATCAATATCTTTAACAAACAGCAGAAACATGGGCGCACCGTAATCATAAAACGCCGGTCTGGATACGGGACGTCGTACACCGCGCCATTCAAGAAACTCCATCCCTAAAGCTGTATTAGGCACGGGAATGGTTGCCCCCCTGAACTCAGCACCGACAGCATCGTACATCAGCGCTACCTGCTCAATAACACCGAAGGCCCGAGGCTCAGTACCGCCGCGCGGTTCAGCGCCAAGCAAATCCTGGTAAAAAGCCAGGGTACGGTCCAGGTTTTCAACTATATGGATAAAGTTCCCGCTGGCCACCACGTCGCCAGCAGGTGCTGCAGGCGGGTTTAAACCCAGATTCTGCGCAAACACTGTGAGCGGTAACAACACAGTCATAAGCATGACGTATAAAACAGTTTTTTGTTTTGTTCTTGTTGGTTTGTTCAGCATGGCGCTTTCCCTCTTATTTTTTGGGAATCCTATCATGTATCTGGATAAATGAACGCACCAGCCCCCAATAATTAGTTATTTTATAGCAAGGAAATTGACCTAAAGAGTCAGGCTTGATCTAATATGCGCCCTTCACTGGGGTGTCGCCAAGCGGTAAGGCAATGGACTCTGACTCCATCATGCGTAGGTTCGAATCCTACCACCCCAGCCAATCTCAAAGCCCTGAATTTTGCAACATAATAATCGGCAAAAATATAGAGATTAAATCTGATAATCACTAAAGGCCGGATCAAGACGTGCCCGTTCAAATTTACGCTGCAATATCTGCTCGATCGCTTCGTGCTGGGAAAGAAAAACCTGGCCGTTTAACTGCTCAAGAAAATCTGTTTTTTCCAGACTGTCCATCACCGGACCTTTGACTTCGGAAAGGTGGAAACTGATATCCAAGTCTTTTAAATAATGGTTAATGGATTCAAGAATTTCCAGCGCACTGCCATCTATTTCATTGATCGCTGTACACATCAGAATGATATGTTTCAAGCCTTTACGCTCGGCAACTCGCTTCAATATCTGATCTTCCAGATAGGTAGCGTTGGGAAAATACAGGCTTTCATCCACACGTAAAATCAGAATGCCCGGATAGGTAATCACTGTATGGCGATTTACATTCCTGAAATGTTCAGTACCGGCAATCTGGCCGACTTCAGCAATATGCGGCTTGGATGTACGGTACAGATGCAGAAAAATGGAAATAAATACACCAGACAACACACCCAGCTCAACGCCCGCCACCAAGGTAATCACAATGGTCGCAAACACCGCCATAAAATCTGACCGTGAATAGTCCCAGGTACTTTTCAGGATTGAAAAATCAATCAGGCTGCTAACGGCAACAATAATGGTTGCCGCCAGTGTGGCTTTCGGCAAAAACGTCAGCGCGCCGGTTAAGGTCATGGCTGCCAAAGCAATACCGATTGCTGTCATAAAACTGGCCAGTGGCGTTTCAGCACCGGCATCAAAATTCACCACGGAACGGGAAAAACCACCGGTAACCGGAAAGCCGCCGGATAAAGCTGACGCCATATTGGCTGAACCCAGACCGATAAGTTCCTGGTCACTGTCTACCCTTTGCCGCCGTTTGGCTGCCAGGGTGCGGCCAACCGAAATGGATTCCACATAACCAATAATGGAAATCAGAATGGCCGGCACAATTAAATTTACCCAGGTGCCATCGGTAAATACGGGCAACACAGGCGTGGGTAAGCCTCTCGGGATATCTCCTACCAAGGCCAGCCCGGAAGTAGCCAGATCAAACTGGTAAGCCACCAGCGTCGTGATGATAACGGCAAACACCGGTGCAATTTTAGGCAATACATTCACCAGTTGTTGGGCTACTGACAAGCGGACTAACAAGTTCTTCAAGCCTTTACGTGACCAGAATAAAAACAGTAGTGTCGCAATACCCACCATCATGGTTGTCGTATTGGACGAGCCTATATTTGCCGTCAGGGTTTCCAGCAGTTCAATAAGATTGTCACCCTCAGCATCAATCCCCAGAATATGTTTGAGCTGACTAAGACCGATGATAATACCGGATGCCGTAATAAAGCCTGAGACAACCGGATGTGATAAAAAATTCGCCAGGAAACCCAGCTTCAGGAAACCCATCAGTATCAGAAAAGCACCGGAAAGGAAGGCCAGCATAATTGCTGCATTCAGGTAATCAATGTCATTTTCGACACCTAAATTCTGAATGGCGGCTGCTGTCATCAATGAAGCCACTGCTACCGGGCCGACTGAAAGGGTCCGGCTGGTCCCAAAAACAGCATAGAGCATCAGTGGCAGAATACTGGCATACAGCCCCACTTGCGGAGGCACCCCGGCAAGCAAGGCATACGCCAGTGATTGTGGTATCAGCATAATTGTCACAATGACTGCTGCAATTAAATCACTGTGAAAATGTGCGCGTTGATATCCTTTCAACCAGCGCACGCAGGGGAAGATTTTTTCGTAAGGCTTTTGCATTCAGTCCTTGTTCCTGATGAGGTCCTGATTATTTAACCCGGCGCAACCAGCCACTCTTTACCTTTCAACATACCATCCCAGTAAACTTTCGGTAATATTTTTTCTTTTAAAAACCAGGCTGTTTTTGTTGGCCGTGTTCCCTCCAATATAAATTTCGGAAATGTTGGCAACAATGCACCGCCATAACCAAATTCGGCCAGGACGATCTTGCCTCTTTCAACTGTTAATGGACAGGAACCATACCCATTGTAACTGACCTGCTGTCCTTGTTGCCCTTGCATAGTCTGCAGCAGATTATGTGCCACGATAGGCGCCTGCATCCGAACCGCAGCTGCCGTTTTGGCATTAGGTGTATTCGCCACATCACCCAGCGACCAGATATTGCTGTATTTTTTATGCTGAAGGGTATGTTGATCCACATCTACCCAACCAGCTTCATCAGCCAAAGCTGAGCTTCTGATAAAGTCCGGCGCCTGTTGTGGTGGACAAACATGCAGCATATCGAAATCTCTCTCGACGACATCACTCTCTCCGGCTTCATTAGTGACCACAAACCAGGCTTTTTTATTCTCGCCATCTACTTTTGTCAGGTTATGACCATAACTCAACGTCGTCTGATACTTATCCATGTAGCTCTGTAAAGCAGGGACATATTCTTTGACCCCGAACAACACCGCGCCGGCATTACAAAATTCAATATTGATACCTTTGCCCAGTAAGCCTTGTTTCAGCCAGTAATCAGCCGACAGATAAAGTGCTTTCTGTGGTGCCCCGGCACATTTAATCGGCATGGGAGGCTGAGTAAAAATTGCCTTGCCGGATTTCAGGGTTTGTACCAGATCCCAGGTATAAGGTGCCGTTTCAGGTGAATAATTTGAAGTTACACCGTTCTTACCCAGGGCCTCCGTCAAGCCATCCACCCCCTGCCAGTTGAGTTTAAGGCCGGGACAGGCTACCAGGTGCTGGTAAGCGACCTTAGCCTGACTATCCAGCAATACATAATTTTCTGCCGGATTGAATTCCGCGACGGCCGCTTTGATCCAGCTTACTCTTTCCGGCATGACCTGATCCATCGGACGCCGGGTCTGGGCCAGATCAAAAACACCACCCCCAACCATGGTAAATCCCGGCTGATAGTAATGCGCATCAGCCGGATCAATAATCGCAATTTCCAGACTCGCATCGCGTTTAAGCAAACTGGATGCTACGGAAATGCCGGCGGCCCCGCCACCGACAATCAATACATCATAAGCTTTTAAATCCGCTGAGTTTACCGTAGCGCGCAAGGATTCAATAAGCGCTGCAAATTTACTGGTAAATTTACTGAAATCAAAACCCGCCTGTTGGGCAACTGCCACAACATCAGCTACCGCAGTACCCTGTTTAATCTGCATCAGACTCCACAAGGTAATTGCCCGTAAGCCACTGCGACAATAGGCATGCACCGGCTTGGCAGTATTGTTAAATGCCAATTCAAATTCGTGTACATCTTTTTCGTTAATCGTGTCATGTACAACCGGCAGATAATGTATTTCTATCTGATGTTGTGCCGCTTCCTGTTCAAGTGCCTGAATAGAAGGCTGGTCTTCTGCCTCGTTATCCGGGCGGTTGCAGATAATACTTTTAACCTGCTTGTCCATCAGAATGTTCAAATCATCAACCGTGATCTGATCCGACACCGAAAACCCACTACTTATTGTTTTAATTTCCATATGCCCTCCCCTTGGGGTAAGTTTTTAATGTTAGTCAGGCGCTTTCACAAAGGCATTGATTGGCAGTTTCAGATAAACCATGTTGTTATCTTCCGCCGGCGGTAAATGCCCGGCACGCATATTCACCTGTAAAGACGGCAAAATAAGACGCGGCATATCCAGAGTCAGATCACGCGCTTCACGCATTTCCACAAACTGATCATGGGTAATGCCGTCATGCACATGGATATTTTTGGCCTTTTCTTCCGCGACGGTTGTTTCATATTCCACTTCACGGCCGTCAGGACAATAGTCATGGCACATGAACAGGCGAGTCTCTTCAGGCAGTGACAGCAGACGCTGTATCGAATGATATAAAACACCGGCATCGCCCCCCGGGAAATCGGCTCTGGCCGTGCCGCCATCCGGCATAAAAATTGTGTCACCGACAAAAGCGGCATCACCCACGACATGCGTCATACAGGCGGGGGTATGTCCCGATGTATGCATGGCATAAGCTGTCATACCACCAATCTGATAAGCATCGCCATCTTCAAATAAATGGTCAAACTGCGAACCATCGCGCTGAAACTCGGTCCCGGCATTAAACACCCTGCCAAACAGTTTCTGTACAATTCTGATATTGCTGCCGATGCCCAGTTTGCCACCCAGTTTTTTTTGAATATAAGGCGCGGCGGATAAATGATCAGCATGCACATGGGTTTCAATCAGCCATTCCACTTCAAGCTTATGTTCCCGCACATAAGCAATAATTTCATCAGCACCATCGAAGGTAATTGTTCCTGACGCATAATCCAGATTCATCACGGAATCCACAATCGCACAGGATTTGGAATCAGGATCCTTTACGACATAGGAAAAAGTATTGGTATCTTTATCAAAAAAAGCCGCGACTTCCGGTTTTACTGAAATGTCAGGTGTAAACGGTAATGTTGTCGTCATTCTTAACTCCTTCTTCTTAGCTTCTACGCTTTAACTTTCACTTTCAAATTTACAACACTGTTATAAAAAAGTGAGAGTCAGAACCTTAACTTTAGCCCCGACTCTCACAGCTCCTTCCAACACAACAGCAGGGGAAACAGAGATCTCAGACTGTCAGTCCTTTAATAATTAACACTATTACTAATACTACTGCATAGGTCATGCCAGTTTTTTACTTAGGCATCAGAACAAAACTATCTTATTGATAAATATAGGTTTAATTTATTTTGAGGATGAATTTTCAGGGCCTTGAGCTAACTGAAAAACACTGGTTTTTGTCATTTCTGACAATACAGTTTCGCTGACGGCAAACCAACAAACAGGCTAAGGAATATCCAGAACGGAGTTAATGAGTAACAAGCAGTTTATGACAAAACATACCGATGACCACAGCCGCAACGAACAGAAATACCTCAGGACGTAAAGTCACCAACGCCGTTACGGCAGGGCCCGGACAAAGACCCACCATGCCCCAACCAATTCCAAACAGCATTGCGCCACCCAGTAACTTTTTATCTATTAGTGTTTTATCAGGCAACAGAAACTTTAACGCAAAAAATGGCTCTTCTTTAACATTCACAAGTTGAAAGCCAGGCACAGTAATCAGCAAAGCACCGATCATGACAAAAACCAATGCCGGGTTCCACTCGCCAAAGATATCCAGAAATGAAAGAATTTTTTCCGGATTCACCATTTCTGAAATAGTCAGTCCTACCCCAAAGAGCAAACCTGTTCCAAAGGCCACTAAGGTATAAGCGAATGCTTTTCCCTGTTTTATATTAGACATAAGGCCACCTAAAACACATGACGGATCAAAGCCACGGTCAACATGGCACTGAGTATGAAAGTGATCGTGGCGCTTATTGAACGCCAGGAAAACCGTGCTATGCCGCAAACCGAATGACCACTGGTACACCCACTTCCCATGCGTGTACCAAAACCAACCAGAAAGCCCCCGACTAAAAGCATCGGCATAGAAGCATTTAACTCAAACACAAAGGGTCTTTGAAAAATGAAAGGCGCAACAAGCCCACCAGCAAGCAGTCCCACAATAAAGGCAATGCGCCAAAACACATCTCCTTTGGTCTGAAAAAAAACACCGGAAAGAATACCGCTGATACCGGCTATCCTGCCATTCAGCAACATCAGCAAGGTAGCCGCAAGACCAATCAGCATGCCGCCCAATAAAGCCCACGTAATATTCTCAAGCATGTTTACCACTGCCTCACCACAGTTGTATCTAACTCAGAAACCGGCCACCAGAATATTCACTAAACTTATCAGGGCCACCAGAAAGCACAGCGTAAAACCAATCGCCACAACAATAAACTTTTTAATTTCACCCTGGGTAAAATCCCTTTTGCGGTTTTTACTGCTTTGTACACCAATGACCGCGGCCAATGTGCTGACAATCATCTGTAGCCAGCTCAGTTCTGCTTGGTTTTCATTTGTTTTAGACATAATCATTCTCCTTACTCGTTTTATTATGACTAGAGCAAAGACCGTACCAGCTAATATTATTAAATATATCCCATTGATTTAATTGTGGTTATTTATAGTGGCTTATGAATTTCTTGATTTTCCTGTCTGATAATTGTCAAATATGTCTAAACTAATGACATAAATGGCAAACCATGCAAATTATCGCTAAAGACACTAACCCCGATATGGCCTCCATGCTTAACGGCTATGATTGCCCCGCTATCCTGGTATCTGCCGACTATCAGATTCTCGCCAGCAATCATCTGTACGAAGAAAATTTCGGCACTATCGAAAATACCGAACCGGCTTTGTGCTACAAGGTGTCACATGGTTATAAGGTCCCTTGTGATCAGGCTGGCGAGGATTGCCCTTTAAACGCTGCCAAAATTTCCGGCCAGAAAGAGCGTGTCTTGCACATTCATCAGACGCCACGGGGAAAAGAACATGTTGATGTTGAAATGCTGCCCATCATCAGCGAAAACGGCGAACTGAAATATTTTGTTGAATTATTAAAACCGGTTGATGTCGCCAGTGCAGAAATTGATCGCAACGAAATGGTTGGCAGCAGCCCTGCTTTCAATAAATTACTGACCAATATCACCCGGGTCGGTCCCAGTGATGCTTCTGTTTTGCTATTGGGAGAATCCGGTACCGGCAAAGAGCTGGCAGCGCTGGCCATACACAAGGCCAGCAAGCGCAAAGACAAACCCATGGTGACGCTCGAATGTGCCGGGCTGACTGAAAGCTTGTTTGAAAGCGAGCTCTTCGGTCATATCAAAGGGGCTTTTACCGGCGCCAATTACAACAAAAAAGGCCTGGTTGAATCTGCCAATGGTGGCACCTTGTTTTTAGATGAAATTGCTGATGTGTCTCTGGACTTACAGGTAAAACTGTTACGTTTACTGGAAACAGGGACTTATCGGCCCGTAGGTAGCCATGAAACACGACGGGCTGATTTCAGGTTGATCTGCGCGACCCATAAAGACCTTAACCGCCTGGTTGCTCAAGGTGAATTTCGACAGGATCTGTATTTCAGAATTAATGTCTTTCCTGTTCGCCTGCCTTCACTTAATGAACGCAGTGATGATATCCCCTTACTGGCCAAAACCACTCTGGCAAAAATTGATCAGAGTGGTAAATCCATGCTGACAGATTCTGCAATGACAGTACTTCGAGAACATCAGTATGTTGGCAATATCAGGGAATTAAGAAATATTCTGGCACGCGCTCTGGTGCTGGCAAATACACACGTCATTGACGGAAAGGTCATTAAAGCCTGCCTGGAAATAGACGCTGACAGCGGCTCAAACCAAGAAGCAGGACAGCAGATAAGAGAGTTCACTGACTTGAAAAGCAATGAAGAAAACTATCTGAAAGCATTACTGAAGTACTGCGACGGTGACAAAGAAAAAGCAGCGAGAATCGCCGGTATCAGTTTACGTTCACTGTACCGCAAACTTGCCTGAGCAGCAGCCTGCGCTGCAAAGCCTGTTTACACATCGTCGGTATTCACTTCTTCCAGAATATCTTCAAAAATATCCATGGCGATAGATTTAATATCGAAAGAAATTTTCTGAAACAAGTGGCGCGATGGTGCATTTTTACGCCAGGAGGCAACATGCGTGCGGTTAATCTTTTCATCCTTTAGTTCAAGCACTTTGAGCTTGTCGTCTTCCGTAATTCTGGCATTGATATACAAACCCGGCATGAAAGCAATGCCCATGTTCATGATCACCATTTGCTTCAAGGTGTTCAGACTGTTGCTGGCAAATTTACGCTGGGCATGTGCGGTATACCGCTCACAAAGAGTAGCGATCTGTCTGTGCAGATGATGCCTTTCATCCATAGTCAGCACATCCTGGTTATATAAATCCTTGCCTTCCAGTATTTCCTTATTTGCCAGTGGATGATCCTGGGAAAGCACGATAAATATCGGCTCAATAAAAAGTGCCCTGACCCGGTTTTCACTTGAATGCATTGGCAGCATGGTGAGAATAAAATCATAGTCGCCATTATCAAGCCCCTGCTCCAGTTCCTGTGGAACTCCTTCACGCACATGCAATTTCAGACGCGGGTAACGTTTGTGTAATTCAATCAGTACTTTTGAAAACAGGTAAGGACCGATCGTTGGAGAGACCCCAATCTTGAAGGTACCACTAAGCTCCCTGTTGCTGCTGTCCGCCTGATCCATTACTTGCTGAAACTGCTCAAGTAATTTTCTAACCAGCGGCAATAATTCGCGGCCCGCCGGCGAGAGCAAAGTGCCCGCTCTGGAACGCTCAAATAGTTTGACGCCTAAAGCTTCTTCCAGCGTGGCAATCTGACTGGTTAAGGTGGGTTGGCTGATGTTCAGTTTCTGTGCTGCCTTCCTGAAATTGGACGACATGGCAATATTGACGAAATATTCCAGTTGGCGGATTGAGGGCTGCTTGCTTTTATCTTTCAGATCCATGATTTATCCCCGTTTCCTCTTTTCATGTAGTAAATCACGCACTAAAGAAGAGTTAGAGTTAAGTTATGATAGCTAAAAACTAATCTTTTTCAATTTATGTTAGTTTAAATGTATTAGCAAGCGTTTTTTGTCTCCTTTATTGCCCCTCGCCTATAACCTGAAACACCCATGAATAATACGTAGAAACTCGTTCATAAAGGGAAATGGAGCCATATGCTCCCTGTTTCGCTGCAAGAGGATTATTGATTTCGCCGAGGGCAACGCCCATTAACAATAAACCGTCTGGCGTTTCAAATAATGCCGGACCACCTGAATCCCCAAGCCCTGGCACACCTTCCAGCAAGAGTGCAGTTGAATTGTTATCACGCGGGTCATCGAATATAAATTCCAGCCATTTGCCGGCATTCATGACTGTATTCTGTGCTCTGCGCATTTTGCCATCATTTCCGGTGCCGCCTTTCGTTCCTTCACCCGTAAAGCCCCAACCCAGAAAGGTAACAACTTTATCCCTTTCATCCTTTTCCCGGTACAGGCTGATCGGCGTGATTCCGCTGGGCCGGTCCAACTTGATCAATGCCAGATCAACAGCCTCTACCTGCCGTGGATGTTTATAAGCGGGATGTAATACAAGCTCAGTAACGGCAAACTCTGCACCATCAATCGTGACAGGATAAATACCACCAGCCCGGATGACTTCACCCATTGGGGTCTGTTCCGTACAATGCCCTGCTGTGATCGCCCACTGTTCACTGATTAAAGTGGCTACACAGATTTTATTGTTAAAACGGGTATGTAAATAAAACAGCTGCGGATATTGCTGGGCGTAGACCACATAGTTTGAATCCGGCTGGTCATGACGAATGATAATGGCCTGGGCCTGTGACATACCCAGCAATGTGGCAAACAGCGCAAAGAGTAATTTAAAAGCTGAAACAGTTTTCATGGAAAGATAGAATAAGCATGTCAGGTTAAAACAGGCATTATTATGAATGATCCGGAAAAAGCCCGTCCAGAACGTGAATACGACAAATCCGGTTTTTATACCGAAGGGAAGTCCTTTCGTATCTGGGCTTTACTGGCATGGTTAACTGGGGCCGTGGTTGTTCTCGCTGTGGTTTCAGCATTGCTTAACATTATTCTGCTTTAGCAGAATTACTCTCAGCAGCAGCATCAGCCTCGTTATTTTCAGCACTGTCAGTAGTTTCGTCACTGTCAACATTGCCTTTCGATACCGGCTGACCCCTGTATGGATGTTTGGATAAACCTATATTGGGCGTATAGGTCGTTTTACCTATCCCTTTGATTATCTTGACTAATTTCAGGACAAAATAGAGCGAGCCCAGCACAATAAACAAGCCGATAGCCAAAACCAGCCATTGCGCACCACTCATGGCTCCAGGGTTACTCAGTGCATTGATCAGTTCCTGCATTTCCCCCTCCTGAAGAATAAAAGCCCGAATTATGCAGTAATGCTTAAACTATTACCAATGATGGGAATCTATTGTGGTCAGCCTAGATATTGAATGGGGCGAATAGTTTCAATAACACACCACCAGTTTTTTGAAACGGGAGTTTGCATACCCAGAAAATGACCGGATCAAAATATTAGTTACGAATAATAACCAAACGTAACAGGCCGTTTTTTAGACCGTCGTGAGCGATGTTCAGACAAGACAAAAAGAGTTTTTTATGAAGGCGCTTACACAAAAAGTAAGTAACTGAATAAAAAACTCTTTTTAACGCAGTATGAACGAGCGTAACAGGCCTAAAACTATTGCTGGTTCATGGCGGCGATATATAGTTCTATTTGTTCCAAGCGATTTATCGGATCTCTCAGTTCCAGAATAGCCTGCTTTTCCTTATTTCCAACCGGCAATAACTCAGCCAGACACCAGGCAATTTCTCTTAAATTTTCAAAACTGATATCGATATTCAAATCTTCCACCATGGGGTGAGCAGACAACCCTTTTAACAACTCAACATATTCCTGAAACTCATCACCCACTTCGATGGCTTCAGCATCAACAGAATCATCCGGACGAAAAGTGACCTCTGCCATGCATAAATTATTTTTTTCACGCCATGATTCAACAATCGTAAAAGTGCTTTTACCTTCAACGGTGATTCCCAGTAAACCATTGGGCAATTCATTCCAGTCAACGACTTCACAGTAAGTCCCTACCCGGTGAATATCCAGTTTCTGACCCTGATGAGCGACTTCGTTGCCTTCTTCAATCAGGACAATGCCAAATCCTGTCTGTTGCTTCAGGCACTGACGAACCAGATCTACATAACGTGATTCAAATATTTGTAACGAGATTCTTCCCTTGGGAAAAATAATGGAATTCAGCGGAAAGAGCGGAAGTGTTTCCATAAGCCACTCTCATCCCTGCAAAGCGGTACAAAGTTTTTGGTGAAAACCTTCAAAACCACCATTACTCATAATGACAATGTGATCACCTGATTGGCTATCCGTGACCAGGGTTTCAATCAGCGAATCAACAGATTCCAGAACTGTAAACTCAGGGATGCTGGCAGACGCTATCGCATCCAGATCCAGTTTGGTATCGGCGTTTTTATACCAGTAAACCTTATCAGCAGCATTCAGCGAATCTGCCAGAGTATTCTGGTGATAGCCCATTTTCATGGTGTTGGAACGCGCTTCAATAACGGCTATCAGGCGTCCGGCATTTGTATCAGCTGACAGTGCAGCGCGCTTGCCATCCAATGTGGTTTTAATGGCCGTAGGATGGTGCGCAAAATCATCGTAAACACTCACACCCTTAAAAGTACCCAAAACTTCCAGGCGTCGTTTGACTCCTTCAAATTCTGACAAAGCCTTACAGCTTTGTTGGATACTGACACCAGCATGGGCAGCGGCAGCGATAGCAGCAACTGCATTCTGTACGTTATGACTGCCCAGCAAGGACCAGTTAACCACGACTTTTTCATCTGCAGCTTTTACTTCAAAGCTGGAACCATCCTCTTGCAGCAAACTGACCTGCCAGTCCGCTGCAAGCTGATTGTCAGCCTGTAAACTAAAAGTCTGCCGTGGTGACCAGCTGCCTTTATCAAATACTTCTTCGAGCGCCTGATTACCTGCCGGAGAAATGGCCAGCCCATTCTCTGGAATAATTTTTACCAGATGATGAAACTGTGTCTGAATTGCGGCCAGATCTGCAAATATATCAGCATGGTCAAATTCCAGATTGCCCATGATCACTGTGCGAGGCCGGTAATGAATGAACTTGGAACGCTTATCAAAAAAAGCTGAATCGTATTCATCGGCTTCAATCACAAAAAAAGGTTGCTCACCAAGCCTGGCTGATGCATCGAAATTTTTAGGGACACCGCCGATCAGAAAACCCGGCTGTAATCCGGCATAGTCCAATATCCAGCTTAGCATGCTGGTGGTCGTGGTCTTGCCATGCGTGCCGGCAACAGCCAGTACCCATCGCCCCTGCAAGACATGCTCGGCCAGCCATTGTGGCCCTGAACAATAGGGCAAACCTTCATTAAGCACGTATTCAACAGCAGGATTGCCGCGTGAACAGGTATTGCCAATCACAATCATGTCCGGCTTGTCCTGAAAATGAGCAGGGTCATAGCCTTCACATAGACTGATACCCTGTTCCTGCAACTGGGTACTCATTGGCGGATAGACATGCTGATCCGAACCGCTGACCTGATAACCCAGCTGCTTGGCCAGAATTGCCAGACTACCCATGAAGGTGCCACAGATACCGAGAATATGAATATGCATCGGCGCATTCTATCTTATGAAGAATCGTTTTGCCTTAAGACTCTCATTTCAAAGCTCTTCAATGATTAAATAATGTTGCTGTTGCCGTATAATCCCACTCAACAACAAAGTATCTGAATTATTTATGAGCGATAGCGCTGATTATTACCAAAACACCCGGGAAGACCTGATCCCATTCATCCCTGAGCACTATACAAAAGTCCTGGAAATCGGCTGTGGTGAAGGTAACTTCTGGAATCTGCTGAAACAGCAGGAATCCTTGGAAATCTGGGGCGTGGAACCAAATCCGAGTGCCTCTATCATCGCCCGTCGCAAAGCCCATCAACTGTATGAAAGCTCTTTTGATGAATGCGCTGAAGGTTTACCCAATAACTATTTTGATTTAATTATCTGCAATGATGTGATCGAACACATGCCGGATCATGACCGCTTCTTTGAACAAATCAAAAAGAAGATGTCTGCTAATGGTCATCTGATTGGCAGTATGCCTAATGTGCGTTACTACCCGGTCTTGCGTAACCTGATTTTCAAAAAGGACTGGCCCTATGAAGATGCCGGCGTACTGGACCGCACCCACCTGCGTTTTTTTACGGCCAAAAGCATGCGCCGTACTTTTGAAGAGCATGACTTTACAATCGAAAAATTTGCCGGTGTAAATTCACCCGGCCGCTTTAAATTTTTTATTCTTTTTCTAAACATATTGTTGCTCGGCACAGCCATGGACTCCAAATATCAACAGTTCGGATTCAGCCTGACCAAGAAATAGAAAAAATAAATTATTAAGAATTTTAACGATCTTGAAAAACTGATTGAGCGATGACAAGACGAGGCAAAATTTTTTGAAAAAGCGCAGTTTACAGAACCAGTAAATGAGCATTTTGATAAAAATTTTAACGAAGTATTGGCAAGCTCAGCAGTTTTTCCTTACACACTTATAATTGGGAAAACACCAAATGAACAATATTTTCTATGCGCAATCTGGAGGGGTTACATCTGTAATCAATGCCTCTGCCTGTGGCCTGATCGAAACTGCCC
>Ga0255765_1002841_pt1 | contig 19204 bp, 15 predicted proteins | sample 041ome_8_FD_179965 | JGI IMG/M metagenome (GOLD analysis project Ga0255765, IMG submission 179965) | Coastal salt marsh microbial communities from the Groves Creek Marsh, Skidaway Island, Georgia - 041407BS metaG (version 2) | ecosystem: Environmental > Aquatic > Marine > Intertidal zone > Salt...
GGTGATGCGTTCGGTGATGATGACTCGTTTCGTGGGGTGATTTATTATATTATGTCATGCGCGAATGACGTATAATGGTATAATCGCGCACCATTATGTGGGATGTGCGCGCGCGCGACGGGGCCACATGTATTCGGACATGTGGAACACACGCGATGACGCGATGACTGACGTGTGGTGTTTGTTGTGTGCGACGCGAATGAAATAACAGCCGAACTCCATCACCGTTGCCAAGGGCGAAACTGTTGAGTTCGTGAACAACAAGGCGTTCCCGCACAATGTTGTTTTCGACGAAGACAACGTCCCGGCGGGTGTCAACGCCGACGCCATCTCCCACGAGGATTACCTCAACGGCCCGGGCGAAAAGGTGACCAACAAGTTTGACGTCGCGGGTACCTACGGCTACTACTGCGAACCGCACCAAGGTGCGGGCATGGCTGGTAAGATCATTGTCCAATAAGTGCGCAGCTGTTGTTTAAGGTTTCGGCGCTCGGCTCGCTCGCGCCTCGACGCGAGCGACGCGACGTCGAGAGTCTCAACGGTGTGAAGCACCAAATCAAGACGATTTAATACAAAAATCACCCAAATAAAATGCTATAATCATCATCATAATTATCACAACATCATAATCATCAATACGTATACTACGCGCACTAGAACGGTTGGTCTCGTCTGTCAGACGCGCGCTACGCCGCCGACGTCGTCGTCGTCGGTTCGCATCGCGCAAAGTTGACAAAGCCGGCGTGCGGGTCGGCGTCGACGAAGCGCAGCGTGAGGGTCTCACCTAACACCCCAGCACGATCGAGCTTAATGACGGTTTCAAAACCCAAGTCTTCGAAAATCACCAAGGCTAAATCGTCGCCGCGAATGAGCTTGACGAGCGTGGCGCGCCACCGCGCGTCGGCGGGTTGTCGCGAAAAGTAGACGTGCGACCAATACTTTGTGGTTTCGCGCTGGGATTTGATCGCAGCACCGACGCTCGCGCCGACGTCTTCGGTCATGCGCTCTAAAGTCTCGGCATCTGCGAATGGCAGTGGACGTTCACCGCGCAGATGCGCCTTGATTTGATAGTGCGCCAGGATATCGGTGTACCGACGAATGGGCGACGTGAATTGCACGTACGCCTGCAATCCCAAACCCGAGTGTGGTCGCGGCGTGGCACCGCTCGTGGACGAGCTCATGGACATACGCATGGCCATGTCTTGACAAATACCTTCAGGAATGCGATCCCATTCGTCGTCAGACATCAAACGCGGCTCGTTTTGCCCGCGGTATGGTAACGGAATGCCTTCGCGCGCGCCGTACCCGCCGACGACGTCGCCGACGAGCACCATCATTTCCGAAACCAACATCCGCGCTGGTGCCTCGCTATCGAGCATGGACATATTCACAGTGATGTCTTCATCCTCGCCTCCGCGCGCAGTGGCGCCTTTGACGTCCAAGTAAACCTCCGGGAGCAAAATGGTCACAGCGCCGTCATCCGCCCGACGTTCGTCTCTCGCGCGCGCCGCCGCGTACAACAACCTCAAATCCGCGTCACACGTCGCGCTTTTCAACTCGGCGTCGACGTCGTCGTACGTCCATCGTCGATCAAGTTTCACATAACTCGGCATGATTTCAAAATCCAACACGCACCCTTCGCGATCGATATCCGCGCGCACCGTCATCGCCTCGCACTTGTCGCCGCCCAGCGACATTGGCCCAGAGGCGAGCGCGAGCGGGAACATGGGAACCATTTCGCTCGGGTAATACACCGTCGTCGCCCGACGACGAGCGATGTGGTCGAGTGCGCTATCGCGTTCAATCCAACGCGTGGGGTCGGCGATGTGCACCCACACTCGAATGACGCCGTCGTCTCCGAGCGCTTGCACGCTCAATCCGTCATCTACCTCGACGGTGCCCGCGTCGTCGATGGCGTACACCTTGAGGTGAGTTAAATCTACCCGCGTCGACGCGTCGGGGTCGGGTGGAGCGTTGGCTAATAACGCCTGCGTGGCCTCGTGCGCGTGTTCAGGGAATTCAATCGGCACATCGTACCGGCGAATCGCTAGATTTTCGTGCGCGCTCCACGCGCCAGTCGCAATCAACGTCTTCAACGCGCTCTCGGGCGAGCGAGAAAATCCAAGCTTGGTGAGCAAATCATCCGCCATGGCTTTTTCCCCGGGAGAGTGAAACTTGTCTCCCAACGCATACGCCTGTAATGCTTCGAAACGACGCACGCGGGCACCGTTATCTTCGTCATCATGGCGCCACAACGTCGCCGGGTCTGGCTTGTCCCCGCGCGGCGCCGCGACGGCGGCTTTGATTTCATCCACAAACGCGCGCTCCAACATCTCCACGCGCGCCTCAGCTTGAGCTTTTCGCGTAAGTGCTTCTATTTGTTCCGCCGTGCGTGGCTCATATTGCCCCTTAGCCTTTGTTTTAAAGTACAAACCACCCGCCGGAGAATTGAGCATGCGATGCGCCGCGTACGCGCGCTCGGCATCCACATTTCCAAACACCACGTCACTCACGTATAAAGCGTCTATAATCTCATCACCACTCGCCAACTCATGTATTAACTCCCAAGCACTCGCAATGAGCGAGTCGTCTTCCACGCACTTGTTCGCAAACGCCTCCATATCCCGCGCGACGACGCCGGCGCCGTAATTCGCCTCGACGGTTTTCTTCGCCACCTTCACCGTCTGCTCCCCACCCTCACGCACGATCCACCCAGTCTTACCATCCGCTCTATCTATCATACCTAACCTCGTCTCCCCCTTACGCGAATACGCAATCACATCGCCGACGACCGCATCTTCCGGCGCCCGCATCCTCCCGCCCGACGCCGACGCCGACGCCGACGCCGCTCGACCGCGCGTCGTCGGCGTCGGCGTCATCGTCATCGTCGTCCCACGCGCCGACGCCGCAAACGTCATCGAACCCAACGACATCGAACCCATCGACATCGAACTCATCGACATCGACGACGCACTCCACCCCACACCCGGTCGTCTCGCCGACGCACACCACCGTCGTCCACGACACACCGCCGCCATCGTCGTCGTCGTCGTCGTCGCACCCGTCGTCGTCGTCGTTCCTCGTGCCGCGCGCACCGCGACGCGACGCCCGCCGTGCGTTGCGCACCGCGACGACGACGACGACGCACGCGCGGCGGCGGCGGCGGCGACCACCGCCACGGCGCACCGCGACGACGACATCGGCGACGGACGGAGTGACGACGACGATGGGGTCGTGTGGGCGGGTGTGTGGTGTGTGTTGTGTGTGTGTGTACCCCTGGGTACATACATACATGGGTGGGGTGTGTGGGGGTGGGGTGTGTGTACCCCTGGGTACATACACGGGCGCGCGTGATTTCAAAATTGGCGGTCGTCGCCTCTGGTGCCCATGGATGGAATGATGACGCGCACCGCACTGTGCGACGACGCGGAGGAGGACGACGAGGAGGATAATCGTCGTCGTCGTCGTCGTATTGATTGATTCGTTTCGTTTCGTTTCGTTTCGTTCGTTCGTTCCCGTGTGTGTGTGTGTGTGTGTGTGGTGCACCACGCGCGATGGCGCACGACGCGCGCGAATGTCGCAGTGCGCCGCACGCGTACGAACCGATGAGCGGGGTGAAGATGCGCGATCGCGTGGTGTCTGGCGCGGTGGTGAAGTCAAGATTCGATGCGCGAAAGTGTGTGAGTGATTACGGTGAGCTCGAGCGCGAGCCGCGCGGGGGGTATGGGTTCGTGGGCGTGGTGTTGGAGCGCCGCTCGGGGAGGCAAACGAACGGGCGAGGCGGGGAGTACGCGATGTGGCGGGTCGGGGAGCTGAAGAATGGTGGTGGGAGCGTCAGTGTGAGTGTGTTTGGTGATGCGTATGACGCGTATGGGGCGAGCGTGGAGGCTGGTCATATTGTGGCGGTTTTTGACGCCAAGTTTTATAAATCGATGAGCGTGAGCGTGGAGACGACGGCGCAGGTGCTTAGAATCGGTCGAGCGGTGGATTACGGTGTGTGTAAGGCGACGAAGAATGATGGCACGCCGTGTACGAAAGCGGTGAATGTGGCGGAGTGTTTGTATTGTGAGTTTCACGTGCCCAAGGCGATTAAGGCTTTGGCCAACGCGTCGAGGCAAATGACGTCGGCGTCGGGGAAGCGCAACGCGTCGGCGGCAGCCACGACTGGGGATTTAGCGCGTAGTATCAAGGCTCGAGGGGCGTCGACGATGAATATCGGTAAAGAATCACACATGAATCGACCGGGTTCTGGCGTCATGACTGGCGCGCCCGCATCGAGCGCGCGGGCGATTGGAATGATTAAATCAACGTTTGGGTACGTGCCCAAGGCGGCGCTCGGCGCGGCAAAGCCGACAGTGAATGGCGGTGGCTGGAACGGCGCAAAGCCGCCAAAGACGATGTCACTCGATGACGACGAAGATGACGTGTTCGGGGCGGACGATAACCGATTTTTAGTCGAGCAAATCAAGAAGAATCACTCCGCCACGGTGCAGCGCAACAAGGTGGACAAAGATTTAGCGCGACAACGCGCCATCGCGGCGAAATTACAAAACCCGTTGGAGAAATCAGACCCGAACGATACGTCGACGAAAAAGCCAACAGGTCGAGTCACAGTTGAGCACAAGCCTTTGCCGACGCATCTCAATGCGGCTGGTTTAGTCACTGAAACGGTGGAGAGCATGAAGAAAAAGCTAGACAGAGAAATCTCGCGGCGAAAAGAGCTCGAGGCTGAAAACGACGCGCTCCGACGACGCTTAGCCTCGTTTGAATCGGCGGCGACGACGACAGCGGCGGTGGCGTCGGCGACGACGACCGGGCGGGTACCCATGGCGGAAGTTGGTAATCAAATGTCGTCAGGAACATCGTCATTTGGAGTGAAGCACCCCGTCTCGGCGGCGGGCAGCGACGGTGCGGGCGCGAGCAAAGCGCAAAAACTGTTTGGCAATGTCGCGGCGACGGCGAAGTTGACGTCGAGATACGCTGAGGACGCCGCTGAAGAAGATCACGACGAACTCATGGGCGTGATGGACAAGTTGGAAGAACGTGATCAATTAACGGCGCAACTGGCGCTCAAGCGCGAAACAAAGAAGAAAGTCTGGCACTGCGCGCAATGTCGAACGAAAACCGCGCACTTTCCCAAGGAGTGCAAAGATAACGGACACGCAATCAAGGAGATTGAATCCCTCATGCGTTACTTTAAATGCAAGGCGTGCAATGAGACGAATGTGTCTTACGACGCTTTGTTGCCAAAGAATTGTCGTCGAAACGGATGCACGAGCGTCATATTCACGCAAGTCACCGCGGCGGATGTCACCGCAGCCTGCAAGCCCAGTCGTGCAGAAATTTCCAGCGCTGAGGCGCGGGGCGCGCAGCCTATTGCCGAACGTGAGGCGCTCAATGCGCGCGGTATCGAGCACGGGTTCCGTCTAGACACGATTCACTCGTCCACATGAACGAAGAATGAAACTACTACGCTCGCTAGAAATATAATAAATGCTAGTCTACTACTTTGCCGCCGCTTTATCTACGCCAAGCTCTCGTTCGAGAGGTTTGACGTAACGCTCGCGAATATCCGGCACTAACTCAGCCGCTTCGCGTAAAATGTCAAGCGCGCGCTCGGGATCGCCATTCAACTTTACCGCGCTCGCCAAAGCAACTTTAATTGATGCGTCTGACGGATTCAATCTATTGGCCTCGCCCAGAGCTTCGCTGGCGAGATTTAAATCCCCAATACGCGCTCGTGCGACACCTGCGCCCATGAGCGCGCGCGACCGCTGCATGGCGTTGGGCTCGGCGCGCGCCGAGTATTCATACGTCAACGCGGACTTTTTCCATTCTTTCAACAGTGCATACGTCTGTCCGAGCGCAAAAAGCACCGATGGGTGAGCGTTTCCTAAATCTTCTCCGCGCAGTGGCTTGTTATCACTCTCGGTGCTAGATGACGAACCATCTTGAGATTCCCCACGCGCCGCGCGCAAAAGCAAATTAATGGCGAGCGTGTTGTTATTCTCTGAGCGCGCCTTCGCCGCTGCCTTGACGAGCTCTAACGTCGCCCCTGTCATAATGGGTGCGTCTTCACCCGAGTACCCTTTGCTTGCCGCCAGAGCGCGCGTGGTTTTGGCAAGATCTTCAGCACCAAGCGTTCGCCGCGCAAACGTCGAGCTTAGGAGTTGATTTTGCGCCAACGCGTACGTGCTCGACGCGAACCAGTAGCAATGCACCGCTTGAGGAAGCTGCAGACCAATAACTAACGCGGGCAACGTGAGCCATTCGAGAAACAGTTTCACAATTGTCATACCCCGAGATTTTTGCGCAGCTTGCGCGAAATTTGCGTTGACGTTTGCGAATAACGCCGCCGCGGTGAGCACTGGAAGCACCCCACCATACGTCCCCATAGGTGCAATCATCGTCCCCACATCCACCGCGGGTAACGTCAGGTCGCTGAACCACGCGGTACCACCAGCGTTGAGGCCATTCATGGCGCCGTCAGACGCTAAACGGCGCACTGCCATCACCGCGCACACAAATAATGGAATTTGCGCCAGAGGACCCGCGACCAACCACGCTGGATGCGCCCCGACGCCTGGTGACTTTGCCCGAATATCCTTCACCGCGTCCAAGACATCTCGCACACCTACACGTTCGGCGTCTCCACCTTTTGAGGCCTTGGCGAGCGAGCTCGCGGCGCTAAGTGTCGCGCTGGCGCGTATGGTCTGCACGCTCACCGGCGCCATAGCCGCGCGAACCACAACCGCACTCGCCGCGAGCGTGAGCCACCACGGCGCACCAGTGAGCGAGTGTGCGTACGTCATGGCGTCAGCGACAACCCCCACGGGGTCTAGCCCAAACGCCACGTCTCGCGGTTCTACGGCGCTCGCGACGACGCTCCAAGCCTCGCCCGCCTCACCAGCGTGCGATGAAGATGTCACCCCAGATGCGCGCGACATCGACTCCGCGTCTACAGAGACGTCTTTGGCAATCGTAGGCGTCGCGTGCGTGTCATTTTCGTCGTCTCGTTGCGCACCAAACGCGAAACCACGCGTGAAAACGCTGGATGACGTCGACGCGCGACGCCTCGAGCGTGTAGACGTGGACGTCGCGTCCTCTAGGCGTGCGTTTGACGCGACGAGCACGCGCGTGCACGCATCGGGCACGACGAGCCGACGCGCCACGGTCACACCACGCGCTATGCCTCTCGACCGAGGCGACATTTTCGCGTGCGAAGGTGTGTGGAGTTGGCGAAGCCGGAGGCGTAGCGTGTTGCATCGTCGACGTGTATTCGTTTCTATTGTCAATTCTAACGCCACTAAACATCCCGTCGCTCCGGGGAGACGTAATCCAAACCTAAAGCCGTAAACACGTCCTCTTCGGACGTGACGCTGATTCGAGACATCTCAGCTTGCTCGCGGTCGGCATACAAGCCTTTGTCTTGAAGATTGAAGCCTTTCAATTTGGCCCACAGGCGCATACTGCGGTTGAAACGCATAGACCCAGTAAAGTACAATAGTGCCGTAGGTAACTGTGCAGAATGGTAAATTTTGATATCCATTCGTCGGTGTACCGGAGCTTTGGTGTCCGAGTCATCAAGAGGGCGTTGGAGGCGTGCTACACCCATGTAAGTGACGTCGCCGACGAGTAAATCATCGGTGAGAATGCCAGACCGGGGACTCTTCCCACCTGGACGCAAATCGTTCAAGATGTGCATCAACAAATCCGTCATGCGCGATTCATCGCGACATTCTACGAGTACATCGATGTCACCCGATGATGATCTACCTCGGCGAAAAGAACCGACGCAGTAGCAGTGTACTTCGTCGTCCATGAATGTATTCGCCGCTTCGCGAACCGCTGTCGCCAAAACGCTCACCTCCTCTCGCGGAATGCGCTCTTTGAACTCTTCAACGTACTTGAGACCAATACATTGCGGTTCGCTAAGCGTGCCTTTCGGCGCTCGGCGTAAATCTGCAACACTTTTATAGCCTTTTAAGAAGAGTTTGTGCGCCGTGACTGGCCCAATTCCATGCACGCCGGTGAGTTCGAGACACGCCTTGACATCTGGTCGCTGCTTCATCTCGTCTAACGCTTTCAATTTTCCAAAGCTTAGAATCTCTCCCACGTACTTTCGAATTTTTGAAGTCTTCTTGGACAACATAGGAACCGAGTCGCATTGGTCTGTGGATGTCACTTCAAAATTCAACGCGCGCAACGCGTTCGCCGCTTGATTGTATTGCTTACCACGATATTCGTCCCGCAAAGCAGATTTGTAAATTTCTCCGAGCTCGGCGAGAATATCCGCAACCTTGGTGTTGCACTCCATGACTAGCTTTTTTTCCGTGTACGCGTTTGGTTGACACACAAAAAACTCTCGACGTTTCTCAAGCTTTTCGTTATCAACAAAGTCGCTCGTCCATATAGCCTCACCATGCGCACCTTTGAGCATGAGCGCGCTCGCACGCTTTGCTTGTGATGACTTTCGTTCCACGGGCGCCAGTGCGTTTCCACGTTTGTTCGTCGTGCTTACCGATTGAGACATGTCGTCGATATGTGGAATCTCTGGGAGCGCGGCGACATGCACGCGAGGCGCGTAATCGCTCTCGCTCAACCTCGACGATTGCTTAAAGCACGCCGTAATCCATTCTAAATTTACCTTTATAACGTCATCGGGCAAGTCGTCCATCGCCTTTGCGAGTACAATGTTATCCTCACTCGCGATGACGTGAGTGACTTCTCCTTGCTCGTCGTCAACCTCCGCCGCCACGCCGCCCATGCGCGTGAGTAACTTCGCGAGCGTCGCCTTACGTTTCGCCGCAACGTTGACAAAGAGCGCACATACACCATCCATGACATGATTTGTCGACGTCACGAGCGCGTGTGCGTCGTCAGTGTCATCGGCATCGACATCGCCTTTGGGTCCGGATGCCGTCGCCAGCGCGCGCGAATGGAGTGCCAACATTTTCCTATACGGCTCGCATCCAGGCGCATCGTCGCTCGGCTCATCCATATCGACGCCTAATGCGTCGACAAACATCGCTGCGTTATGTTTAAGATCCTCCGTGTGCACTTCAGACGTCGTCGAACGCGACGCACGAGGCACGTCCAGGGCGTCTCGCGCAATCGTCCCGGGCGCCGCGTTTCGCGTCAACGCCGAAGGCTCGCTCGCTAAATCTCTCGCGCGTAAATCTTCCGGTAAGATCAACGCACTCGTCGCCGTGGGCGATGATTTATGCACGCTCCGTCGGGAACGACGCTTAGCTCGACGACCATCGTCATCGTCCTCACCGCGCGCGTCTCGTTCCAAGAGCGCTAAAATGTCCCTCTCTGGCGTCGACACCGACCGCCTTCGCCGCCGATGTTTTCGCGCCCCCTCCGCCTCTGCCGCGCCGTCGTCTCGCACCATCTGTGTCTAAAGTGTTTTAGCGCCTAATCTATCCTCCTCTATCGATCAAAGCTCGCCGTCGTCGTCTAAATTGTCGTCGTCGTCGTCTAAATCGTCCTCGCGTCCACCCGGCGTGCGCGCGACAACCAACTCCCCGTTCGCCCCACCGCCCCCGGCGCCCGCCCCGCCGCCGCCCGCGTGCGACGGCGGCAGCACGCGCACGCGCACCCCACCGCCCGCCCCGCCGGTGCCCGCGCACCCGCGCGCGATGTCGTCCAACCGCGCTTGTTCCGCGCGCTCGAACGCCTTACCACTCGCGCTGCGATCAAACGTCGCGTCCGCGCACGGCGTGCGCGCGCCCAGGGCGTACGTCCCGTTCGAACGCACGCGCGCGAATGTCATGCACGCGTCGTTCGGTGTCACACGCGTTGAGCGTCGTCGACGTCGACGTCAAAGCGTGCGCGCGAGATTGTAACGAATTTAAACGACGACACAAACCGCACTTCGAGTCGTCATGCGACGACGATCGAAGCAACGACAGCGATCGAGGCAACGCGAGGGCGGCGACGAGGGCGTTGTGGGCGGTGACGGCGGCGGCGGCGGCGGCGGCGGTGCGGACGACGAGCCGTCGACAGCCAAGGATCAACGACGGGCGATGATGATGTCTTCGACGACGACGAATGGTGCGGGACACGCGCAGTCATTGCAGCAGCAGCAGCGACGGATGAGTCATGATTTAGCCAGCACGGGGACTGCGCCGCGCGCATCGATGGATGGTGCGTCCACAGCGGGGACGGAGGTGACAAACGGCGTTCGCGCCGCGGATGACGCCGAGCGTCGGCGAGGCGAAGACAAACGAGGGGAGAAACGCCTGACGTACGCACCACTCATCGCGTGGGCGATTGTTTTAGCGAGCGCGAGTGTGATGCGTGAGATTGCGACGCGCGCGGCGGCGCTGACATCGTCGTCGTGGGCGCGCGGTGGGGACGCGTCCGCGCTCCAGCGGCCAGACGCGTTCGCCACGGATTGGTTTGACGACATCTTTGTGTCGTATGGGCCGATATTACCTTTGCTCGCCATGGGTTCGCGCGCGGTGATGCGAGTACAATCGAGAGCTGTCGGTGAAGAGCTCGCCAAGGAGGTGCGCGTCTACGTGGTTCTCGCGGCATTTCGAGTTGGAGCGTACGCGACGCTCCGAGCGGCGTTTCCTCGCGCATTCATCAGCGACCACGTGTTTTTAGGTGCGAGCGTGTTCACCGCGGCGCACGGTGAATTTTTATCCAGTGCAGTGGATTTCCTTACCCTCGTTGGACCACGACGGGGGAATCCATTGCTTCGTACGGGTGTCATGCTCGTCGGCGCGTACGCGCTCGCGCTCATGTGCGCCACGGCGTCGTTGTGCTTTGTCACCGCTCGTTGGTTCCATGATCCAATCGACACAGCGTTCGCCATGCTATTCGGTTGGTTCACTTTGCAATTGCCCATGACGAGCGCCATCGTGCGTCCTCGCGCGCACGAGCTCGCCACCGCGTTGGCGCTCTAAACGACGAGTCGCCTCTTGAGACAGCTTCTTTCCGCCGCGCGACGTCGGCGTCGCGCTCTATGCTTGTAACATACTCCACCTCACGCACGCTGAACACATGCAACATACCATACACATGCGTATTTTTTATCATACATCCATCGTCAGCCGTCGTCAGCCGTCGTCAACCGTCGTCAGCCGTAGACACGAATCAAAGCACCACCTGGCACATTCACACCCACGCGGTGTCCCACGTCGTGCGCGCGAGTCACCGTTGAGCGTCGACATTCGTCGACGCCGCGCGCTCGCGAATGATGACCACCAACGGCGCGTACCACGTGGTCAATCAACCTGGCGTGGTGCACGTCATGGCGACGCCCACGCCCGTGGTGCACTACCAGGGCGCGGCGACGACGACGGTGATGATGCCCAACCAGCTCGTGACGAACGGCGTGTACGTGCAAGAGCCGTACGTGGGGCCGATTTCCATGGTGCTCGGGGTGTGCTTGTTAGGTTTTTTGTGCCCGCTGGTGTTTCTCTGTCCGGTGCGTGTTCGCGCGCGTCGCGAGGCGTGCGTCGCGGTCGTCGTCGTCGCGATAAGAGGCGCAGCGGATCGAATGCGTGAATAATTCCGACTCGTTCCCGACGACTATGACGACGATGGGTGTGACATTGTGAACGAAACTGACGGTAAAACGTGTTTTGGTGTCTTTTCGCGCATCGTATTCACAGTGCGACACGCGCACGACGTTCGTACCCGCGGTGGCGCAACAGCCGCAAGTCACGCACGTGTACGCGCAGCCGCAGACACAACAGATGACTTCGTCGCCCAAGATTGTGCCGGGAACGCCGACAAACTATTATCCAGCAGTATAAACGACGTATGAGACTTTTGGTGATGGTATGATCGAGCGTTTGCTTTTATTTTTCATAATATTTTAGCGAGAAACACACGCGAGCGCGTCGAGCGCTCCTCTGTAACACAACAGCAGTCAACACATTCAATGACGACGACACACGACGACGCACGCACGCGATTTTGTGGTGACGCGACGCTGACGTGAACACGAGGTACGCGCGTAGATTCCACGTCGCATCACATCGTTACCATGGCGCCGTCTTCGTTTGAAATAATCCAACGCGGCGACGCGGGTGACAACACCAATCGCGACGGAGACAAAGACGGTGGTGAAGATGCGGCGACGATAGCGTTACGCATGCGCCGCGATCCCGAATGGGCGACCAAGGCTGCGGAGTCCTTCGACGCCTCGCTCGGTGTGCACGTGCGAGACGTCACGGGGTTGTTGAGTGAACTAAAAGAGTCTCAGAACAAGTTGCACGGGAAGATTATAGATGCGCGCGCCGCGGCGACGTGGGCGACGACGATTGAAGGTGCGACGATTACGCTCGGAAAGCTTCCGCAGTATGTAGATAAAGCTCGCAGTGCTAGTCGTCGAATGGTTGAGTTGCGCGATCGCTTAGAAAAGGTGGAACAGCGCGTTGCTAAGTTGCCAGCGAGCACAAAGTGAGCGGGTGACGTCTTCGCGTTTCCGAGGGTGGCGTGGGACACCGCGTGCGACGGGATTGTGAAGCACACGTCGCGACACACCTTGGCGGGAAATTATTGGTAATTTCAGTGGTAAGTTGGTGGTAAGGTCATGACATGTGGCATGCGATGCGCTCGCAGAACGACGCTTTTGGTTGTCATGATGTCGAATATGGCGTTTGGCGCGAAAGCGCAGCGGGATACATTCGTACCGGAAGAATGCTCGGGTGAAAGCTTAGCTCCCATCGAGAGGTTATGCGACTCGAACTCGAACAGTTTCAATCGCGATGCGTGTTGTGCACTGCTCAATGAGCTGAACGCGCTTGAATGCTTTTGCAACAAGAACATCGGCGAGGTGGCGTTCGAAGTGAGACAAAGAGTGATTCCGGTGACTATTTCTGCGGCTGACCGTCTTTGCGGCATTGCCATTAAGATTGGCAACGAATGCACGCCGATCCCGAGGTTCACGATAGAACCAGTGCCGTCACCACCGCTATCGCTGACATCGCCGCCACCGCCGTTAACGGCGCCGTCAGCGCCGCCAGCGAGTCCTCCACCGACGGCGATTCGTTCGCCGGCGTACATGTCGGCGCCAGTCAAAAGCACGTGCGATGTTGATGGTTTGATATCACTCATCCAAGCCGGATGTTCAGCCATGGGTGATGAAAGTTCCGTGCTTAGCTCGCGGATCGCGCCGCAGTGCTGCGATGCGCTCGACAAGCTCAACGAGCGGTTGTGCTTTTGCGAAAAGGACCTTCGGGTTCGAGAGATTTTGAATGAGTTCCCCGCGAATTGGCATAAGATGTTTAGCGATGCCCCAAAGGTGTGTAGCGGCCTCGTCATACGTGGCGGTTGGCAGTGTTCGCCATACATCGCTCGTTCGCCGCCACCGCCGCCACCACCGCCACCGTCCGTGTCGCAACCGACGGGTGGCGGATACGTCAGACGCCCGTCGGAACTGGATATCCAGCGAGCCAAAGAGCGAGTGTGTACCGTGAGCGCGTTCGCGAGTATTCTCGATGCTGGATGTGCGAGTTTGCCGTATTTAGATCCGAGCACGAGTAAAGCTCAACGATGCTGCGAACTCGTCGGTTTGATGAATTCGGCGTTATGTTTCTGCTCACCCATTCTCACGCCGCTCATCGACTCATCGAGAGCCGCGATAAACCCGATGTTCGCCGCCACCGCGCACGTGTGCGACTTCCCTACATTCGCATACGATGGATGCGTATTCGTAGACGAACCCTTACCCACGATGCCTCCACCTCCATCGCCACCGCCGACCCCGACGCCGACGCCTTCGTCGTGGTCGTGGTGGCCGTTCGGCGCGCGACAGCAACATCCGGCGCCCGCTCCCGCGCAAACGCCGCTGTGGCCGCGGCGCCCCGAGCTCCCCCCAGCCCTCATCGATGGCTGATTCTTATGCGCTTGTAATGCATTGTACGATACATGACATAAAACGACGACATAAAACGACGACATAAAACGACGACGACGATACATGACACATGACATAAAACATATATACATGAACGCCCGTGTGAGTGAAAATATCTAACCGTCTGTCACCGTCCCATCCTCACAGCGCAACGCGCACCGACACGCGCGAAGCGAGAGACAGGACGAGGTGCGGGTAGGTGTCCATGCGTGCCGCGCGCGGACACGCGTGTCCGCGCGCCGCCATCGCGCGGCGCGCGCGGCCGACGTCGCGAGGATTACGCATCACCGTCAGCAGCATCCGCGGCGAGAAAAGTGGCACGACGACGACGACGACGACGTCCAAGTACGCCAAGGTTATCGGAGGGCGAATTACGGCTCCAGATGTGGGTGAACGCACGTGCGCGGTGCCGTACTGGAACGACGAGCGCGAGAAAAGCGTCTTTGTTGGTGATTACGCTCGACGCGCCATCAAGGCGAGCGGCGCCGAGGATTTTGTAGCGTTGCCATGCGTGGAAACGTCGGTTGCGTTACGGGCGTTGAGGGAAGAAATCGACTCTGGATGGGCCACGCATGAAGTGCTAGGCTGCGGACACAGCTCGCAATGGCCGGAGATATTCAAAGCCGCCGAAGCGTTGATTCGCGACGAATTTCCGAGTTTTGGCGAGCGGTGCGAAATCTTGCCCGGTACGAATTGGCTTGAAGACGAAACGCAGGCGATTGATTGGGTGATTCGACGACCGGAGAAACATATTATTGCGAGCAAGATTCACTTTGCCACGCGATTACATCGTGATCCCGATAGTTGGACGAATCCCGCGACGACGCAGCGCCCGCGAGACAACTGGCCCGAACTTTCAATGCCAGAAAGAAATCGCTATCAATACCGATTCATCAACGTCTGGCTCGCCACGAGTGCGCTTGATCCTACTGGTAACGCGTGGCAAAGTCCGTTAGTGGTGATGTTGCCGCGTGAAGGTGGCAGAAAGGAGTGGATATTTGAAAAGCGCAAGTTGAGTATGACATCAGAAGGAGCCAAGGATGAAAACGTATTGTCGGATAAGTTCAATCCGTTCGATCCCACAACGTGGGTACGCAGCGGCAATCGTCTTACGCGCGGCGCGTACACGAGCAAGAAGAGCATGGAGGAATCATCCGCGGCGGCTGAAGAAGAGCTACGAGGCGAAGACGGCATGACGGATGCCGAGCGCGCGTTTGAGTTTCCCGAAGTCGTGCACCAAGACGAGCAGCAATTCGTCACCAATGGTGCGTTACTATTTGACTCTTTTGATTGTTGGCACGGCGCCGCGAAGTGGACAGAGGATAAAACATTCAAGAAGAAGCTCACCGATCTCGACTCTAAAGGTCGACAACCGTTTCATCAAGCGCGGTGTTCGATTGAGATGCGATTTCGTGTGAAAATCGACATGGAAGACGCGACGACGCGAGTGAAATGGGGACCATTCACATCCGCCGTGCGCGATGGCAAGTTTCTCACGTCGCCGTTGCGCGATTCCGAGGCAGTGTATGATTTAGACGCCGGTCGTATTGTCACATAGAAGAAAATCAATTGTAATAAATATTTCGCCGCTCGCCGCATTCTACTACACGTCTCTACATTGTTATCTCGCTACTCGTCGCTCATCACTCCAGGCGGCGTTCGATGCTCATCGTGAACAATAACGCGTCACCAGGTCGGATGAATTGCCCCGATCCTCGGCCACCGTACGCAAGCTCGCTCGGTAAGAAGAGTTCCCACTCGTCGCCTTCGCGCATCATCCGCATCGCCTCTTGCCAACCAGAGATGACTTGCTTGGGCGCAAACGTCAGCGGCTTGCCGCGCTTGTAACTCGAATCAAACTCTTTACCAGAAATCAACGTCCCAGAATAATGACACTCGCACGGGGTGTTAGGACCGATCCCACCAGGCCCCGTGCCCGTCTTTTTCACGCGATATTGCAACCCGCTCGGCGTCGTCGTCACCCCCTCCTTTAACGAGTTCGCCTCCAACCACGCCCGGTCGCCCGGATTCGTCGCGTTCACGGATGACATGAATCGCTTAAACGTCAACTGTACGCTATCCCCTGGGGCGTTCACGAGCGCATCCAGGATGTCATCAAACGCGTACCCTCGCGTATCCGCGCCGTTTACGCTCGTCAACACGTCGCGCGCTTCAATGCCAGATTTTTCCTTGGCTGCGTTCCCGTCGCCATTCACGCTCGCCACGAACGCCCCGACGTCCGCGGTGCCACTTTCCAAGGTCAACCCTAGCGGTTTCGTCACCTCACACGTGAGCGTCATGTAATTCGTCCCCGGTACTTCCTCCAACGTCGACGCCGATATCGTCGTCATCCGTCTCGTCGCCCGGCGTTGCCGATGTCCCCGGATGTGTCGTCGTCCCGCGTGACCGCGACGCGTCGGCTGTGTCGGCTGTATCGTCGCATCCTTCATCGTCGTCATCGTCATCATCATCATCATATCCTCGTCGGTCCTCGTCGTCGGTCGTCCTCGTCCTCCGTGCCGCGCGCGCCCGTGCCTGCCGTCAGCCACTCGGCCTTTCGTCCGCCAGGCCTCGATGGATCGATCGATCGATGGACCGATCGATCGATGGACCGATCGATGGACCGATCGATGGATCGATGGACCGATGGACCGATCGATGGACCGATCGATCGATCGACATCGATGGATCGATCGATCGCCCCGCTGCCCCGCTGCCCCGCGCGGGCGCTGGGGTGACGTGGCGATCCACGCGCGCGCGTGGTCGTCGATGATGGACGTCCTGGGACGTGGACTATGCAACCTCTGAACCTCGAACGTCGAACGTCGCACATGGCACGCACATGGCGCGTGATGGCGTGCGAGTACGACGACATCCAGGGACCTGGACGCCGAATGCATGTCCGATGACGAATGTCCGACGACGATGACGCCGAATGTCCGACGACTGTCTGTCCCAGCGACGACGCTTCGCGCGAGCCGCGTGCGCGCGGTCAACGCATGACGACGACCGTGCACGAGGACGACGATGATGATGCGGTCACACGCAGACGCCGCCGCGTGTCGCATATCATCGCACATCATCGACAGGTCGATCGCGCGAAGCGTCGTCACATGGTGTTCACCGTGACCATCGTCTTCTTCTCGCGGTCGGCGCGATTGGTGACGGCGGCGAACGTCATCGCCGAGGGCGCGCGCGCGGTGGAGGGTTGCCAGTGCAATGTGTTTCGCGTGCGAGACGTCATACGAGACGAAGAAGACGTGCGAACGTACGATCGAGGGATATTAGACTGTCCAGTGGTGACGTTGGATGACATCGCGCAGAGCGATGCGATTATTTTCGGCGCACCCACGAGGTATGGACGACTGGCGCCCGAACTGTCGGCGTTTTTTGACAAACTGTCGACGTTTCACGAGGAGGGATGCGCGCTGAAAGGGAAGATTGGCAGCGCGTTCACCGAAGTTGGCGGTCCAGGGCATGGGTATGGAGGTCATGAAGCGACGTTGGTGACCATACACGCGTTATTTTTGCAACACGGCATGGTCACCGTGGGCGTGCCGCCGCTCCCGCCGCTCGAGGCGACGCCAAACGCGAGCGTGTTCGGCACGGCGCTGCGGTCGACGGTGAAATCTGGAGCGCCGTTGGACTTTGAGTCGAATTCAATCGCTTCGCGCGTGCGAGAGCTCAACGAGGCGGAAGTGAAGATTGCGTACGCGCAAGGCGAGTGGGTGAGCCTCATCGCCAAGCAACTCCACGACGACGGCGCGATTGCGTAGCGCAGCTTTCACCATTTGTTTTGCTTTGATTTGTTTTGTGCCGCGCCGTGCACGCTGAACGTATTGGCATTCATTCTTCTAGCCATCATTTTGTACATGTAATGCACGCCGCACAATCTATCGTAAGAAACGTTGATGTCGTTCGCCACGTCGCGCGGAAGCAAAGTTGTCGAAAAACTGGTTTCGCTTTATTAAAAACACATGGATTTTTCGTTTATCACGGCTAAAATCTGAAGCTGCCGCGCGACTGCGAGCGCGCTTCATTCATCGCATACGCACAACGCCAAAGTCAACGACGAAAACACTCAGCGACTGTTGGTTATTTATTGCGAGAAGACGTTAACGACGCCCGGGTTGGCGATGTGCTGCTTCAACGCCTCCACCGGACCGACGCCGGGGAGGAGAACGGTCTGCGCACACACACCAAGGAATGCAACCATAGCCAATCTGCCGTTCTTGATCTCCTTGACCTTGAGCTCAGCGAGAGTCTTCTCATCCTTGGCGTAGTTCATCTTGTCGAAGAGACCCTTCGGGTAGCCGACGTCGGTGTTGGTGTCACCCTTGTTGTACCCAAAGAGCGGATCTTCGTTGACGCTCCCCGGGTTCTTCATGTCTTGCCATCTGCGAACTTCAGCCCAGTTCATCATGGCCATTTGGATGAAGAAGAGCGTCGACGCCGGCGCCCAGTAGGTGTACGTACCAGCTTCAAGCCAGTTCGGGCGGCCGATGGCTTCCGGAATGGCAATGCCGGCGACGCCGAGCATCGCCCAGCGCGCGTGTTGGAGTTCAGCTTGCACCATCCACTTGCGCATCTCCGGATCGGCGCTCAAGCTGAGCGGGTCAAAGCCATAGTCACCCGGGAGGGAGCCATCTAAGTGCGCAGCCGGGGCCTTACCCGGGTACCACACCGGTCTGTCCGCCGCAGACGCGGAGACGACAACCGAGGCGCGGGACGCCTTGGCGGTGACGGTGGCGCGAGCCTTGAGCCTGTATCGACGCGATCGTCAAAAGCCCGAAAAGCGTTAGTATCACACACACGCACAAAAAAACACAATGAACACGGTAGTGGCAGCAATCGCACGCGCTGCACACCACGCGCGTGCCATCTCCCTCCAATCCCTCGCCCTCGCGTCCTCCCTCGCGTTCAAACCGCCCCGCCGAGGGTTCGGCGACCGCGCGAGACGATCGCGCGTCGCCGCCCCATCGTCGTCGTCGTCGTCGTCACCGCTCGAACGCATCGAGCACGCGCGAGACCGCTGAGACGCACAACTCGACATCGAGTGCCCTCTCCTGCGTGCGCGTACGCCCTCACGCGTGACGCACATACGCGCATACGCCTCCCTTCGAGCGATACGATAGCGAGAGCGCAGATACGATCGGGCGCGAGATACGCCCTCGATCGATCGTCGCCCGTCGTGATGTCGTCGTCGTCCTCCTCGTCGTCGTCGTCGTCGTCGTCGCGTGCGTGATGTCCTCACGACGTCACGACCGACACACACACACACACACACACGCACGCACGCACGCGCGCGCGCTCCACGATGAT
>Ga0255765_1002854_pt1 | contig 19159 bp, 22 predicted proteins | sample 041ome_8_FD_179965 | JGI IMG/M metagenome (GOLD analysis project Ga0255765, IMG submission 179965) | Coastal salt marsh microbial communities from the Groves Creek Marsh, Skidaway Island, Georgia - 041407BS metaG (version 2) | ecosystem: Environmental > Aquatic > Marine > Intertidal zone > Salt...
AAAATCGACAGATACTGACAATAACTTACTGAACTTGATTGCATAGGGTGAACTATGGCTGAAGAAGAAGAACAAAAACGCAAGTTTAATTTTAAGAAAATTGCTCTGTTTGGCCTTGGACCAATAGCCCTCGTCGGAATTGGCGTAGGTGTTGGTGCATTTTTATTTATGCCAACGCAAACACCAGTTGAACAGGTAGAAGAATTAATTACCAAAAAACTGGAGCAAGCAGGGCAATTACCTAGCACGGAAGGTGAAGGGGAACTCGACGCTGAACCACAAAAAGTCGCGAAAGAAACTCCCGCAACACAAACTTTTGTGACGAGTTATTATACATTTCCAGATGATTTCACGACAAACTTAAAAGGTTCGAAAGCCTTCTTAAAAATCAGTGTTGGCGTTTCAACACAGTATGACGCTACAGTGGTAGAAAATGTCGAGATGCATCAATTGGCTTTAAGATCTGAAGTTCTTGGCGTTGTGAGCGAGCATACTGTCGAAGATGTTGATGGAAAAGAAGGTCGCGATACACTTGCGGAAAATATCCGGTTAGCAATAAATAAAAAGTTGGAAGATCTTGAGGGCTTTGGCGGAGTTGAAGGTGTATTCTTTACTTCGTTTGTTCTTCAATAATAAGGTTGAACCATGGTTGGCTCGAGAAAATTATCAAATGAGGAGGTGGAAGCACTTCTTGGAGGCTTGGAAGCAGATAAAAAGAAACCAAGCGCCGCTGCATTTGACCCAAATGAAGTGAGAGAGTTTAAATTTGGCTCTGAAGATCTTTCACTTCTTGGTGATTATTATGCGTTACGGCTAATCAATGAGAAAATTGCACGATCCGTCCGCTCAGTATTTTTACCCATGCTGCGTGTTCTCCCAAGAATTTCATCTTTTCCACCTGAGGTTAAATCGTTTGATGAATATACTGAGAGCAGCGATACGTTTGCGAGTATTACAAATAGCCGTATTGAAGAACTACGGGGTAACTGTTTGGTCGTCGTGCAAGCCCCTTTTATTTCACATCTCACAAATTCCTATTATGGTGGTTCTAAAGTTCAGTCTCTGTTTGAAAACCAAGGCGAATTTACTGCGACTGAAAATCGTATTATCGAAATTATTTCAGAAGGCATGCTGTCCTCTATGGCTCTGGCCTGGAAAGACTTAGTTGAAACGAAGTTCGACGTTGTAACTCGTGAAGAGAATATTCAACTCATATCCTTTGTGGATGGTGATGATACTGTGATCGTTTGTTCATTTATGGTTCAGATGCCACAACATGATCCAGTGAGTTTTGACATCGTTTACCCTTTGCAAACATTGAAGCCAATTTCTTCACAATTACGTTCGCGCGTGCAGAATGAATATGCCGTGGACGATCGCACTTGGAAAGAGCGGTTGCAGAATGCGGTACTGTCTATCCCCCTAACATTATCAGCGGAGTTGGGTCGTCCTAAAACGACACTTGGTAAGTTGTGGAAGTCAAAAGTGGGGGACACATTTACTATGCCGATACCGGAAAACGTATTGATCAAAATTGCGGGTCAGAGTGTCTTCAGAGCCGATGTCGGTAAAGTCGGTCCCAACGCAGCAGTATCAATGAAAAACCGAGTTAGAGATAATAGGAAAAAAGATGGCTGAAGAAGAAAACAATGTAGAATCTGTCGAAGAAGTTGCAGAAAATCTCAAAGTCCTTGAAAACATAGATGTCGTTTTGACAGTCGAAGTTGGTAGAACAGAAATTACCATTCGGGACCTATTGAGATTGAACGAAGGTTCAGTCGTCGAATTAGATAGATTAGCTGGAGATCCACTGGATATCCTTGTTAATAATACCAAAATTGCCAAAGGCGAAGTCGTTATGGTCGGTGAACGTTTCGGCGTACGATTTGGCGAGATTGTTGATCCAGAAAAGCGGGTAGAAAGTATTTAAAGTGATTAGTAATTTATGTTCATAAATTTGACTGACCATCAGTGATACTTATAAAGCTCTGATTATAAATATTAATTTCACATTGGCATAACTTCTGCAACTTGACAGTAGGAGTTATGTATGAATATTTCGTTTGATAAAATAATTGTAGTGCTCGGGTTCCTGGCTGCGCTGGTTGCGATACAAGTAATCGTGAAGATTAGGGGTCGTGATAGCACCACTCTTGATAGCAATGCGTCTAAGATCAAGCTTCGTTCGCGTATAAATCTATCTAATAATGATCGAGCTGATTTACTGAACGTGGATGGAAAGTCTCTTCTAATAATTTTTTCGAAGGGCGCTCAGCCCAATGTAATCGATATCACGCCTCCATTTGAAAACCCAGAGAATGGACTCGTAAAATGAAGCAAACCATTATTTTCTGCTTATGTTTGGCGTTTGGGATCCTCCATTCAAATTTAGCGATTGGGCAAGACTTCAGTGCCCTAGGAATGCCTGCGATAACAGCTTCGGATGGGGCTGAGGGAAGCACAACTTATTCACTCTCTCTTCAAATTCTTTTATTGATGACGGCGCTTACAGTTCTGCCATCACTTGTCTTGGGGATGACTGCGTTTACGCGAATTATTATTGTTTTATCTATTCTAAGGCAGGCTTTAGGAACTCAGCAAACTCCCCCAAACCAAGTTTTGATCGCGGTGGCTCTTTTCTTGAGCTTTTTCATCATGGGACCAGTCTTTGAGGTACTGTACCGCGATGCAATCTCCCCATTTCTTGATGGCAATATCGGGATTGAACGCGCTATTACGGATGGAGTTGCCCTACTAAAAGAATTCATGGTGGCAAATACGCGTTCTGATACTTTAAATTTGTTTGTGGATTTATCAAACTCTGGTCCATTCGCGAATGAAGCTGCGGTGCCATTAAATATTGTGCTTCCTGCTTTCATAACTTCCGAATTAAAAACAGCTTTTGAAATCGGCTTTCTAATTTTCCTTCCGTTTTTGGTCATTGATATGGTGATTGCTTCGATCTTGATGTCATTGGGGATGATGATGCTGTCTCCAATGCTGATCTCTCTTCCCTTCAAGCTGTTACTTTTCGTACTTGTAGACGGATGGGCAATGACAATCGGATCCTTATCGGCAACATTTTTGGTATGAACGATGGCGTATGATCAAAATGTACAATATTTAAGCTACGCTTTTTGGCAGATTGTTATGACCGCTGGTCCTTTGCTAGCGATAGCTTTGGGCATAGGTTTGATCATTGGTTTAGTGCAGGCAGCAACTTCAATTCAGGAAATGACGCTTAGTTTTGTTCCCAAGTTATTTGTTGTTTTAGGAGCTGTGGCGCTTTTAGCGCCGTACATACTTAACTCACTTACTGAATATTTTTTATTTATATTTGAAGAAATAGCGTTGAAAGGGCTTTAAATGACACCTTCACTAAGTTTCCCTGCTCTAGAGCTGCAAAGTCTTCATATTTTTATCTTAACTCTTTTTATCGCCTCGCTTAGGGTAGGCGCTTTTCTCGTAGCTTCACCATTTTTTGGATCTCGAATGGTCCCTCTCCCAGTGCGAATAGTCTTTTCAGTAGCCTTGGGGCTGGGCGCGATGACTTATGTGCGTTTTCCGAATAATGATATTTTAATGTCTGCAGAAATTATTCCGATTATATTTCAAGAAGTTATGCTTGGCTTAACCTGTGGAATGATACTGAATATCTGTTTTTCAGCTGTTATTCTGGCAGGTGAAAAGATTGCGACTACTTCGGGGTTAGCCTTTGCTTCGCAAGTGGACCCTGTTAACGGGGCTCAGTCTCCCGTAATAAGTCAAATTTTTTCATTATTCTTGTTAGTATTATTCTTCTCATTGAATGGCCACTTAGTAATTTTTGAATTATTGTATAAAAGTTACCAGAAAATACCTATCGGCAGCTTCAATAGCCTTACTGAAACTTTCAAACTGGCACTCGAAGCTTCTAACGTAGTTTACATGCAGTCAATAATGATTGCTTTACCTATAGTAAGTTTAATCTTCTTAATGAATTTAGGTATAGGGTTCATTACGAAATCCGCGCCTCAATTAAATTTATTTTCGTTTGGGTTTCCTCTGACAATCATGGGCGCTTTTTTTGCCATTTATTTTTCGATAGACGCTTTGCAATTTGCATTCAGTGATTTGATAGAGAGGTCGTTAAATTATGTGCGAATGGTATTAACCGGAGTTACTAATGGCTGAAAACGAACAGGCACAGGAAAAAACAGAAGAACCAACGCAAAGACGGCTTGAACAAGCCCGAGAGGAGGGAGATGTTCTTTCATCTAAAGAAATGTTGGTTTTCGCATCGGGTGCTGCAACATTATTGATACTTGGTTCAATGGGGTTTTTTTCCAAAGGCATTTTAGACAATTGGGGGAGCTTATTCTTATTCGGAAATCCAGAAGAACTAATAACAGTTAAAACCCAAAATTCCTGGCGTGCTATTTCAATCATACTATCTGGCACGGCAATTTTTGGCGTTCCCACAATGATTTTTATTGTCCTAACTCAGTCGATTGTTGGAAACGGTGTTACGCTCAACTCAAACAGTATCAAGTTTAAATTTGACAAGCTAAACCCAATAAAGGGCTTTCGCCGAATATTTTCATTGAAAGGTTTGGTTGAACTTGTGAAGGCAATAGCTAAAGTTGTATTGTTGCTCGGTGTCGTGATTGCCTTTCTATGGTATTCACTGCCGAGAATTATCTATTTAAATACTGGTAGTTTAGACGACGGTATCCAGGTTCTTTACAGAATAGTGGTACTTTTTGTCCTATCCATCCTGATTATACTTAGCGTAATTGGGATTGGCGATTACGTTTGGAGTCAGTATTCTTGGCTGAAAAAGTTACGAATGTCTCGCCAAGATCTGAAGGAAGAATATAAAGATACTGAAGGTTCGCCAGAGGTAAAATCCCGTATTAGAAGGTTACAAATGGAAGCTAGCCAGCGAGCTATGCAACAAGCTGAGGCTATTGAAGATGTTAAAGATGCAACTGTTGTGATTACCAACCCTACGCATTTTGCTGTTGCTATCAAATATAACCCTGATCAAGATACTGTTCCACTGATTTTGGCGATGGGTAAAGATATTGTTGCGAAACGGGTTATTGAGGAAGCTGAATCGTATGCCAAGCCAATTGTAAGAGCCCCGGTTCTAGCGCGTGCCCTGTATTTCACTGGTGAGATTGGCGGTGCGATATCAGAAAAGCTTTATGCTGCAGTCGCCTCTATTTTGGCTTATGTCTATCAATTGGAGCGAGGTGTTGAGGCAACTTTACAAGACATCGACGTACCGGACGAAATGGTATTTGATGAAACTGGTAGGACTATAAAGGAATAGCAGATGGCTTCTAAAAAGCAGTCAACAGGGGAGATGATTTCATCAGTCGTATTTTTCGTCGTCGGTGTTTTGTTGCTCACAGAAGGTTTGTCGCGTTTGAATGGTGGTGATCATTTATCTGGAGCAGCTGGTATCTTGGGTGGTCTTTTCTCCCTTCTGGCTGCTTTTCGGTTCAGAGTACAACGTGCGTATGAAAAATGGTGGAAGTAATATGCAAATTGCCTGTGGAAAATGTGAGTTTTATTATGTCACCCATGACAAGACGCGACCCTGGGGTTGTAAGAAATTCAATTTCAAATCGACAAGACTACCGTCGCAAGAGGTCAAGCATTCAACTGGCATGGATTGTGCTTACTATACCCAGAAAATTGTTAACAATACTTCTGAAAAGAGATCGTAATGGCTACCAGCTCAACAAAAATATCTGTGGAAGACAGTATTCAAGTGGCGCTTGACGCAGCGGATACCGCAACTGGAGTTACAGAGGAATTCAATAATATTAGAGAGCAATTTGAAGTCCAAAACATACAAGCGAAGAGAATTTATCAATCGATAACAATCATTTTTGCAAGCTCGATTGCTGCAGCATTAATCTCTCTAACTGTGGGCTTTTTCATGTATTATAAAGCCCTGAGTACATTACAAACGAATTCGAATATGGCGATAGAATCTATCGCAATCTTTTCTGAGAATGTTGGTGAGCTGGCAAAAGCCGTAAAGACGGTAGAAAGCAACACAGAAAACCAGGAGACGATCAAAAAAACATTGGGAGCTCTTGAAACAGCGGCGCTGAAAGCAAGTGAAGATGTTTCTGGTGCGGATGTACGGTATAATAGTGCTATAAAGATGGGCATAACTGAGACAGAACGTTTGATCAAAGACTTTGCATCAACAACGCTTGCGGAACTAAAGGATCAATCTTTTGAAACCCAGACTCAATTGTCCGAGCAAATCGCACAGATACAAAGCATCTTTGAGCCTGCTGAAGCAGAGGGAGAAGATGAAAATGTTCAGGCTGAAACTGATAATCTCGTAAAAACCTCGCAAATTGTTGCACTAGAAGCTAAGATTGATGAGCTCATGCTTTTGCAAAAAGACATTGCAGCAAAGTTGTTAGAGGAAAAGAGAAAGGCTGAAGTTCAAGCGAAAGCAAAAAAAGCAACGCCTAAACCTGCTCCAAGAGCACCTGCAAACCCATTGAAATTCCCATGAGTGAAGAAGAACAAAACCTTGTAGATGCTGAGAACATGGCAGACCAAGCCGTGGAGGAAGCCGAGGCATTGCCTGAAATCGAGGACTTTGATCAAAATGGACTGTTACTGAAGATAGCAACAAATGGCCTATCAATCCCTGACTATGTGAAGAAACTCCAGGAAGCGGACATTTTGGTGGCAATCGATGGTAACATTTACCAAGATGGTCCTGCAAAACTGCGCGAAATGTTTATCCGTGGACTAGATGAAGAAGCGAAATGGCTTCTAACAATATGGCGCGATGGGCAGGTTTTTGATATTTTGATCAATATGCCGATTGAAAGTAAGTTTGGTCTTGCGACCGAGCAAGAAACCGAATGGGCTAAGGAAGAATTTCATAAGCATACTTACGGCGATTTTAAATCCTATCAAAACTATGAAATTTACCGGGATGAGCACAATATTTGTGATGTTCTGAGCTTAGAAAAAGATCCACTCGCAGGACTATTTCCCGCAATATGGCTGTTGAAGTATCGGTTATATCCACCGTTGGGTGTCCTGCTTGTATGTTACTTGTTAACTTTTTTCATTAATGTTTATCTTTTTGTCATCACATACGTTGTGCTTTCACGCTTCATCCATCTAGCTCAAGACAATATTATGAGATCCTTCACACTTTTTGCAGGCAAAAAGCATTACATGACCATCGCTGGAACGAATGAGAAAGATGTCAGTGTAATTGTGAAAAACATAGATCCACAAAACAAAATTCGTTTTGAAAGAAACGCGATCAAGAAGCGAAGCGTAATTCACAAAGTAATTGTCAAGGATAGTTAGTAAGTGGTTTGTGACTCAAGGTAGTCTTAAAATAATCAGGTTTACGCTGTCCCTGAAATGATATTGCGTCGTTTTCTTGCAAAAGAAGACGGAATATTTTCCATTTTTCTATATTTAGCAACTGTTCTCCGAGCAACGCCAACGCCCTCATTTTTTAGAGTTTCGACAATAACATCATCGCTGATTGGTGCGTGGGGATCCTCTTGGTCTATTAGCTTCTTAATTCGATATTTTATAGATGCTGCTGATTTCGCTTCGGTTGCATCGTCTTGTTTCACACCCACGCTGAAAAATGCTTTCAGCTCAAGTGTGCCACGAGGTGTTTGTATTAGAGATCCAGTTGTAACCCGGCTGATTGTGCTTTCATGCATGCCAACTGCTTCGGCGATATCATTTAAGATCATTGGCTGAATGTATTGAGCACCTTTTTCAAGAAATTCTATTTGGCGCTTTATAATTTCGGAACCGACTTTCAACATCGTTTCGTTTCTTTTGCTTATCGCATTAGCAAGCCATTTAGCTTCGGTAATTTTTTCGCGGATGAATTCACGCTCTGTTTTGTCTTTGGTAAGCTTGTTTAGTTCACGCGCATAGTCTTTACTAATTCTTACATCTGGGAGTGTCGAGTTATTGAGTTCTACGATCCATTCACCGCTGTCTTCACGTACATGTAGATCAGGTTCTCGAATGGGGGCATCTATAAAATCAAAATCCGTTCCTGGTTTCGGATTAAATGACTTAATCTTTCTAAAGATATCTGCAATGTCGGCGTCAGAACATCCACTTCTACGTTTTAGCAGATCAAACTTCCCAGATCCAATTAGATGCAAGTTTTCAAGTATCACAGCCATATTTTTACAATAAACTTGCTGTTCCAAAGCTTGGAGTGTTAAGCACTCTTTCAAGTTGCGTGCAAAGAGGCCGGCTGGCTCGATTTCCTGTAATTCCTGCAGTACGTACTGAACAGTTTCCTGATCGATATCGAGCTTTTCTGAAATTGAGTTGATATCGCTTTCCAACCATCCTGTCGGCTGTAGATCCTCAATCAGGGCTATCGCAACACGCATTTCTTTTGGCGCAAGCTTTAAGCTTTCAGCAAAAGATAGACAGTGCGCAAACAAGGATTTTGATTTCTCTTCAACTAAGCTCAAGGAATCAAAATCTGTTGCAGCCTTTGCTACAGTAGATTTTGGGATGTAACTTTCGCCCGTTTCGAACTGATTTTCTTGGCTGACTTTACTTTCAGCTCGTGTTTGCTCGTAAGGGTTCGCATCCAGTGTACGATCAATTTCATTACTTTTCTTTTGCTCACTTGATGGCGTGAGTGTTTTTTCCGAAAAGCTGCTTTCTTCAACGAATGGATTATCTTGAAACTGCTCTTCCACAAATTCGGTAATTTCCAAATTTGTCATATGCAGCAGTTTAATTGCTTGCTGCACCTGTGCAGTCAGGGTGATACCCTGCTTCTGAGATACTTGTAAGTTGAAGTCCAATTTCATGACTTTTCTCCACGTTGCCTGTGGATAACTTTAAGTCTTTTTGGACCGGCTAACAAAAACTTTAATTGACATGTTTGAAGTGTCAAAATATTGACACTAATTGTATTTGACGTATTTTCTCATAAATAATCCTAAACTTTCCAAAGATTGGTCGTTCAATAATCCTGAAGACAGATAAATGTCTGTATCTGAAAGGTTTAAAACATGGCAAATATAGGTGCAACTACAGCGTTCTATAAGGTGGAGACATCCCTTTCGCGCGCTAACAACGAAGTAAGCAAAAGTATGGAAAGGCTTGCTACAGGTCGGGCGAATGCCAATGCTGGTGATCGATCTTCTTTTGTCGCAATGGCTGATACATTCCGTCTAGATTTCGCTGGAACAAAAGCCGGTATCAAAGGCGCAGGTGTTGTGATGGGTTACCTGGAAACAGGAATGCGGGTGATTGATGCCGGCTCATCTTTGATGGCGCGCTTACAAGAATTGGCAGTGCTCGGCGCGAACGGTACAAACACGGCTGCTGATAATGCTGCAATAGACGCTGAGGCTGAGGCCATCGCTGATGAATTCAATAGGATGATGACCGCGTCAACTTATAAGGGGCTCAATGTTTTCGCGTCTTCCGAAAAGGCGTACAATGTATCTGTCGGTGGACGCAGTGCGGTAATGTCATTTGGAGTCGCAACTTTCACCTACTCAGATTTGTACACTGGTAATGCGTTGGCTAAGAAACCATCGTCTGGAGCCACTTCTGTCGGTGTTTTGACAATTAAGATTGAGTCTGTGCAAACGCAACTTAACACTGCTCGGGTCCAGGCTGGCTCTCAATACGCAGCGCTAGAAAGTGCATTGAATTACACGATGGATTTAACTGCGCAATATGAACTTGGTTATAACACTGTGAATGATGTGAACTTTTCAATGGAAACCGCACACTTAGCAAAAAATCAAATTTTGCAACAGGCCGCTACAGCGATGTTGGCGCAGGCTAATCGCGGACAGCAGGGCTTACTGCAACTCATACAGCAGTAATCTAAAAACAATATGAAATTTATCCGACGATAGGACGGAGGAAAACATGGCAAATATAGGTGCAACTACAGCGTTTTATAAGGTGGAGACATCCCTTTCGCGCGCTAACAACGAAGTAAGCAAAAGTATGGAAAGGCTTGCTACAGGTCGGGCGAATGCCAATGCTGGTGATCGATCTTCTTTTGTCGCAATGGCTGATACATTCCGTCTAGATTTCGCTGGAACAAAAGCCGGTATCAAAGGCGCAGGTGTTGTGATGGGTTACCTGGAAACAGGAATGCGTGTTCTTGACTCTGCGTCGTCTCTATTAGCGAGAATACAAGAGCTTGCAGTTTTGGGAGCTAATTCTTCCAATACTACTGCAGATGCAGCGGCAATTGATGCTGAGGCCGAGGCTATCGCAGATGAATTCCATAGGATGATGACCAAATCAACTTACAAGGGGCTTAATGTAATAGCCTCAACTGTTGGTGAGTATAATGTATCGATTGGTGGTCGTAGCGCGGCTATGACATTTGGACTTGCCGCTGTTACATATGGTGCCTTATATTCAGGGAGCGCACTTTATCAAAAGCCCTCGAGTGGAGTTGCTGTAATCGGTGCGTTGACTGTGGCAGTAGAATCCGCCCAAGCCAATATCAACACTGCTCGGGTGCAAGCGGGCTCACAATACGCAGCGCTAGAAAGTGCATTGAATTACACTATGGATTTAACCGCGCAATATGAACTCGGTTTTAACACTGTGAATGATGTGAACTTTTCAATGGAAACCGCACACTTAGCAAAAAATCAAATTTTGCAACAGGCCGCTACAGCGATGTTGGCGCAGGCTAATCGTGGACAGCAAGGATTGCTGCAACTCATACAGTAACTAAAATAATACGAAGTTATCTAAATTTTTTTGGGGCTGCATAATCTGCAGCCCTTTTTTTCATATATATTATCATTATTTCTGGTATAACTCTTGCATTCACTTTAATCCATCACCTTGGGTGCACATATGTGCTGTGTACGGAAAATGATTTGATATGAATGCAGCATCGGAAAATCAATTGAATCAAGAATTGGACCTTGAGCAACAGGCTAGTGAAGGTCCTGACGGTGATAGTCAGTCTGTTGAAACAGATACAAAAGCTACAGCTGACTTTGCATTTAAACTTGTTAATGCCGTGAAGTCCATGAACTTGGGTGAGATCTCATATTATGAGATGGTTAATACTTTCACTTCGGCAGATGAATTAAAGTGCGTGTATCTGTTTATCAAGGCTTTACCTTATGATCCAATAATTCCCATATATCCGGAGACGCCTTTCCTTTTTTTCAAAGGCGTACCAATCCCGCGCGCCTTTGATATTTCTGAAGATACAGCCAGAGATATAGAAAATTTTATGAAGGGACAAAACAGCGCCTATTATACAGACTTAAGATTGCACGATTTGGATGAAAATTACCTAGATTCATATGAAAGCGCGATCCGAATTTATAACGATATGCTAGATAAAACCCGGAGATCATATCAAGAAAATGTCAAGTTGGCAAAATCTCAAGTCATGGAGATTTCAGCTGTACTCGTTTGCTTGCTCGTCATTATTATTACAATTATTGGAATAAGCTAACGGTCCATGACGAGTAGAAAAGGTAATTTTTGATAAGCAAAAAACCTTGAATATGAGTGACCAGTCATAAAGTTAACACTCCACCACATTTTTCGGTTAAAGCGGTTTTGCGATCCAGTCCAATAAGCTTCGCGTTCAATGTTTGGAAAGTATTTTGAGCGAATTTTTGGTGGTTCGCATTCCACACAGACAATGCTTTCCAATTCTTCTAAAGAAGGCAGGCGCCAGCTACCGCCCAGTTGTTCGTTGGCTTGCCGAATTGCGTCTGTAATTTCGTCCTGGCTCAGTCTTATAGTTTCTCCAGTGCATTGCCCCGTATCATAATCCCAGCGCTGGCCCACAGAGCAACGCAGCCAGACAATGTTATTTCTAACATCTTTAACAATATGCCCTTCTTCAAAAAATTGCGCATGGCTTGCCATCGGTACAGCAAATACCGATGCTACAATTAATATGAAGATTCTTACCATTTTGAAAAATTACTCCTTTAAGCTAGAATGCATGATATGTGCCAAAAACTTAATAATAAAAAGTTCAGATGGTATGGTTTTTGTATATGACTAGCGAACAGATTGGAGTTATCTGATGGATTTAGCGTCATTAATCGGTTTCATTGGTGCAGTTGGGGCGATCGTGGCTACAATGATCATGGGTGGCGGTGTTGCCCCATTCATTGACACGCAGTCTATTTTTATCGTGTTTGGGGGCACATTTTTTTGCGTTATGTATCAAAACCCGCTTCCAGTTTTTCTTGGAAGCTTCGGCGCGATGTCTAAAGCATTCATGCCGCCTGTTAAAAAGATGGATGAGACTGTTGAGCGCATGGTCGAACTGGCTGGGATGGCGCGTAAAGATGGGATGATGGCGCTAGAGGGACAGCCTGTACCAGACAAATTCTTTGAAAAAGGCATGCAAATGTTGGTCGACGGTGCTGATGAACAGAAGCTTGTCAAGCAAATGACATCTGAAATAGCCTCCATGAAGGCACGACATGAGGCAAATCATAGCGTCGTTCAGGCTTGGGTGGACATCGCACCAGCAATGGGAATGATTGGTACCTTGATTGGTCTTGTGCTTATGCTTGGGAATATGGGTGACCCTAAATCAATCGGTCCTGCCATGGCGATTGCTCTTTTGACAACTCTTTACGGTGCCTTTGTGGCGAACGTTATTTTCAACCCTATTAAAGGCAAACTCGAATACTATACGGCTTACGAAATTACTTACCGCGATATAGTACTGGAAGGACTTCGCGGAATTGCACGCAGTGAGTCTCCGCGAAACATCCAAGATAATATGGCCGCTGCTTTGCCTCCCAAATTACAAGCAAAATTTGAAGTAGCCGCATAATTAATTGCAAAACCTGTTTTGTACCCCGAGGATTTGAATTGAATGGCTGAAGAAATTCTAGAAGAACAACAGGACGAGGAAGAGTGTCCTAAGTGCCCACCTGCTGGTGCGCCCGCTTGGATGGCGACTTTTGCGGATATGGCGACTCTTCTTATGGCGTTTTTTGTTCTAATTTTGTCTTTTGCAGAATTTAATGTTCCAAAATTTAAACAGATCTCAGGTTCCTTAAAAGAAGCGTTCGGTGTCCAAAAGGTTGTTCCGGTTGTTGAACAGCCAAAGGGTACAACGGTAATAGCTTTAGAATTCAGCCCCAACCCAACGCCATCTCTTTCAACAACGCTGCGACAAGATACGACAGAATTGCAGAAACCTGAATTAGACCTGCAGACTAAAGAGGACGATGCGCCTGACGGAAGTGAAGCAGATAAGCAAAAAGAGTCAGATTTTGATGGTGCTGGTGGGGAAGGGGCAGAGCAACTTGAAGCGACCGAGTTGGCAAAGCAACTTCAAAAAGCAATAGATACAGGAGAGGTTACAATTGAGACTCTCGGTGAAAATGTCGTTATCAATTTCCCAGAAACGCAAGCTTCATCTGAGCAAATGCAGTCCATGATCGCCGATGCTCTTGAAGCATTAAATGAAGCAAGAGAAAGCGCGGGTGCTTCAGAAAGCGAAGTACTCTTTGGCGGCATTGAAGCTGAATTGGAAAAGTTGGCAGCTTCAATGGATACAGCTGAACAGCAAAATGGCGAAGGTGCAGGTGGCTCATCTGAAGAAGCCCAAGAACAAATTCAAAATGCGTCCCGTACGACTGAAGAATTGACCATCGCGTTAAAAGAGCAAATTGATCAGGGTTTAGTTTCCATCGAGCAAAGGGAAGACAAAGTATTTGTGACTGTGGGTTCGGGCGGTGCTTTCCCATCAGGAACAGCTGACCTGACTGATGAAGCGCGTCGTATTTTAGATCGAATTGCACTTGCTTCGATGAGTCCTGCGAGTGAAATTACGATAACAGGGCATACAGATGATGTACCAATATCCAATGCACAATTTAGAGATAATTGGGATCTTGCAGCTGGGCGAGCAGCAAGTGTGGTGCAAGCGATCGAGCAAACGGGCCTCATAGATGGGAATAGATTATCGGCGGTCAGTAAAGGTGAGATGGCGCCTGTCGCTGATAATACTACTGCTGCAGGACGGGAAAAAAACAGACGTATTGAAATAGAAATTCAATATTAATCTCTAATTTATATTAAAAAGTGTCGTTATTTTCATCAGGAGCATAACGTATGGTAGAAGTCGCGAAGCCAGATTATCTTAGTCTTGTTAATAAAAGTGGTTCAGGCTTCAATGTATCTGAATTAGTAAATGCCATGGTGTCTGCGGAAATTGAGCCACGACGAACCTTGGAAAATGATAAATTAAAAAAAACCGAGACTGCTATTTCTGGCATCAGTTATTTGAATTCACAAGTAACAAAGACTATGAATAATTTTACCACAATCTCATCAGATAAATTTTTTTCTACCACTAGTACAAATTCTTCAGGAGTTGACCTCACAATTACCGATGAGTCAAAATCGGCTGTAGGTAAAATTTCTATTGCGAACGTATCCACCGCAAAGAAAATGGTTTTTGAATTTGCTGGATTTACTAGTTTAGCAGGGTCATTTAGCGCAGACTTGGCAATTAATTTTGGCAGCTGGTCAGAAAGCTCGGGAACTTATACATTCAGTGGTTCGGGTACATCGGTGAACGTAGATCAATTTAGTGGAAAAACATTACAGGAAGTCGCCGACATATTAGATGCGGTTGATGGAATATCAGCGCAAATAGTAGATAAAACAGGCACAAACAATAATTATTCTCTTACAATCACTGGAAGTTCGACTGGCGCATCTGCGGGTTTCCAAATTGTGGACTCATTAGCTGGAAAAGATGGTCGTTGGGAAACACCAACAGATCCATCAGCAGATGCTTACAATAATAATTACAATCAGTTAGCGTCTGATGCAAGTTTTGATTTCAATGGCGTCACCCTTACAAGAACAACAAATTCGATATCTGATTTGATTGCAGGAAGCACATTAGAGCTTAAATCAGACTTCTCGTCCGCAGCGACAATTACGACATCACGTTCGAAATCAGCTATTGTACAAACGATTAATGATACTATTTTCTCCCTCAATGAGTTTAAAGCTGAAATCGATAAGTTGACAGAAATCGTTGTTGGAGGTGATAACGGACCACTTGCTATGGATCCAGCTGTTTCTAAGCTAAAATCAGATTTTAAGAAGTTATCGGTTGCCCCTATTTCAGGTTACGCTGACAGCGATATCTATCTTACAGAATTAGGTATAAAGACTAATGCGAAGGGCGAGTTTTATTTAGACGAAACTATTTTTAATAAAACTTACACAAATAATCCAGAAAGGTTCTCTGCCTTAAAAGATCACAATTTAACCACAAATAAATCATCAGTTACTGCGACTAAGTCTGTATATACATCCATTCCACCCGGTAAATATACGATATCAGATAGTAGTGGGAGTTGGAAGTTAGGGGATAATGTTTCGTTGGCACGTGAAGATTTAAGTGATGGAGGGAGTAGTTTTTCGACAAGTAGCTATCCCGGCCTCTTGATGATATCTAAAGCGCGGGATCCTGGTGACTTCACATTGTATGCGGGTACAAGCTTCTCAAAAAAAATTATTGATTTGATGAATGATGTTTTGGATGAAAGCTCATCAATAAGTAATGCGAACACAACTTATACAGCTAAAAATGGTGACTTATCAGAAAAACTTGAACAATTAGAAGAGAGAGAGAAGTTACTAAAAACGCGATATACTGCTCAATTTGGAGATATGGAAAGTGCTATGACACAATTTAATGGTACTAAAACACTATTAGAAAATCTTGTTGATTCTTGGAACCAAAAGTAAATTTTAAATTCCATATTTCTTAATTTTTTCAATGAGAGTAGTTCTCAAGAGTTTTAGATCTTTGGCGGCTTCGCTGGTGTTATTACTATTTCTTTCCATAGCCGCTTTGATCAAGACAATCTCAATGTCTCGAAGTAATACGCGTAGATCAATACTGTTGTGATAGTTGAATAAATTTTTAAAATCAGAGGCCTCGGGAATTTTATACTCATTGTCCTCTGTCGATATATTAAATGACAAATTATCAAACTGATCCCAGATAGCATTCTGTTCATCCGCCCGGTTTATAATGCTTGTTTCAAATCTTATTAGAAAGTTTCTCACATCATCGGCATTAATGTGTTTATTACAGAAAAATAACAATGCGCGCTCAACGACGTTTCGCAGTTCTCTTATATTTCCAGGCCAATTATAGTTGCGAAGGGCTTCCTCGGCTTCAGTAGAAAATATGGGTGGTTGAACACTTCTGTTTTTTAGTTTTTGTGCTATAAAGTGATTAATAAGAAGAGGCACATCATCTTTTCTTTCGTTCAGGCTTGGAACTTTAATAGGGAATACATTGAGTCTGAAAAATAAATCTTCTCTAAATAAATTCTGTTGAACTAAGTCTTCTAAGTTTTTGTGTGACGCACACACAATTCGTAGGTTCAATGAAATTTCTTTTTCAGAGCCAATTTTTTGGATCTTAGAGTTTTCTAACACGCGCAGTAATTTCGACTGCATTGGGGTGGGCATATCTCCAATTTCGTCTAAAAATATTGTCCCATTATGTGCTAATTCAAACTTTCCCTTGGTTGTCTTTATCGCACCGGTAAAAGATCCCTTTTCGTAACCAAACAGTTCAGCTTCAAGTAACTCTTGTGGAATTGCTGCACAGTTGATGGCTATGAAAGCGCCTTTTCTTCTGCTTTCTTCATGTAAAGCTTGAGCAACTAATTCTTTGCCTGATCCCGTTGGGCCAAAAATCATTGCAGGAGCATCTGCTGCACCCAACGTGGCAATTAATTTTTTTAAATCAACTGCTTGCTGGGTAGTGCCAATTATATGGTCGTTTACGAATGACATATAGATAAACTCGCAAATCATATTCTCGTAAAAGAATAACTGACTATCGAGCTATATGCCACAGTATTAAAAAACTAATTTTTGTCTGAATATCTTATTAGCAAGTTATGTTTTTCATCTTCTGTTCATGTTGTTTATCGATGAAAGCGCTGATTCTATTTGATAATTCGCTTTTTGTTTTTTGTGTGAAAACGAAATGGCGGCAGTTAGAATACCACTCATCCTCATATTCTGTGTAATGAAGCGAATTGCCAAACGACCAACGGTCACCAGACTTGAGATTAAATATAATTGTTTCAATGCCCTGTGCGGCGGCTTGAATAGACGGAGCGGTAAATGGGCCAAAAATTAAGTCACAGCGATCAATCAGTGCTGCAAGAGATTCAAAATCATCCATTAAATTAAAATCAGGGATAATTAATTTTTCTTTGAGTGCGTAGGGAAGCTCTGACAAATCTTCAGAAATATCTTCATATTGAAGACAAATTGGGTTCACATGGTCACTGTCGATGATATCTGCCCAATCACTCAAAAAAGTGTATGAATTTAAGCGTCTTGGATTTACCAAACCGCTTCTCCATGAGAAGCCTACATTGAGCCTGCCCTTTGGAAGATTATTCATCCAGTCTAAAGTTAGTTTTGGATCATGTTTTATGTACGGTTTACAAATAGGGCTAAGTTTTGGATTAAACTCCATCAAGCAACCTAAATCGCCATAAGGCATCCAATAGTCTATGTTAGGGTCCGCAAGGTCAAAGTCAGTCACGACGTCGACAGTTGGGAATGAGCGTTGCAATAGACTTTCGAGCCTTGGTTCTACGTGAAGAATAATTTGGCTCTTTGTTTTTTTCATGAATGGGCGTAGTAGTCCCAGTGTATGCAGGTGGTCTCCCACCCCTTGTTCAGTGACGAGCAAAATTCGCTTTCTTTCTGCATCTTCTAACGTGTTCAACTTCGAGATTTTAATGTTTTTAGGATCAAGTGGCATGATATTTTTCAGGGCTACTCTACTCCTGTACAAATCCCAACCTTTTGAAACTTTCCCATCAGCAAATAAAGCAAGAGCGTAATTATAGCGAAATTCAGCTTTTTTTCCCTCGTCAAGATCTGGCCAGTTTTTCTCTTCCCAGACATCAAATATTTCGAGAGACTTATCGTTTTCGCCTTGCTCGTAATATATGCTTGCTAAATTTACGCAATTTTGCACGTCGTGTGGCTCATATTTCAAAGCTGTTTTAAAATAAGTTTCAGCCTTTTCATAATCCCCTAAGTTTTCAACGGCATTAACACCCAAGTAAGTTATAGCTAGTGTATCTTCTGGATTAACCTCAAGTGCTTTGGACCATGCATCCTCAGCTTTTTTAAAATCCTTAATTTTGCTATAAATTTCGCCGATTTTCGTGTGAGATTTAGAAAAATTTGGGTTGGCCAATAATGCGTATTTGAAGGTTTTAAATGCGTTGCCAACGTCATTCTGCTCCAGAAAATCACACCCGATTTGATGCATGAGTTCAAAATCACTTGGATCAAGTTCCAATGCTTTTTGGTTACATTGCAATGATAAAGAGTAGTTTTTCTTATTGTAGTAAACAGATGCCAATAATTTCCAAAAATTAGGATTTTTATTATCTCTTTCGATGTTGCTAAGAAGCAATTGCTCTACCTCATCGAAGCGTTTTGCTTCAATCAATGGCACCAGATCTGGAATAGGGTTCACTGAATTCAATTTACGTAGCCTTAAGTTTGCTTTTTTGTTTTTGGGAAATTTCTCTAATATTTTTCGATATATTGACGAAGCTTCCACAATTTTTCCATTTTTTTCCAATTTTGCTGCCAAACGCATGTACTCGTTGACACTCTTCCTTGATTGTAAAAATTTTTCTTGATGCGATAAATCGTTCATTGGGACATTCTCGTTTTTTGCTAATAATAGCAAAAACTGTACCATGACGCTTGATTGGCTGGCTTTCGAAAAGCTTTAAGTCTAATTTATAGTAAGTTGATTAATTGTATTTTCGAAAAACAGGTTTTACTGGATCGCCCTGCAAAAAATCAGCTATATTGCTTTCTGTCGCTTTTTTACAAACTGACAGCACACCATTAACTACATTTTCAAAATGTTGAAAATCAATACTCTCATGCCGGTAACAAATTGAAATCCAAGGCATTAAAATACCACGCTTCACCATTTCCTGAGAAAATAAAGTTCTTAAGCTCATACATGTATCACCATTTGCATCAAAAAATTGCATGATGGGTGAGACAGACGGACCTGAAATTGAAATTAATGCTTCAAGTTTGTTTT
>Ga0255765_1002857_pt1 | contig 19150 bp, 17 predicted proteins | sample 041ome_8_FD_179965 | JGI IMG/M metagenome (GOLD analysis project Ga0255765, IMG submission 179965) | Coastal salt marsh microbial communities from the Groves Creek Marsh, Skidaway Island, Georgia - 041407BS metaG (version 2) | ecosystem: Environmental > Aquatic > Marine > Intertidal zone > Salt...
CGCCGTTCGACGCACGACCCCCGCCGCGACGACGATGCGACGATGGTGATGATGATGGCGCGCGCCGCACGCCTCCGTCGTCGTCGTCGTCGTCGTCGTCTGCACCGGTCACACACCAGCGCACCGCGAACACGAAAGACAAAAAACGCACGACGACGCGACACACACGCGACGCGCACACACACACACACGCACCGTCCACGCGCGCGGACGAATGCATGCATTCAAATGGTTCATGCGTTTGAAACGCAGGGGTCCACCACAGGTGTCCGACCGACCACCGTGTCCGACCGACCACCGTGTCCGACCGACCGACCATTTCCATCCTCAACGTATATCACCCGCATCGCCGCGGTCGCGCGCGCGCGTAGTGTGCGCCCACGCGCGCCCATGTCGCGACCTCGGTCGTGGCGATCGCGCCAGCCGTGGTGTGTGTTCGGACATTCGGCCGGCCCTTCGCCCTTCGCCCTTCGCCCGTCCCCCCCCCACGATCGACCGATCGACCGATCGCGACCAGGCATCGAGGCCTCGACGCGCGATCGAACGAGTGAGTGGCCGAGGCGCGGCGACATGGGCGAGGCGCGCGAGGTCGTCACACCGCGACCAGGAGGACCAATCATGCGATCTGCTCTCGCCCGCGCCACGCCCGTGGTGACGACCAACGTCAAGCACACGACGCAACGACGACGATCTGTCGCCGTGCGCGCGAGCAAGGTACGTGACGATCGCGTTTTCGCAGCGCTCGCGCAGCAGCGTCGTGGATGGATGGATGGATGGATGGGTGACTCGCGGGTGTCGCCGGATGATGGATGATGGATGCGTCCGTTCGCGAATGGCGCGGCGAGGCGCGCGCGCGTGCGGGCGCGGGACGCGCGCGCGTACGCGTGGGGTATATCACACGAAAATCGATCGTGGACGTCGTCGCGCGCGTTCGATCGCGGGTTACGCGCGGTGCGCGTCGCGATCGCATCCATGGATGGAAACCCCGTGCGCCGTATCTGACCTTTATCCCCCGCGCGCGCGATCGCGTGTGTCGTTTTCGCTACGCAGGGGAACGCTGTGTCTTCGGGCTACGCCGCCGCGCTCGTCGATGCGTGCAAATCCGGAGATGTGCTCGAACAAGTGCACGCGGATATGGAAACCCTCGACGCGTACGTCAAAGCCAACGCCGCGGTGGCTGGGTTCTTAGCCAACCCCACGATGGCTGTGGACAAGAAGAAGGACATTTTGGCCAAGCTCGGCAAGGAGGCTGGGTTCCACGCGTTTACGAGCAACTTTTTGAACTTGTTGGTGGATAAGAAGCGTGAGAACCAACTCGAGACTATTATTGCTGAGTTTGAAACGTTGTTTTGCGAAGCGACGGACACGCAGGTACGTTTTGATGCGAAAGATTACCCGGCGGGCGTGGGGTAGGGTTTGGATGTGGCGCGCGCGCGGTGGGGGCGTGCGCGTCGCGTTGGGAGGATGCGTGTGCGCGCGCGAACGCATCGCGGTGATGTTTTATGCGATGAAACTGACGAATGATTTTTTGTGCACACCTCGAATAGGTCGCCACCGTGACTTCTGCGGTCAAGCTCGAAAATGAGCAACAATTCATGATTGCGAAGAAGCTTCAAGAGATGACGGGCGCGAAGAACATCAAGCTCAAGCCGGAAGTTGACGAGTCCCTTCTCGGTGGCTTTGTCGTGCAATACGGCAAGGATGGCTCTGGTTTCATCGACATGTCCGTCAAGGGACAAGTCGACTCCTTGGCGAACAGCTTCAACTAAATTTCGCGGGAGCTTCGTGCGAAGCACTCGAGACGGTTTTTAACGCATAGAGTCCAAAGAAGACATCATAGTAGCACGATTGGGCGCACGTCACGCAGGCGGCACCCTTCGATTTATCCATTCTAATTTTGATTGAGATTAAATGAACCAAACATCTTTCGTTTGCGTACGCACATCGCATCGATTAAGCGCGAGCGAAGAGCGATTCGACGCGAAGCGCCGCGTCGTCATTGACCAAAGCGTGACGCCGCAGATTTGACGAACTTTGCCCCGACGTACGCCATCGCTTTCATCGGCGACGTGCTCAGCAGCGCCGCGAACGCTTGTCGCGTGCTACTCACGCGGACTATATTCCTAATTCGTCGACAAACGTCGTCGCGCTGAACGTCGACGGCGACATTCGAGCGCCGCGCGTTTTCGATACTACTACCATCTACCCTAGACGACGACAATCCCGCGAGTACGTTGACTGGCAAACCAGCGACATGCGAACGTAACACTTCTACGCTTTTGTTTTGCGTCCACGTGCCACCGGGCGTTTGCGAGACGCAGACTGTGTCTCGAAACGCGACGCGCAACGTCTCCTCGTACATCGAGCGCGTCTCCTCGACGTTCCCACTCGCGATGCGTTCAATCTTTCGCGCGTCTTCCGCGGCAAACAAGAAGCGTATATCACCATCATACGATAATCGCACGAGCGCACGTATGAACTCGAGCTCGCTAAATGTTTCGGGCAACGAAAGCAGCGCCGCGCGGCACGCGAACGCTACATTCTCCTTTTGCGCCGCGAGCATCGCCTCGCTCGCCACGAGCGTCACGTGTGGTTTATGCATGCGCCCAGCGAAGAACAAATATTTCCATGTCGTCAAATCTTCCACCGCCGTGGACGTTCCGACGACGCCGTACTTGTATCCGCGTCCCCGGTCATCCACGAGTGCCGCGTTGTAGTGCGCGCCGACGCCGACTGCTCGCGACACCGCATCGGTGCCTCGTGCGCCCACTAAACGCATCTGTGGCGCGTAGTGCGATGGGTTCGCGCGCATGTTGGTCTCGTGCCATGCCACCGGGTCGCGCACGGTGAGTAAGACGTCGAGCACCGGCGCGCTCGAAGACGCGGCGACGGCGTCCGCGAGCACCGCCGAACCGTACGCTATCGCGTGCTCCACGGGAGGAAGCTCCGCAAGTACTCCGGTCGCGCGCGCGGCGATCAAGGCGCGCGCATCGCCTCGCATCGTCGCTGTTTAAATCGATGCGTGTTTACCGCGACATGTCGTTCGCTCGCGAGTCGACGTATGACGTCCGCTTACAACAGTTACAAACCGAGCTACTCCTTTTTCGACGACGGAAACATCGCGCTCGCGTCGTCGTCCGCGGCTACCTCGACCCCGGCGACATCACCGACCGCGTCGTTGTCCCCGTCATCGTCTTCTACTCCATCTAAAACATCTAATTCACCGTCGCCCAAGACGCCGGCGCCGACGCTCTGCGCGTCCTCTCTCGCGATTCTCAAGTTCCCAACCACCCCAGCTACGCGCTCGAGCACAAAACTCTGCGTCTGTCGATCAAATATCAACGCGCAATCCACGCCGCGGTCATCGCTCGCGCCCTCCGTCGCGGCTTCACCGTCTTCGACGTCGTTCCGTCTCGCCGCGCGCGCTCGGTGCGCGCCTCGATACCTCACCGTCCCACCCTCGCTCGCGCGCGCCTTGCTCGCAAAAGTCACCTCCACCGCACCGTTCGGCGCGCACGTCACTCGCGCCGGTCTCGTGCGGTCCGCGTCGTCGCTCATGAAGTCGTATCGGAACACCGTCACCGGTGCGCCGTCAACATCAGTAGTACCATCAACATCACCCCCCGCGCGCCGCCGCTTCGACTCGCGCGCGCCGCTGCCGCCGTCGCCGCCGTCTCCGCTCGCCGCACCGAACGCATCGCACACGCTCGCACCGAGCGTCACTGCGTACGCGCGGCCGCGCTCGACGCCGTCCATGCGTTCGTCAATGAAGCGGGCACCACCCACCGTTGGCGTCGTCACTCGTCGACATGGATGACGACGACGGCGGCGGCGGCGGCGGCGGCGACGGCGGCGGCGGCGGCGGCGTGGACGATCGGTGGCGTGACGACGATGGGGACGACGCGTTGACGTGGGACGGCGATGGGCTGTGCGCCGAGGACGAGGACGAGGATGATGAGGATGAGGTTGATTCGTCGTTGGCGTTCGGGGCGCACGATAAAGCGGATGAAACGACGACGACGGGGCGCGCATATGCGGCGCTGACGACGTCTAAACCTGTGGGGGATGCGCGCGGTGCGGCCAAGGGCGTGGAGCTGTTCGGGACGGTGTTTACGCACGCCAAGGCGGGAATGGAGAATGTGGACGTGGAGCGCGTGAAGCGAATAATCTACGAAGCAACCGCCGGGACGCCGCATTACGAGAATGAACAGCGAAAGGAGCGACGAACTACGAAACGCATCGAGTTGATGAAAAAACGTGCGCGAGATGTGACGCAAGGGGAGTGGGAGGTTTGGGAGAGGTTGTCGGATGAACGCGCCGAGGCGGCGGAGGCGACGCGAGACGTCTCGAGGCGGTGGCTCGTGTGCGATATGGATGGATTTTATGCCGCGTGCGAAGAGTTGGCGAATCCGGCGTTGAAGACAGTGCCCATGGCCGTCGCTGCGGGTCCTAGTTCCGTGCTCACGACGGCGAATTACGTGGCAAGGAAGTTTGGCGTGCGCGCTGCGATGCCCGGTTTCATCGCCAAGAAATTATGCCCGGATTTGGTCTTCGTAAAGCCTGATTTCAAAAAGTACATCGCCGCCAGTCGAGCGTCGCGCACGGTGTTCGCACAGTACGATCCGAATTTTATCGCGGGTTCGCTCGACGAGGCGTACATCGAGGTGACAAAGTATTGCGAGGAACACGGCACGACGATGGAGTGTGTCGCGGAGGAGATTCGAGCCAAGGTGAAAGAGGCGACGGGCGGCTTGACGTGTTCTGTCGGCGGCGGGTATTCCAGACGCCTCGCAAAGGTATGCAGTGATTTCAACAAGCCAAATGGGCAGTATATACTCGAACCCACGCGCGAGGCGACGCTAAAGTTTCTTGAGGAGCTTCCAGTGCGCAAAATGTACGGCGTCGGAAAGACGCTCGAGCGCATGTTGATCGAATTTGGCGTCAAGACGTGCGGAGATTTACTCAAAAAGCGTGCAATTTTCCTCGCGCTGTTCACGCCAAAAGCATTCGAGTTCTTGCTTGGCGTCGCGCTCGGCATAGGTACCGAGTATCGCCCAAGTGAATCCGGCGAAGAGACTGGGAGGAAAGGCGTTTCGAAGAGCGAAACGTTTACGCCGACGAGCGATAAAACGTATCTCGACTCCAAGCTGACAGAGATGGCTACCGGCGTGGCGCTCGAGTGTCAATCGTTAAATCTTAAGGCTCGCATGGTGGCGATAAAACTCAAACGCCACACGTTCGACGTGATACAACGTCAAACTACTCTCGCTGGTCCAACAAACGATGTACAAACGATTGTCAATTCGGCGTTACGTTTGATGCGTAATGAAAACTCCATCGGTGCGGCGATGACACTTCGCCTGGTAGGCGTTCGTGCGTCTCAGTTTGACCACGAAGACGAGCTTCCCGAGGACCAGGCGAAAATTGAAAGCTTTCTACTGTCTCCGATGACGACTGCTGAGACACAAAAACAAACGCGAGACGAGCCGAAATGGACGTGCCTGGAATGCGCGCGCACGTTTCCCGAGTCTCAAAAAGAAGAACATCTCGATTGGCACTATGCGCGGAAATTGCAGAGCATTCACGACGCCGCACACTCGCGCGCACGACTCGCGGCGTCGCATAAGGGAGCGGCAAAACGTGCGAAAGGGCAGCAATCAAATCTCTCGATGTTTCTCGTAAAGAAGAAGTAAATCGGCTCATGTAACAAATTCATTCAATAGCTAGGCAGTTAATGACGCTGACGCCCGTCGTCGTTGCTCTCGTTCTTCCCATAGTCTCACTAACTTTTCACGCGCGGCGAGTCGTTCTTGCGCAGATAACTGGCGGGGCAATTCTGCCGCGGGCGCCACTGGAGGCTTCGGAATCGCCGGTGGAGTGGGTAACGGATTCGCCGCGCGCAACGTCTCACTCGTACGTCGCAACCAGTGAACATAGATGGCGATATCTACGAACGCACCTCCACTCGTAATGTCATCTGCCAGATCTAACGTGGCGACGAGAAGGCACAGTTTCTCGGGTTCTAATGTTTTCGCTAAGAGTCTAGGTAGCTCGAGCCACGCCTTGTGCCGTCGCGTGCCAAGCATCAGTGCAGTTTGCGCCGACGCAGGTGTGCGAGATATGAGTTCAGCCATATACGCGCATAGGATTGCTGCTTCATGAGCACCCGATGCAGTACCGAGACGCGTCGCGGCTAATGTACCGGAATGCGTCGCGTGTACAAATTCAGACAGCGAAATGTCCTCGACGTATCCACACGCGCACAACATCGCCTCAAGTCTATCGAGCGCACGAGCCGTCGCTCGTTCTGGTTCAAGCTTTCGCATGACGGTTCGAAGATGTGACAGTGTAATGCGCCCGATTGATGCACCTTTCGATCGGAACAGGGGCTGGAGTAAATCAAGACGCTCTCGCGCAACAGTCCACGCCACGCAGCACAGATCATCGGCGAGCACACGCTCGGGAAGCGAAAATTGTGCGTGAGCCGGCATGGGAGGCGCCGACGGGGCGTTCATTTCAGATGCCATGCCCGCTCTATCGTCTTCGTAGTCGGCCATTTCTGCATCGCGGTCGTTAATCATGAAGTCGTCGCCAGCCTCATCCTCGTCATCAAGAAGCGCGTACGGCGCATCGTTTTCATCCACGACGTGTCGCAAGTCATGTGTGAACTCCACATCGAGCGCACCATACGTTGCAGTATTCGCGACTGGACTGCTCGGGCTTTTTGGCGTCAGCAATGGCGCTCGCATTTCAGGTGTCCACGTCGGCGCCGCCTTGTTCTCAATGTCTGCGACGGAAGCCGTCACTTTCAAGGGCGGTAGCTCCACCACGCGCTGCGCCTTTCGCTTTGCCTTTGACTTACGTGCCGTCACTACTTCTACTGCTGCTGCCGCCGCGGCGGCAGCCGCTTTCCCTCGTAATGGAGACGCCGCTCCATACGTCGATTCCTTCACTCTAGGCAATAGCGGCGCTCGAACATCCATCAAGTCACTCGGCGCCGCCTCGTTCGCATTCGCTCCGTAAGCCGCGACCCCAACCGTAGGTTTTAATAACGGTGTCGCCGCCGCACTCCCAAACATTGAAGCCTCGCGCCCAGTGATCTCGTCCCGCCGGTCGCTTGCGTCGGCGTCTTCGGCGTCCAACTCTACGACGACTTGCGGCGAATTCTCATGCGCCTCCGCCGCGCCATACGCGCGCTCCAACTCTGGCGACAGCAACGGTACGGATGATGCACTTTCATCACACGCCGCGCTTGCCTCGTCCGCACCGTACGCGGCGTTAAACGATCCAGATTGTTTCAACAACGGCGTCGCGCTCTCCGCGCCAAACGTCTCGAGCGCAACCTTCACGTCAGCCTCACCCACCACATCGTCCCTCCACGCCCGCATGGCGTCACGCGCGGCGTCTGAAATACCATCCCGCAGCGTCTGTTCGTCGATTTCGGCCGCATCGTGCTCGTCGTCGCTGGTTAATGCGATTAAACTCTCGCCACTGGACAGCTGCGCATCGTCAACGGTCATCGCGTGCGCATCGCCGTCGTCGTCGCGCGCGTCCGCGCGCTTAGCTTTCGGTGGCGTCACCAATCCGACGCCAGGAACGAATAGTTTCGCATCGGCGCGCAGCGACATAGGCGCGTGACGTCGTCGTCGTCTGCGAAGGTGGTGGCGTCCGTCGCGTTCTGAAGAGGCGCGTTCTGAAGAGGCGCGGCACACGTCGGCGCGCGCGCGCCTACGGAGGGACGGCGCAGACAACGCACGCGATGGAGCGCTACGACAAAGGTCGAACGCTCGGGGAGGGCACGTTCGGGGTCGTGTACGAAGCTCGAGTAAAAGAGGTGCGAGAGAGCGAGAGAGCTCTGTGTTGATTGAATGAATGAAAGAATGATATGTTGACGAGCGCCGCGTGGTGTGATACAGACAGAGAATGCGCGAAGACTGACGCGTGGTTCGTATTCGTGCGTCGAATGTCGCGCACACAGACGAATCAGCTCGTGGCGATCAAAAAGATTCGTTTGGGAAAGTACCGCGAAGGCGTCAACTTTACCGCGATCCGTGAAATCAAACTGTTACAGGAGATCAAACACGCGCACGTCATCGAACTCGTGGATGTATTTGCGCATAAGAAGAATTTGAATTTGGTGTTTGAGTTTTGTAGCAGTGATTTAGAGATGGTGATTAAGGATAAGAGCGCGCCGTTGTCGGCAGCGGAGGTGAAGTCGTACGCGAAGATGACGCTCGAAGCGGTAAAGCATTGTCACGATAATTGGGTGATTCATCGGGATTTGAAGCCGAATAACTTGCTGATCGCCCCCACTGGTTGTTTGAAGCTCGCAGATTTTGGTTTGGCGCGTATTTTTGGGTCGCCGGATAGACGGTTTACGCACCAAGTGTTTGCGCGTTGGTATCGCGCGCCAGAGTTGTTGTTAGGCTCGAAAACGTACGGTCCGGGTGTGGATGTGTGGGCTGTGGGGTGCATTTTTGCAGAACTCATGCTGCGGCGGCCATTCTTTGCGGGTTCATCGGATATTGATCAATTAGGAAAGGTGTACGCGGCACTCGGGACTCCGACGGAGACGATTTGGCCAGGCGTATCGACATTGCCAGACTTCATCGAGTTCGTCTACGTCCCGCCGCCATCGTTGCGCGATACATTCCCGAACGAAACAGACGAGGCGATTGACCTGTTGAAGCAGATGCTCGCATACGACCCGAACAAGCGCTTGACGGCGGCGCAAGCGTTGGAGCACGCGTACTTTCATACCAAACCGGCGGCGCTGCCGTACGAGCAACTTCCCAAGCGCTTCGTCCCTCCGAGTGCACGCGAGGTGGATGAGTCACCAGACAACGCACGCGGCGCTACTAATAGACAGTCGTTGAGTGGGCCGAAAACGGGCGAGAAACGTCGGTTAGACGACGACGACGCTCCGGGGACGTCGGATTCGACCGACCCAAATTTCCGCCCCAAGCTCGGCGAAGAAGATAGAGAACAATTGCGAAAGCGTAAAAACGCCCTTGACCAAGCCTTTGCCGACGCAGATTAGACATTTAGATGGGTTGACAATATCAAGCTAGTAGATTTAGTGTTACACACGAATGCTTTACGGGCGACGTACGTCAGCGCTTCGGCGCCGAAGCGGAAGCCGAAGCGGAAGCCGAAGCGGAAGCGGAAGCCGAAGCCGGTTGCGAACGCCGAGTCAATTCCTCCTGCATCGCCTTCAACTCCTCTGGATCAATGCTCGCTAAAATCTTCGGTCCCACATACGCCATAAAAATCGACATCCACACCAACATAAACATCGGATTCATCACTAACGAACGCACCGTGACGCGCGCCGTCGGTTCAAAGTACTCGGCGCGACTCACCGCGACCAACCTTAAAGGCTTCGTATCTAGCGCCAAGCTCGCGTCCTCGGCATACACCGCTTCAATTGTACCCGCGGGCACATTCTCCTCGTCGTCGTCCCCGTACACGCGCACGCGCACGGGCGGGAACGTCAAACCGACGGCGAGCGCGTCCAACGCGTGCGTCCCGCTCGGTGCGTCTCGAATCACAAAACTCCCATCCCTCATCACCGCCGCGCGAATCTTACCGTGCGCATGCGTCGTGAGCGTAATGCGAACATCCTTTGTGTGCACGTTGGCGACTTTCAGCGCGGCGAGATCGACGACGCCGTCGATATCGTACCTCGCAGTCGTCGCGAGCGCATCGCTCAGAGGTCGAGCGCGCGGTCTCAACGCCCCCATGGGCGTAGCGGCGGCGCCGAGCGCGACGAACGCGAGCGCGACAAACGCGAGGCATGCATGTGCAACGGTTCGACGCGTGTGCGTGCGTGAGCGCGGCATGGCACGCGCGCGGCACGGTGTGGCGCGTCGGCACGCAGTTTGCCGCATTTTCCCGCGCGCGTGCTCTTCGTCTCGTCCTCGCTCGTTGTCGTCGTCGTCATGCTCAACGACGACGTGTACGGTCGATGGAAGTCCCTCGTGCCGTTTTTGTACGACTGGTTCGCGCACACGCCCACGTCTTGGCCGTCGCTGTGCGTGCGTTGGGGCGACGTCGTCGAAAGCAATGAGTACAAAACCAAACAGCGCTTGTTTCTTACAGAGCAAGTGGACGACGCGACGACGTCGAGCGGGCGAACGGTGCCGAATACGATTGTGGTGTGTCAGGCGGACATTTTAAAGCCGCGCGTGGCGCCCGCGGAGGCGATGATTTTCGATGAATTCGCGAAGAGCCCGGTGTTGAAGAAGGAGCGAACGCTCGCGCACCCGGGGGAGGTGAATAGAATGCGATGCGTTCCGGGACGTGAGCACGTGCTGGTGACGCATACGGATGCGCCAGAGTTGTTTGTGTATGATACGAGCGCGGTTGGAATGGGGAAGGCGGCGCAGGTGAAACGAGGGGATGGGAGTAGTTACACGGCGCCGGCGTGCGCGTTGCGAGGACATACGGAGAACGCGGAGTACGCTTTAGCGATATCAGCGTGTGGAACGCGTATTGCGAGCGGAGGTAAGGATTCCCGCGTTCTCGTATGGGACATGAGCGACGTGGAGAGCGCGGCGGTGGGCGAACGGCGTAAAGGTGGCGATGCGAGTACGAGCGCGGCAGCCGTCGTCGGCGGAGGTTTGAGTAAAGCAGAGTTGGAGAAGCATCCTAATGTCTGGTCGCGTTTGGAGTGCAAAGGGCACACTGACACGATCGAAGACGTGGTTTTTAATCCGCATAGCGCGCATGAGTTGTGCTCGGTCGGTGATGATCGAAATATGCTCTTTTGGGATGCGCGGACGAACAAAGAGGCGGGCGCGGCAAAGCTCGCGCACTCGGATGACATTCACGCCGTGGGTTGGAGCGTGCACGACGCACATGTGTTAGTCACGGGGAGTAAAGATACAACAGTGAAAGTATGGGATCGCCGCACCTTGTCAGACTCCTCCGTGCGCCCGATGTATGAATTCGACACTCACATCGATAGCGTGTTGTGCGTGGACATGAACCCGGCGGCTCGCGGCGTTTTCATGACTGCAGATGAAGTCGGACGAATCAATGTGTTCGATTACACCAAAGTTGGCGCCGAGCAAACCGCTGAACAGTCAAATGCAGGGCCGCCGGAGCTGATATTTCAGCATTGCGGTCATCGTGGGACGGTTTGGGATATTGCGTGGAACCCTTACGATCCGTGGACCGTAGCGAGCACATCCGTCGGTGAGGATCAAAACACGCTTCAACTCTGGCGCATCAATGATTTGATTTACCGCCCAGAAGAGGAATGTCTAGAAGAGCTTATGCAGCATCGGGATGTGATTTGTCCGCGAAGTAAGAAGGACAAGAGCAAAAAGCAGCGTAAAGAAGCCGACAGGGCTGCGGATGAAGACATGATTAGAGAGGATACACCCACGGAGAATGAAGGTAAATGAAATTATATTGATACAACTTGTACATAGACTACTAGCCTAGACTCTGATTGATATCTACTATAGACAATTTTGATAAAACCATGTAACGTTATCCGCGCTCCGATCCGAGAGCACCCAAACCGACACGCTTGCCCCGAGTCATAGCCAACACTGGTTCACTAATACCTTCGCGCCCGGGCGTGCCCACGCCCGAGCCTTCGCCTTGGAACCCCATTTTAGCAAGCATTTTCGAGCCGAACCCTGTGGTGTGCGCCTCAAATGCACCGAATTTGTGCCCGCCACCAACGACGATGCCTCGTTTCTTTGCACGCATCTTCTCGACGTACTCTCTGTCGCGCGCCTGTGCCTCGGCGGCGCGCCTTGACCCGCGATTGGCGTACACGACTGGTGCAGCTGGAGCATCATTATCGTTTGCGTCACCGCCCGCGGCATCGTCGTCGTCATCGCCGTTATCCGAGTTTGAAATTGTCGGAGGTTCTTCGCCAGCGACGCCGCCAGAAACAAAAGTCACCGCCGATTTCATGCGCCGCTCGCGCTTGTTTGGTGGACGCTGCCGCCCTGGTTTCACGTCCTTATCGAACGTTTTACGGAGCGTATTTTCTGCTTTTGCGTAATCAAACCCGTTCGGTGTCACTCGCGAGCCGCGCTCGCAGTGCACGACTGCATGTCGACGCTTTCCGCCGCCTCGAATCTCAAGCGAGCATCGATGCGCCTTGGCGAGTACATTTATCACCTCAAGCGGTGGCGACGTCGTCATCTGATACTTGCGATGCGCGCTCGATGCGGCTGGAGAAAACCCAACGTACGCCACGCCGGCGCTGATCGCAGCCGAGATCGCCGACGACCACTTTTCAACCATGCGCTCGGCGGCATCCGGCGCGGCGTCAACGACGTACGCCTCTTTCATCTTTGCCACCTCACCCCGAGACATGCCTAGGCCACGGTGGTGCGCGTCTTCGTCCTCGCTCGAGAACGATACCATTCCCGGCTCACGTCGTCCGTTTCCGTCGACATTCATGTTTGAAATTAAACGCAACTCGCGAAGCGCCCAATTCGCGTCGTCGTCGTCCTCCTCCTCCTCATCATCATCATCGTCATCGTCATCGTCATCTTCCCCATCTTCAGACTCGTCCATGGACCCATCACTACTGTCGCTAAACTCATCCAGCCGCAGACGCGCGTTCTCGGCGTAATCCATGGCGATGTCTAAATCAACGTCTGAATCGCTCACGAACGCGCGTTCGTCCTCGTCCTCGCTCAACCAATCCTCCTCATCCGTGTCCTCCTCGTCCGTACTCGACGCTTCCGCGACACCACGTGTCACGCGCTCATTCCGCATCATGCCTTCATCGGCGTAGTCGTACGCGAACGACGCGCCGAACGCGTCCCTCTCGGTCGAGCCGCCGCCTCGATCGACGACGACGCGAACGCCGCCGACCATCATCACCTCGCCCTCGTCCCCATCACCCTCTCGCCGCGCCACATCCGACACGCGACCGCGACCGCGCCCACCTCGCGCGCGACCGCCGCGACCGCCACGACCGCCGCGCCCGCCTCGCGCATCGCCGTCGTCGTCATCACCGTCGTCGTCGCTCGAGCTCCAGTTGATGATTTCATCATCGGTAAACCTTCGTCGTCGAGCGCGAGGTGCGCCCTCACCGGCGTCATCGACGGCGCCATCGACGCGCCTGCCTCCGCGCCCGCGTCCGCGACCGGACGCGCGCGCCCAGACCGCGGGACGCCGCGTCGCGGACGACCGACTGCGACGCGGCATTGCACGCGTCAGACAGTGACGCGCGCGCCGTGTCGCGGGCGTCCTCGTCGCCTCGCGCGCGTCCGCTCGCGGTCGCACGCGCGCGACGCGATGAAGCAGGCGCGCGCGCGCGTGAGGCGCGCGCGTTCGCGACGCGCGTCGACGGCGCGCGCGATGGCGGTGGTCATCGTGGCGACGTTGGCGATGTCGCGTGACGTTCGAGGTGCGTGTGTGTACGACGCGTCCGACGCGCGCGCGCGCGTGCGCGACGAGACGCGAAAGGTGCGCGACGCGTAAACTCACGTGTTCTGTCGTGTCGATGCGTGCGCAGGCGGTATCGTGGCCAAGGCGCTGGTGAAGGCGGCGAGGCAAGCGACCAAGGCGTCGGCGGAGCGCGAGGCGCGAGGCGAACGGGCGGACGGATGGTTCGAGCGCGCCGTGGATTGGGCGCGAGAGACCGCGCGCGCGCGGCTGCGGAAAGATCACGATGCGCCCGAACCCGTGGTGGCGTTTGATGCGCGGAGTGATGAAGATGTGGATGAGGCGTGGGACGCGGGCGAAGACGAAGACGAAGACGAAGACGAAGAGGCGCTCGCGGATAGAAATGACGACAGAGACGACGGAGACGGCGACGGCGGCGCGCGGACGCGAGAGTCCGATGGCGAAGGGTTAGGCATTCGCGTTCTCTACGAAGACACGTTCGAGGACGTCACGGCTCGCGCGCGAATGATGTCGTGCGACGCGGGCTCAACAGACGCCGTCGACTCGCCCGCGCGGTGGCTCATCGCTCTCTGCGCGCGCACATCCCCGACGTGCCGCGCGCTCGCACCGGAACTCGCGTTACTTAGTCACGATAGCGCGTTCGCGCCCGAAGACGCATCGGGATATGGTGTAGGATGGATAGATTGTACGTCGGACGCGAGCCGAGCGTGGTGCGTCGAGCGCTTTGACGTGCGCGCCGTCCCGAAAATCATTGCCATCCTTCCAGGTGGTGGCGAAATAGCATACGATGGCACGTTCGAGGGCGCATACGTGCACGCCATTCGCGCGTGGGCGCTCGAGCGCGGTGAGGAAAGCGGTAGCTGTAGCAGTTGAATCAGTAAAAGTAAAAGTGAGTTGGACCGACGAGAGTCTTCTCTCCATTCGACGACGCGCGTCTCGGCGCCGCGCGCGCCATGGCGACTCGTCCCGCGCACGCACGAGCGTCGCACGCGCGCGTCACTCGCGTGCGACGCGCGCGCGCGCTCGTCGCGCGCGGCTCGAGACTTGAGCCGCCGCCACACACGTCCAGACTCGTAGAGTACTACTCTGGCATCGGCGCCGTGCGTCTCGCACTCGACGCGTGCACCGACGTCACGCGCGCGGTAGCGATAGATAACTCAGACGCTGCTAACGCGGTGTATGCCGCAAACTTTGGCGACGCGCCGCGGCGGGGGAACATTGAGCACGCCGACGCGGACGAGACGCTCGCCGCGGTGTCGCTCGGGAGTGAGGATGCGTACGACGACGTCGTATGGACCATGGCGCCGCCGTGCCAACCGTACACGAGACGTGGTAAAGGACTGGCGAGCGACGACCCGCGCGCTCGAAGCTTTGCGAGCGTGTTGAGTGCTATCGAAAGGGGCTTGCGCGTGGCTCCGAGCCGTGTGTTTATAGAAAATGTCCGTGGGTTTGAAGAATCCGAATCGAGACGACGGTGCGTGCGCGCGTTGCGCGCGTGCGGGTACGACGTGAAAGAAATAATCATAAGCCCGACTGCGCTGGGGATTCCGTATACGCGAGAGCGTTATTATTTAATGGCGTCTTTGCGTGGCTTCAACAACACGGCGGCTACGCCGCATCCGGCATTCGCGGGACGTATGATCGATGATGACGGCGCATTCATCGACCCGCATACCGCCTTACATGTCGAATGTGAGCAACTTGATGCGTACGTGGATTCTACCGGTCGAAGTATCGATACAGAGTCCTTGACGCTCAAGCCAGAGACTGTGCGAAACTACTGGAAGTTTCTCGATGTGGTCACGCCGGCTTCGCGACGATGCGCAACATTCACCGCTGGCTATGCGTCGACAGTATTCGGTGGCTCGGTATTGCTGACAAATGCGGATTTGACACGCGAGCTCGACGTCGATGCAAATTCGGGAACGGCACGGATTCGCGAACGCGACGTCGAACGATTCGTAGGCCATTTGCGTTGGTTTGACGTGGAAGAAATAAAACGAATTCACGGCATACGAGAGTCGTTTTCTTTCGAAGTTGCCACGAAGAAGAAGTCTTTATTTCTGTTAGGAAACTCGGTGTCGGTGGATGTCGTGCGCGAGCTGCTGTCATATCTAGTGCGCGCCGGATAAAGCCATCTGTCGCGCTTTTGTAGCATTATTAGTTGTTAGTTATTACCAGTTGGTAGATTACACTCGTGCGGTTGATTTACTTCGGCACGATTTCGCCATACAGGATGATTGGCCCGGCGTTTCCATCGTTCTCCTCGGTTTCAAAATCATCCACACCCGCGCGAATAACAACCGAACGACCGCCAATGTAATTGGACGTCCCCGGCTTGAGCGTCGTGTACAAATCCTTCACAGTCGTCATAGACACCCCATCGTCGGTAGCAACAATGTTCCCCAAATCACCAATGTGACGGTTAAGAACGCATCCATCGTACAACCCATGGCACGCGGACGCTCCAAACTTTTTCACAGACGTCGGCCCGCGGTGAGGTCTGCTATCCGGATTGTAGCTCTTTCCCGTGCACGCCCCTTCGGCATCGCAATTCGCCACGTCGCCGTTTTCATGAATATTAAACCCATGTTTCCCGGCGGCTAACCCCTTAATGTTCGCCTTGGCCACGACGACCTCTTGATTCGATCGGTTAATCTCCGTCGTAAACGTCACCGTCCCGCTCGCGCCCGCGCCAGACTTCGTAGGCGTCAACACCGCCACGTACTCCGTCGCCACCTTTGCAACCGCCGGTGCGGGCGTCGCGGCGACGACGAACGCCGCGGTGTTCAAAGACGCGATGAAGGCGACGAACGCGCGCGTCGTGCGCGCGCCGAACGCGTCGAGCGCAGAGGTATCCATGTCATCACGCGATGACGTGGACGCCTTGGCGCTGACGGACGCGCGACGCGCGATGCGCGCAGCGCCGCGAACGCGTGGTGCGCAAGAAACGCGTGTGGTGGCAGTGGTCGTCGTCGTCGGGGCGTTTGCGAGCGCGAACATGTCGTGCGCCGTGCGTCAAAGAATGCGGAGGAGCGCGCTGCCACTGACGACATGATTCAAGAGGCTCGCGTCCTCACTCCATGGCGTCGCCGTCGCCGACGACGATGGGCCCGGGCGAGGGCATCGAGCTCATGAAAGCGCGCAACGCGCGCATGCACAGCGCCGCGTCGGTGGCGCACGGACGACAGTTTAACATTCGCAGCGACGACATCATGTGCTGCACCTATCCAAAGTGCGGCACCACGTGGTGCACACAAATTCTGCACCAAATTCGTTGCGCACACGCCGGGATCGATGGCGAGGCGTTCGATGAGATCACAGAGGTCGTGCCGTGGGACGTGCTCGCGCTGGATTGCGGTTTGGACTTGGATGGCGAGCAAGTGGCGAAGCCGCGGTTGTACAAGTCGCACGAGAGCGCGACGACGGTTCGGCGGGGCGGGCGATACGTCGTCGTCGTGCGAGATCCCACAGATGTGTTTAATTCATTTTATGAATTTTTGCCCGCGTACTTGGGCATCGAACGCGGCGCGATTACGCCGGAAGAGTTTGCAGACGCGATATTCGCGGGGGCGAGCCACAGCGGTGGCTTCGGCGAGCACTATCTTAGCTGGTTTGATGCGCGCGCGGAAAATCCTGAAAACGTCCTCATGTTAGCGTATGAAGACATGAAAAGTGACCTTGGTGCGGTTGTGGATCGAATCGCGGCGTTCATGCGCATTGAGCTGGACGCCGCGTCGCGCGCGCTCGTGCTCGAGCGCTCGAGCTTTGCGTACATGCGCAACAATCCTAAATTTGACGACCACTTGGTTCGCGGGAAAGTGGCCAAGCAAATCGGCCTACCACCCGATTCCAACTTTACCGTGGGCAAAGTTCGCGATGGTGGAGGCGTCGTCGGCGATGGTGCACGTAAGCAGCCGTTAGCCGTGCGCGAAGCGATTCAAGCGAAATGGAGCGCGCAAATGGTCCCGCGCGGGTTCGCCTCCTACGACGACTTCCGCGCCGCGCTTCACCTCTAGCTCACAGGTAACGACGTAATGCGTAGTCGTAGATCAGTGTTACACTGTATTTGTAGTATTGTCACATAGCACGTTTGACTGCGTTAACCACAGTCCACGTCCTACCGCGTCTCGATGGATCGGTCCCGCGTCGTCGGTCTGTTGGTCGCGATCGATGGATTACTTCTTGCCAGACGACCCACCGCCACTGGATCCAGAGTTATAGCTCGAATACCCAGTACCAGAATTGTAATACGTCGATCCATTATCGTTGGCGTAGTAATACGACCCGTTCGAATTCGAATCTGCGATCGACAAAGAACGATAAAGCCTCGTCAGCACCGATGCGCGATTCTACAACTGTAATCGCGAATCACGACGACGCAATCGACGACGACGCACAGTGGTACGACGTCCCAGAGCTCGAATTCGTCCCACCGGGCGTGGTGTACGAGTTCCCTTGCGAATTCGTTCCAGAGTACGAGCTTCCTTTCGACATGATTCCGTTGGCGTGGCGTGAAGTGTCGTAACTTTTACGGAACGCACCGCACGCCATCGTCCCGCGCGCGCATGTTCGCCGCCCGCGCGCCGTCGCCGCCGCAGTCGACCGCACGCGCCTCGCGCACGCATCATCGAACGTCGCGCCGCGGTCCTCGCGCGGCGACGGCGACCGCGGCGGCGATGCCTGCCGCCGGTGAGCGGCGCGAGTATCTGCTCACGCACAAGGGTGACTTGAGCAACTTGACGCTGCGCGCGTCGTCGGCGTGGTCGAGCGAGCCGTGCGCGCGCGATGCGGTGCGCGTGCGCGTGAAATCTATTGGGTTGAATTTTGCGGATGTGTTCACGTGTTTGGGTCTCTATAACGCGGCACCGGATGGGGCGTTCGTGCCCGGGTTGGAGTGCAGCGGCGTGGTCGTCGAGCGAGGCGCGGACGCGACGGGTGTCGAGGTTGGCGATCGAGTCATGTGCGTGACGCGGTTCGGAGCGTTTGCCGATCACGTGGAGGTGCCCGCTGCGCAGGTTCAGCCGTTGCCCGCGTCTTGGACATTTGAAGAAGGTGCGAGCTTTCTCGTTCAAGGTTTGACAAGTTATTATGGTTTGAAGGCGCTCGGGGACGTCGGCAAAGGCAAGGTTGTTTTGGTGCACAGCGCCGCGGGTGGTTGTGGGCTGATGAGTTTGGGGATCTGCCAGCGCGTCGGCGCCAAGGCGGTGGCGGTGATTGGAAATGGGGGCAAAATTGCGACGTTACGTGAACGGTTTCCAAGCTTTCTACACGAGGACGCGATAATCGTTCGCGATAGAAATCGATTTGGCGAGCAAGTGCGCGAGGCATGCGACGCTATTGGCGCGGAGGAGGGTGTTGATATCGTATTCGACGCCACGCTCGGGGACTTTTTCCAGGGTGGTTGGGATAATCTCGCGCGTGGTGGACGATACGTCGTGTACGGCGCCGCCGATTTGACACCTTCGGGCGACTCCATCGGCATCTTCGGCTGGATCAAGCTTGCTTGGAAATTTCTGAGACGTAAAAAAGTAGACCCGTTGAATTTGCCCGGGGAGAACAAGGGCATTTTAGGCTTCAATTTGATTTGGCAATTCGACAAGGCGGCCGAATTGATGCGACTGCTCGATGAGCTCAACGCGTTAGATTTACCGGCGCCAAAGGTTGGCGCGACGTTTGATTTTGAAGATCTTCCGAACGCCTTGAGATTGTTTCAAACTGGTCAAACGACCGGGAAAGTTGTCGTTCGTGTGTAGCTCGTGGG
>Ga0255765_1002858_pt1 | contig 19148 bp, 15 predicted proteins | sample 041ome_8_FD_179965 | JGI IMG/M metagenome (GOLD analysis project Ga0255765, IMG submission 179965) | Coastal salt marsh microbial communities from the Groves Creek Marsh, Skidaway Island, Georgia - 041407BS metaG (version 2) | ecosystem: Environmental > Aquatic > Marine > Intertidal zone > Salt...
AGAATATATACCGCTTTTAACAGCATATACTCTGTAGTACATTGTATCTGATACACTAAACGTAGCATCAATAACAGTCATTGATGAAGCTACATCCTCTTGAGGGATGTGAGCAATCATTCCATATGAACCGCTAGAACCAACAGCAGACCATACTTGATAGTAGTCTACACCAGCAGTTGTAGATTCAGAGAATACAATCTCAATAGTCTCTCCAACAACGGTGGCAGAATCAACGCTTGGTGTTGCAGGAGTAATGTCTTCTAAGTAAGCAGTGCTGTTAAATGCATTGCTTCCAAGAGTTCTTTTTTCTACTTCTCCGCTAGTGCCTAAAACTAATGCTGTTGTTGATGTTCCGTTTGCATCAACAGTTGAAATATATAATCTACCAGTAGATGTAATGCTTCCTTCTGCAGTTAAATCTCCAGAAGAGTTCATTAATATTCTATTAGTACCACCGCCTCCAGGTCTAAATTGCAAATCTCCTCCATTAAAAGAAGCTATATCCCAAACAGTAGTTCCATTATCACTAAGTCTTAAATAAGACCAATTGTCATTAGCATCTAATGTTATTCTAGCGTAACTAGCTGAATCTACTTTTACACCCTCTGGAACTGTAGTTACTAAATTTCCATTAAACTCTCCGTAGAAATCTGTAGCTGTTACATTACCAGTGACAGTGACATTACCAACATTAGTAACTTCAAAGAGTCTATCGCCATCAACACCGCCTTGCCATATAGTAAAATCATCATATGCGTTTTCAGAAGAACCATCTCCACCATCAGTATTTACCACAAAATGATGACCGCCCTTAGAGCCGTATTCTATCCAGTATTTTTCACTTGCAGAGGTGTATCCTTCAGAAGGATAATTAGCAGCACGGATGTAATCAGAATATTCTCCACCACCTCTTAAAAACTGAAGCTCTGAATCAAGTTTCAATGTTCCAGTCATGGTATCACCAGATACAGAAACAAAGTCAGTAGATGCTGAAGTAGCAGCTGAACCTAACCCAAGGTTAGTGCGACCATTTGCTTTTTGTGTAGATGTTAAACTTTGATTGTTTACATCAATGCGTAATCTGTTGCCAAGCGCAGTAGACATCGTAGTGCTAAAGCTAGCATCATCTCCAAGAGCAGCGGCAAGTTCGTTAAGAGTGTCTAACGCAGCTGGAGCAGAATCTACTAGATTTGATACCGCTGTATCAACATATGACTGGGTTGCAAGCTGGTTACTATTTGAGTATACATTAGAAGGAACATATAAATTACCTCCGTTATCATATACCATAGTATTAAACCCAGCAGAATTAGGAGTACGTGTATAAAAATTCATTTGTCCTCCACGTGCAGCATCTTCTCCTCCAGAAGTGTAAGTTCTAATTACACCTATTCTATCATCTGTACCTTCAGCAGAGGATGTGTTCCATGTGATATCACGTATAACAGTATTATCAACACTGGTATTATTTCTGAAATTTAGGTTTCCAGTCATTTCATCACCACTTACAGAAACGAAATCTGTTGCTGCACTTGAAGCAGCAGTGCCTAATGTAGTAGAGTTAAATGCTAAAGAACCTAACGTGCGTTTTTCAATTTCACCACTTGCCCCCTCAACTAATGCAGATGTAGATGTTGTATTAGCATCAAGTGTGTCTACATACAGCCTTCCAGTTACGTGTAGTGTATCATCAACTTTTGTTGCAGCATTACCAGATATCAATACTAATTGATATCCAGTAGCGGTTTCAATTACACCGCTTGTATGTAGTTTGAGTACGTCAGCATCGTTAGTACCGTGAATACTTACATAATCTCCGTAGACATTATCATCACTTGGTGCAAGGTGAAGAACTCCCTCATTACGCTCATCTGGAGACGTTCCATTAGATGTCTCGTGCATGATATATCCAGGGTCACTACTGCCAGTGCCTGCCGTAAAGTAGATATAGGATTTATCTGTAGTAGTATCAGTAAATGTATCCGCTATTGAGGCTGTGCTTCCTTCAGTTGTTATTTGAACTTGTGGAGAAGAAGAAGTGCTACCAAAATAACCAGAAGTTGCAACTATACCTCCAGTCAGAGTTCCTCCCGATAGTGGCAAATGACCTACTTGAGAGTATGTATAGGCTGTGTTCCAATTCCCAGAGTCACCCCCAGAAGCTTTTATGCTTCCAAAAACCTCAAACTCATGAACGCTATTTGAATGGTCGCCAAAACGAGCAAGGTTCACAAAAGAATTTGCCGTACTTTTTGATTGTCTAATATATAAAGGCAGGTTACCACCTCTATCAACTTTTGCTAATTCCGTAGTGTAACGACCGTCTGTATAAGCTCCCTCAATACGCATAAACTCTGCTCCCGTTGTTGACGGTAGAGTAGTGGTATCAGCAGAATTTGTTTGGTCAGAAGCTCCTTCATTAATGACTAAAGCTCCAGTCATAGTTCCTCCTGCTAATGGCAAGTATGATGTACTATTAAAAGCATTAGAACCAAGGGTTCGTTTCTCTACTTCATTAACATTCATCACCAACGCTGTGGTAGATGTGGTATTTGAATCTAGAGTATGTATCTCTAATTTACCTTTTACTTTAACATCGTCTTGGAATGTTCTATCACCAACGTGGTCTACACGAATTACTTTCCATCCAGAAATCCAACAAGCACGAGTACCAGTTCCAGCTCCATAGTTAAATAAAGCTTGTGGTGTCCAATATGTTGCATCTGTTTCAAATGCGCCAGTATTACTATCATGGTGACCAGTAATATATCCACTCTTTTTCTGCCAAGAAGACCCTGGATTTGTACTAGACATTACCCAGTAACCATATGAACCTGGATTACCAGCACCACTTGCTGGAGCTGTAAAATCTGCCTCGTAATCAATAGAACCCATGTAGTGGGTCTGACCACTACCAGCATTTTTAATCCACACTTCCATGTAGTAAATACCGTCTTGGTCAATAGGGATGTATGGGAATCCAGAGCCATAAGCTCCGCCAACGCTTACTGAACCATCAATGTATACCGCATAACCACCTGGAGCGTTTGCAACATTATCCCAGCTTACATTGTCATTGCCAAAATACTGTCGTAATTCTCTATTACTCCAAGTAGGGTCAAGCTCAAATACGGTTTCTCCAGGCGTGTAGTGACCAAGTGGATATTCTTGGTTGCTGCTAGTTCTTTGATTAGTTCTCAGTAAGTCACCTTCAAACTCTGCATCACCAGTAAAGACTTGGTCTAGACCTAAAGAAGCCCCATCTATAATACCATAACCACTAAGCGTAGTTGGTGTACTTGTAAGGTCAGAGAATGCAACAGATGTCAAGTAAGAGCTTGTATCTACACTAATAGTACCGCTGGTATTGATTTGAAGAATACCAGCCGTCCCATATTGATTTAAAGTTACAATACCGCTTCCATCAATAGTAAGGTCTGGAGTTCCGTCATTTTCAATGCGAAATATGCTATCACCAGTACCAGCGAATGCACGGTCTAAGACAAAGAAATGGTCACCATCACTATCTGAGTCCTGCTTTGCAGTAATAGTATTTACAACGTCTGTGACATCAAACTCAATAGACTCTCCAGAGTTGCGACCTACAGATAGCCTTGGGTTTTCAGTAGTTGTACTATCGTATATGGTTACTGGGTCTGTAAACGTACCACCAACAGCGGTTAAATTACCTACACTAATATTATTGGTCGTAGTTGCTCCTCTCCCAGTTACATCTGCTAGTGTACTTGTTTCAGTGTATGATGTAAGATATGAACTTGTGTCTACTGTACCATCTGCTTTTAAGAAACCAGTAGAAGCTGTATTAGTTATGAAGCCAGTAGCGCTGATATAACCGTCAGTATCAACATGTGCTACTTTGGTTGTTAAAAATTTAAACGCTACAATGTCTTCTACTTCACCTTGTGCAGGCTGTATACCAGTATTGTCTATAGATAAAGCAGCGTTATTAGTAATTATACTGTTTCCTCTAAAGTCTGAAGTAGTGTAAATATCACCTACAACATGTAGTTTTTGTGAAGGTGAGCTAGTCCCAATACCAACGTTGCCAAGTCTGTCTACTCTAAATCTTTCAGCAAGTGAAGTGCCAGCATCACCAGCATCAGTGTCTGCATTATTTGTGTATACCACAAACGCACCCATACCTTCTTCTCCAAGACTAGAAGCACTTCCATCGTTGTTACCTACCTCAGCACCAATTCTTACTTGTGGGGTTTCATTGGTGTTGGCATCAACAAACGTAAAGTCAATAAACGATTTTTGCTCTATTAAATCTCCGTCAGTATTTTCTTGCTTTAAAGTAAGGAACGTTAAATCACCATGACCTCTTTTAATAGTAAGGTCGCCAGTCATTGTATCACCAGCAGAAGCAACAAAATCAGTAGAAGTAAATGCATTAGACCCAAGAGTACGTTTTTCTACTTCAGTTCCGTTTAAAACAAGTGCTGTTGTAGAGCTTGTGTTTGAATCTGTTCCGTTTAAAAATATTTTATCTGTATAAACACCAGAGTAATAATAAGTACTTGTACCAAGTGTATAAGTGCTATCAACAGCTGGATATATATTGCTGTAATGCTGGTTGTCTACAAATTTTTCTAAGTAGTACGTACCAGAACGAGCAATATCATAAGAACTATCTCCTTTGTAATCTGTAGCAAATATCTTGGATATACGCATATACCCTCCAGCGCTATTGTTAGGGTCGCCTAAAGTAAATTTAGTTTTTTGTACTCCAGCCGAACCAGCACTATGTGAGGCAACCACTGTGGTGGCTTGATTTCCAGTAATGTCTTTAATAGTAGTCCAAGAGGTTCCGTTGTATACCTCTATTTTAACATTACGTGCAGACCAACCGCTGTTTGTCCATTGAATACCGATATGACCCCCATATCTAAGAGGTTCGTTTGTATGGTCAATTTCAATGACCATGTCAGTTTCTGATGCATCAAAATAAGGTTGCCAAGTATTACCACCTACTTGGAATACAGCAGCACTAAGACTTGATATACTTGTAGTTCTATTACTTTGATAAGCATTAGTAATTGTAATAGTTGACCACTTATTCGCTCCCGCAAAAGCGTTAAATGTTTCCGGATTGTAGAATGCATTGCCTTCATAAGAGGCATCAGTAACAAAATTATGTAATACAGAAGTTCTATTAGTACCCCATATATTTCCAGTAATTCTAACATTACCAGAAACATCTAAATCATAAGCGGGACTTGCAGTTCCAATACCAATACCACCGTTTGTAATGGTCATTCTATCAGTACCGCCAGTCCTAAAAATTTGTGTATCGCCTTGAAAACTAATATAAGTATTGTGATCACCGTTGTGATACAACTTGCCATCCATACCTATATCCCCAGCAACATCTAATTTAAAGTCTGGACTAGCAGTACCAATACCTACGTTACCGCCATCTAGTATTGTAAATACTTCTGTAGTATTATCAAAAATGTTTACTAAATCAGCAGTACCTGTACCCTTCACATATAGTACTGGAGCAGAGTTATTATCGCTAATCACACCTAGGTCACCGCCAACAGCATTGTGACCCATCTGTCTGCTTTCTGAAATATAGCTATGAAGTTTACCAGATGGACTATCAGTCCCTATACCTACGCTGCCTCCTTCTTTAATGATTACATTAGCAGTATTATTTGTTGCAAATACTAGGCTTTCTGCTGAATCCGCTTTAATCCAGTTTTTGTTGTTACCCCCATTATCAAAGAATAACGTAGCTTCGCCAGTAGTAGACTTATTTAAAGTGATTGCAGGTGAGCCAGTACCATCGCCTATTTCTAGTTCAGTACCTGGACTACTAGTTCCAATACCAACCTTACCACCATTTAATGCAAGATGTAATTGATTGTCGTCAGCATCTTGACCACTGACACGAAGCATTACATTACCCTTAGCGTTATTTCCGTTGGCTGCGTCTACAATTTCAAACTGATTAGACCCCTGCGCTACTTGCCAATAAGCTCCATTACTCTCTTTGTAAAGAATTGCTCTAGTTCCATGAGCATCAAGAAGTGCTTCTCTTGTAGCCGTGCCATCTCCAGGTAAGTATATTCTTTTATTAAACAACACTTGCTCTTGGAAAGCAGCTGTTCCATTAGTGGCAACCTCAAGTACATTAGTAGTTCCTAAAGCAGAAGAGGCAGCAAGGATAAACTTATCAGAGTCTGAGTTGTCAATACCCATCGTGTACTGCTGGGTACTAATCTTAAACTGCATACTGGCATCACCAGTGTTACCGTCTTCAATTAGAATCTTAGGAGTGGTAGTCTGATAATCAAAAACGTGTAGACGAGCGTCAGGAGAAATAGCTGTTTGATACGTACCAATACGTACATCACTATTTCTATAAATATCTGAACTCGTAGTGGTCCACAGCGTAGTGCTATAATCGGTTCCAGCTACCGCAGCTGCTAAGTTTCCATTTGAATCAACCTTTAAAATAGAGCCAGCGGTAATGTCTGGAATGTTTAATCCGCTTAATAACTTTATTGCCATAATATGATAGTCTAGACTAGTAGCAAAAATACAAAAAAAAGAGGGGCGATATGCCCCTCCTTATTTTAGAGTATCGGAGTGTTATCCTCCGATCTGTCCTCCGCCGCCGCCTTGGATGTTACCATCATCACCGTGGCTCTGGAACCTTGTTGCTTGGATAGACAAGTAGTAGTCTCCGTCAGTAACAGAATCAGCAAAAATTACTTGTACTGCATTATCTGAACTGCGCTTAATCTCCACCATAACACTAATAAAATCTGTGCTGTCGTAAACTTCACACATTACAAACTTAGTACCCATTTGGTGTTCTACAGTGTAAGTGTTTGAAGACTTAGTTACCCATACAGCTCCAGTAGCTTGTGTACCAGTAGAAGCTTCTAGAGTTACAGTCATGTTGGATACACCTAGTTCATTACGTACATCTGCAAGAGGCATCTTTTTAATCTCCCCTGCATCGTCTGTAACGTCATTCTGGATAAGGAATGCCCCAACACCAGAGCTGACAGAAGGAATATCGCTGATCTTTAACTGACCGCTAAGCTCCCATTGACCATTAGTCTCGTGGTAAACAAATGTTTTATTACCACTTGTACCACGGTCAATCTCAATACCAGAGGTAACAGACGTAATACCTGCGCCAGTTTCTCCACTGTTCAGCACGATTACGTTATCAGTAATTGCTGTGTTTGTGGTTTCAAGACTGGTTAATGAACCTTGAACTGTTAAGTCACCAGTTACAACTAAGTCGTCATCAATTGTAACTACGTTAGTACTAGCATTCTGTGTAATTACAGTATCAACAAACTGACCGTTTGTATCATCCCACATTACAATGGTATCGTCACTCAAAGACGAAGCACCCTTAACAGCAACAGCATCAGTACCTACGCTAATACCAGTTCCAGCTCCAACTGCAAGAGTAGAAGAACTACCTAGTGAAGTAGCAGAAGAACCGCCAGTCAAACCGTTACCACCAATTACTTGGAAGGTAGAGTTAGCAAGTGATGCGTTAGGGATATTGTAAAGCTCAAGATCAGTACCGTCAATACGAATACCCGTTGTAGTATCACAAGTAAGATACCCAGAACCAGCACCGCTTACATCATAGAAGAAAATTGCATCTACAGATTCACTACTACGAGCTGCAAGAGACTCAAGACCTAAGTGTGAAAGAGATACCGTAGCATCACCACCAGAACCATCTGATACAGCAATACCAGTACCTGCTGAAATAGAACGAACATCACCTGTTACGTCCAACCATGCAGAACCATTGTATACATAGAGCTTATCATCTCCAGTATTCCAATAGATTTGACCTTCAGATGCGTTCTGAGGGTCTGAGCTCAGTGGATGAATTACAGCCTTCTGAAGCTGTAATCCCCCTAAGTCAATGTGACTTTTAAAAACTAATGCCATAATTTATTTTTTTAGTTTAGATAGGCTTTACCGCTTGTTGAGGCTACAAAACGGATTTCTAGGTTATTTTTATCTATGTACTCCACCTCAGCGTACAATACGTTATCTCCACTGTCTACAATAGTGACAGATGGATATTTATTCATGTTATGCTCAACAGCCCATACTTTTGAAAGCATATCCTGTCTATGTATGTAATGAGCGTCATCAATACCAGTACCTATAACGCCAGATACACTTACGTTTACAGAAGGTTGTTTTATCGCTACAGAACTCGTAGATGTGTTTACACCGCCAATTGTAATTCCGCTACCAGTATTTACCTCTATATTACTCACTTACGTCTTCGTTAATTTTAAACAATCCGTAAACCCAAGTTTTAACTGTTCCGTTATTAGTGGATTGTAAATCATAAACATACAACCCACCAGATACTTGAGACATTGTAGATGCTTCTGCTTCAATAGTAAGTTTACCTTCTGCTGTACCAGTGTACGTAAAACTATCATCAGCTATAATATCAGAAGATGATGTATCTGTTTCTTTTACATCCATTTTCCAACTATAACTGCTTAGATCTATAGCGTCTCCATCATCATCTGAAAATGTAAATTCCAACTTAAAAGTATCACCTTTACGACAAGTGATGTCTACTCTTGTTGCGTTATCTAAGTTTATTTGTGTTGCCATGTTGCAAAGGTACTAAATCATTGATTACCAAATAGTTGGTCTAGCGGGCTGTTTTGATTTTCAAGTTCACCACGCTTACCTTGACGTTGAGATAAAAGCTTACTTTGCTCTACAGCTTGTTTCTTAACTCGCTGGTCTTTACGGTCTTCTTTCATCATTTCATCCTGAGCTTCAGCACGGCTTTCAATTTGCTGTTCAGCAATTCCGTACTCACCTTTAATACGCTCAAGCTCTATTTTCATCTGGTGTTCCATTTGAGACAACTGAGCTTGGAGTTGGAACTCAAACTCTTTCTTCTGCATCTCTAGCTGTGCTAATACTTGCTGCTTCTGAACCTCAGCTTGCATAGTAGCTTGAGCTTGTTGTGCTTGAGCTTGAGACTGAGCCATTACATTTTGCTGGGCAATAGCCTGTTGTTGAGCAATACGCTTCTTACGTCTAATAACGAGTAGTCGCTCTGCTTGGTCAACATCTTTCATCTGACGAATAGCAATAGCATCTTCAAGGTCTAACTCTTTTTGAGCAAGTGCTACTTGTATATTTTGCTCAAGATACTGTCGGTCCATATCATTGAGGTCTGTGAGAACACGTACACCAAAGTTGTACATCGGCAGATCTCTGAAACTTGATAGAACCTGCATATTAGATTTACCAATAGCTTTCTCATACACTTTAAATATCACAGACTCTACAGGAAGGATTTGCACGCATTTTAAGATGTCTTCACAGACTCTCCGGTACAAGATCATAGATGAGTTAGTAATATCGTATATAGCGTTGTTTCCTGCGCTTACAGCCATCTGGTTAACACCTACTAGTGCTTCACCTTTTGGAGTAGAGCCATCCATAACTTCATTGATACCTGTCGCATCTCTAATCATGCGCAAGTAATGGTTGTATAGAGCAATAAGCTCGTTGATGTTACGGATCGTATTATTAATCTCACGGATAGGTGGATTCTGGAACCCTCCCTCTGGGTTTTTACTTCTGTAGTAGAAGACACCTGTTTGTTCGTAGATGTCTTGGATATCCAAAGGCTGTAGCTCACCACCACGACCTAAGTCTACATTTTCAAGACCTTCAATGTCTACCATGATGCCGTCAGGCTTACTCTTAGCAACAGCTTGCTGTAGCTTTAAGTGCGTGAGCTGCAACTGATCAGCAAATCCAATGATACCAGATACCAAAGACTTAGGAATCATGTTACGCATATTAACAGCTACAATGCTGTACGATAAGCGTGCTCTAGAGATATCGTGGATGTTCTTAGGGATATTAGCCTTACGCTCGTAGTTAAAGATGTGTTCAGTACCAATAATGTAGATACCACCGTAAAGAGTAGTGTTGTTCATGTATACCGGGTCACGATCGTAAATAGAATTCTTAGGAGCTTCATACTTCTCTCCTTTAAAATAGAATCCCATATTACCAAAGCGAGACATCTTGTTCTCATAGATCATAGAATCTACAGACAAGAATTCAAAGTCTAACACCTCAATGGTGTACTCATCGTATCCGTACTTGTATTTGTTTAGCTGCTTGTCGTAGTATTTTTCTGTAAAACGATCAGCACTATTGCTATGCTTATTCATAACGTTGTGCGCCATGTCAGCATATTCCTTTTCCGTAAACTGATCACCAGCCAAACGCTTGAGCTCCATGATGCTTAGTCGCTTGATGTGACCTGCATACACTACATCAGAGAATGTAGGGTCATCGGTGTAGCTGTGGATGAACATTGCGGGATCAACATACTCCTCATTGATTCCGTAGTTAGGATCGTTGGAGCGCTTAGCTACAGCCATGCCACACGATGCAAGATCCTCAACACAGCGTCTGTAGATGCGCTCATCAAAATCGTTCCAGCTTAGTGTTAGCTGTGTGGCAATCTGACCCGCAATTTCTGCATCCGTCTTTATGTTTGTTTCTAGGAAGATTTCAGCTTCTTCAGGAGTCTCTGGCAATTGGTCAGGGTCAATCTCTACCTGTAGACCTGCTTGCTTTGCTTCCTGGATCATCTCTTTCTTTTCAATGCGCAATGCAACCTTTTTCTTTTTAAGGTCCTTCTCGCTTTGAGATAGAGGATCAATAGCTTCAATTTGTGGATAGCGATATGATGATATAATCTTATTAACTACAATCTTTACAAACTTGGGGACGATAGGTACTGGAGTCCAGTCAATAGACAGCAATGAACCGTCATCGTTGTTTGGATCTAAGCTGTTAAGTATCTGTTTATAGATGCGAGTATCCTGTGTCCCATTTGCATACATACGAGACTGTTCAAACTCTTTGTACCTCTTTTGGTACAGGCTGCCTTCAGTGTCAAGACCGCCCCACTGGTTCATGATTGCTTTAGCGTACTCCAACCCATACGCTTTGACAGACTTTTCTGAGCTGTCTGCCAATGGGTTAGGGAAGCCTCCTTTTTTAGTTATATTCATCTTTTCGCTGAATCTTAATCAACTACAAAGATAGATAATATATTAACGTTGTATTGGCTTGACTTTGCGGAAGAATTTTTTAGCTTCTGTTTTCTTCTTTTCTTTTTGAATAGATTTTTGTGCAGCTAAAAGCGCAAGACCAGAACTGATGGTAAGGTCATACTTTGTACGGTCGTCAATCTTGAAATTAATCCAATCTTCTAGCGTACGATCAAAGAACATCTTACCACCGAATCCCTCTTCATTTGTGCCTACGTGTTCGTGGATGTATGCCTCAATAGACTGGGCGTGAGCTTGAATAATATCCTGAGAGTTAGAAGGTATACCTTTTGTTTTTGTTGAGCTTCGTGTAGTGTTAAGGTGCTCCGGTCTATCCATTAGATATCCGTCATACCCTCTGTTTTCAAAGTATCTAGCAATACCATATTTATTATTTTCTATTAGTATTAGATACCCATAAAAAACAGCAGCCATTAATACATCTTCATAAAATATACGAGCAAGTGGTGGACGTGACGCATACTCTAATACAAACATATTGGATGGGTGTTCCATATTTATTTTGTTGTATAGGTGCAGTGCACCCTTAGAGCCACGCCCATCAACAGTAGAGTCAAGGTCATAGCTATCCACACCACCTACGCCTAGCCATGAGTTACCAGGAAACTTCTTGCCATATCTGGTTTCCACCTTGTTGCGTATTTCATCTGGTGGCATCCACGATACTCTAAACCTACCATTAGGGTCCGGTCTGAACAAGACCTTTGAATCCTGAACTCCATTCTCCCAGACAAAGTTTCCTTGAACTACAGGATTGGGGAACAGCTCCATATTGTGCTCTAGCTGCTCATAGATCTTAGCGATGTTAAACGTAGACGCTTTTGTGGAATCACGGAATGCTTCCTCCATTGTAAATGGAAACTGACGTATAACCTCATTGAGTTCATAGCTGTCTCCAGATAATGCTCTACGCTCATTCTTTAAGAACGTCTTAGCACCGATCTCAATCATCTCATCGTCAACACCTAGAACTGGTTCTTCAGGATTGTCAATTACAGGGTTGCCATATTTATCAAAGAAACCCTCTAGTGCTTCATATGCTGGTATAAATATTTTATAGAGACCTGTCTTAGTACGTCCGTTGTCGTTTCGCTCGGTAGGGTCAGAGCTGTAGACCATTTTCTTAAAGTTGGAACCACCTTTATCCAGCGGGTTAACCGTAGAACCTACCATAGCCTTACCTATAATCTTACGACCTACAAGCAAACAAGTACGGTGGATACGCCAGATCTCTGTGATGTCTTCAGGCTTTTCAATCTTACCTGCCTCATCAAGAAATAGCAAATGTAGCTTTTCACCATCGTATGCGTTGGATGTGGTGTTCTTCCAGTTGATGATGGTGTCTAGTGCCTCGTTTCTGTTTGTTGTCTTGTTATTCTTGGTAATACGTTTAGATGGCTCACGAAATGCCAGCTCTGTACGTGGATTGGTAGTACCGTCCTGGATAGGCTTGAAGAAGAATGGATAGTTCCGGTATATCGGCATAATCTTCTTCATGAACACGTTTTCCTGCGCATCCTTACCAGTCTTAGATATAATACCTAGTAGCTTGTCTTTTACCTGTGTGCCCTCATCTGCTAGGTTTCCAGAACACATCTGTGTATATCCAGAACGTCTACACTTAACGTAGACCTGTCCCATTGAACGTGGGTCTGATTCACAGGCAACAAAGTGACGTGACAACCTGTTCTGGAACTCTAGATAACTTGGGTATCCGATGTCAATGTTAGACCACTGCAAGAACATATAGTGGTGACCAGTAATGTATGTTGGAACACCGTTATTCATGAACCACACACCGTCACGCCTACGTTGAAACTCTCGCTGTATGTATGCTGTGTACTTCTCTTTAAATTGCTTTGGCATATCGTGCCACTCATCCATGGATCTAACTTTAATTAGTTCCTTTGGCGGCTCTATCCTGCGCCAATACTGGTCTTTCTTAGGTAGATTACTAAACAGTATATCTGTCTCATTTGGGACCTCAGGGAGCTGGATGTACAGTCCAGAGATCTCAATGACCTCACCCTGAGTTCCTTTTGGACAGATGTTTACCACCTGTTCTTCTATACCTTCTATATTGACCAGTCCAGCCATTTAATTATTTATTGTTTAGCAAATTTCTCGCTGAACCCAGAAGAAAAGTCTACGTCATCTTTTATCTGACCTGTTTTCTTCAATTCCTTTAGCATCTGCTCTAGCTTTTGATATTCTGTTATTAGATCCTTAGCGTCTATTGCCGACTGCTTAATACTTTGCAGCTCCGATCTACGCTGGCTACCGCTTAGCTCTTTGTCTACAGGTTTCTTAATTTCTTCTGTAATGTTTTCTATCGCTATAGACATGGCGTGCAGCAGCTCTTCTCCAGCTCTTACACTGTCAAATACTTTCCTGCGTCCCATTAGAATCCTGTTGCGTAGATGTGATCCATGTGCGTACGGTAAACCTCCTGACCATCAATCTCCATTCTGTAGTCAGCATTCTTCATGATCATTACTTTATCACCTTTCTTGAGCCCTAGCTCTCTAACAGCAGGTGAATCGTACAGTACATATCCAAACTGGTTGTACTCAGGCTTTTTAATCTCCAGGATGATACCACTATTGGTTACCTCCTCGTCTTTCTGCTCTTCTGGCTTTAAGAATATCCACTCACTAATCAGATGTATCTCACCAGTGTCTTTACACTTGTAAGCATAGGCTTGTGTTCTGTGGCTGTTGTTTGGATCGTAGGCTACCCGGTATAGGTTCTCATCAACTTCTTGACCCTTGCCGTTACCAGCAATTACTACGTGATGATGGAAGTAGATAGTGTCTCCTACCTTTACAGGAGTATCATACTTTAATGGAGTGGCGTACACCTCAGCTTCCATCTTACGGTTGTTAAACTCGTCCCACTTAGGATCTAGATGGAGTTTAGTGTCACCGACTTTTACCTCGTCATTAAATGCCTTAGGCAAATAGACCAGGAAATCATAGAGTGACTTCATATGTATTTAATTTAATTATTCAAAGTCGCAGTCGTACTCAATGAGTACAGGCATATCTGTAACAGACTTCCAAAGCATAATACCATCAGATGGGTGTGCTATGTATATTAAATACCTAGCCTTGTTGTACTGATGTGCGTACTTGTCGTCAAATATAATAGTGTCTACTACAGATTCTCCAGCTCGCTGACCTACATAGTAAGCCATAGCTTTTAAGGGGTTTACCCCTATTACGATTTTACGTATCATGTCAAATTAATTTACCGATCCATCACCGCCCATTTTCTTGAGCCAGTAGTCTATAGTGCTTGGATCTTCTTCTTTTTCTTTTCTTTCTTCTTGCTCTTCTTTCAATAAAGCTTGGTGTGCTTCAACGCAGTACGATAACAACTCATCAAGCTCTTCATCGTCAGCGCATTCTATAGATGACAATAGGTGCATACTGGTACGTTCTTCACCATCTTCATCAATATAGGAGTCTTCCATATTTAAAAAACCAACAGCAAGACAGCTAACAAAGGAATTTTGTACTCCGTATTTTTTTACTGTTTCATTAATTGCAATGAACAGCTCTTGAATTTCTAGTAGGCAGTCTTTTTGGTCGTTATTCATTAGTCTAATTTAGTAATTGACAATGTACTTGTGGTAAGTAGTGATCCGCCACCACTTGAGTTCATATATATTTCGTAGTAAATATCTGTATCAGCACCCGCATGACGTATTAAACTAAATCCAATAGCCATATTACCAGTAGCTGCTTTAGTACGTGTGATATTTTGAATAGTGGTTGCAGATCCTCCTGATGGTTTTTCCTTTATGTCAATTTTAACATCAGTATTTGTTGCTGTAATCTCCAACATAAAAGATACTTCAATTTTAATTAATCCAGCACGTTCAATAGTGACAGCACCTGTAGTCGTAGATGAACTTTGTAAATGGGTATTACTTGAGTCATTCACTAAATGTGAAGATGCGTTACTACCGTTATTTACTCCAGCCTGTGTAGGCGTTGTAGGTGTTGTTGTTAATGTATACGAACCATTAGGTCGTAATACAAACATTGGATTTGAAAAAGTAATATCAACAGATGAAAATGCATTACTGCTAAGCTCACGAGTCACTACATTATTGTTTGAGTCAATAAATAGAGCTGTAGCTTCTGTTGAAGATGATGTTGGCGCTGACGAGAAGCTCATTCCTGAAATCTCTACAGCATCTGTAGATATAGATAGTGCTGAGGTATTCCCGGTTCCGTCCTCTACAGTCTTTAATGTAGACGTGATACCGCCCTCTACTTGTAGTAGGTTACCGTATTTATCTTTTATTGCCTGACCTGCTAATGTACCCATAGCTTAATTCATTAATTTTACACAAAGATACTAATTTAATACACAGGCTTATGCCAAAGGGACGAGTAGCCAAAACAAAGCTGTTTAGAGAGTTCAGCTTTATTAAGGAAAAATTCATTAAAAACAACTACTTGAAGCTGTGGTCGCTAGTAATGAAAGACATGACAGCAAGATATAATCTATCAGATAAAGAGATGAGGTTCATGATCTTCATCTATGACCTGGAGTTCTTCACGCTGGACTGGATTTCCGCTGAGTACGAATATGAGAAACGAAATGTAGGACGTAGGCTTGTATACCCACTTCTTTCTAGAGGATACATTTACAAGCACTTTGATAAGCTCACGCCATCTGACACCAGAGAGGATCATATTTTCCGAGATGAAACTAAATATAACTACAGAGTAAGATACGCATTATCTCAACAGGGAAGACTGGTCGTTTCAAAATTTTATCGCAAGATGGAAGGAGACGAAGCTATTAATGTGCACTTATAGTTTTAAAAGGCATTTCCATAGCTGCACCTTTGTGTGGTACAAACTTACCGCTGTGCTTCATTAAGTAGTAGCGACCACCCTTGGACATCCAGTGGTATCCCGATGGAGCCTTTACCATTACTTTGCTGTCTTTCTTTTTAGCCTTCATCACTTATACATTTTGCCACCGCACTTGTACTTAGGTTTAACCGAACCTCCTTTAGAGTATTTCTTTTTCTTAGGCACACAGTTGGGTACTTTCTTTCCGCCCTTCATCTTAGTGCCTACCATCTCGTATCCTTCCCAGCAAGGTGATTTTTTTGCTTTCATTGTTTTTTATTTAGGCATAACACTTCTTCCGTATAACAATGATCTTATCTCATCCATTGTCATTGTATTTTTTTGCTTTTCTTTATCAGCTATTCTTTCTAGTTCACGAAAGTGTGGTCTATCAGCTCCAGAAACTTTGTGGTAGTTTGCCCACATATCTTCTGTATTTCCATTACCCTGCATGAATGATTCAAATGGTATAGTACTAGATTGACTGTAATCAGCTAAGAATAAAGATTTCTGTTGAGGTATGCTGAGCTTAGAGAAATCATAAGAGCCATCAGACTCGTTGATAAATGTTTTTAGCCACTCTGGCATCTTTGCTGTTTTGTCTGATTTGTAGTATGCAACAGCTCTATTTACAGCATCTAAAGCACGATTGCTGCTATCGTCTGTATACGGTCCCTCATATTGAAATATACCACGACCTGGTCCTCCACCTTTCTGGTGTATTGCTGGATCAAAACTAAGTCCAGACTCTACGGCAGCAATATCATACATAAGATCTTCCATTCGCTCACGGCTGCCGCCACGAGTCTTTAGCAGATACTCAGCCATCTTCTCGTAAGAAGCTGTACCAGTAGTATCAGATACAGGGAATCCGTATGGATCATATTTTTTTGGTGGATCTACTGGTCCTCCATTTCTATACTTAGGCTTCATTTCTTCTTCTTTAATTTTACCTTGCCTCCTTGTTTTAAGAATATAGGGTTGCGGTTCTGACTACGTTTAGCTTCAACAGCTGGTCTAACAAAGTTAGGCATATTCATTGTATTGTCTTGAACAGTTGGTCTGATACCGTAGCGCTTTTCATAGAGGTCTAGCTGATCCTCAAGCCTAGATTTTTCTTTTTCTAACTCGCGGGTGTAATACTTCTCTCCTTTAGCTAACTTCTTGTCTAGCTGTTTGCTTTCTCTGCGTGCATCTTTTTTAAGAGCTCGTACCTGCTTGCCGAAAGGATTAACCTTGAGTCCAGCTGTAGGTACTACTACGTCACTACTTCCTAGTATAGGCATAGACATAAACGATCCAATAACATTAGCAACCTCAGGTACAGAAATAGCTTTATCCTCACCTGGCATTGGAATCTTTCCAAATGCTTTGCTCATCCAGTATGCATTCAATGCCTCTGGTATGTTTCTACCTCCAATGGCTGCACCTCTGCCCGTCACATAATTTGCTGGTGGAGCTATAGAGCCCGGTATTCCCTTTATCTTATCTAATATAGAGCGCTGTTCTAACCATTTCCTATGACCTTCCTTGTACCCTTTTAAATTCGTAGTAAGTCCTGCTGTTCCAACAACATCCCCTGCGTCTCCAGATTGACGTGCTACTGCAATTTGACTAGGGCTAAATGATTGAGAATCTGGAAGAACTACATAAGGTGTGCGATAGTTCTTACCATCTTTAGATGTTTGTGCTCCACGCCATCTTTGAAAAGCTAAAGGTCCTAACTGGCTGGTCTTTTGATACTGCCATAGAGGATCTGCTTCATTGTAAACCCTACCTGCATCTTTACTTAATACAAACTCCTCAAATGTTGGTAATCCCTCTGGTGTAGATACAGCGTCATAATCTTGAGCAAATGGATACTTTGCTTCGTATTCTTCTCTAAGCTGCTCTACAGTTTTCTCTATCCTGTCTAACCCTTTTTGATTCTTGTTAGGACCCTTCCCTTTAGGTTTACCGCCCTTATCGTATTTGTACTTACTCTTCATAAAACAAAGATAATCAATATATTGCAACAGCTGTTTGTCTCTTTTGGGACTTGAAAATGTCAAATATTTTCACTAACTTCGCTTTGTGATTGAGATCAATCTACAGATGGATACACGACCAAAAGTGATTCGCTCTTCGAACAACTTTTCATCTGCTCAAAAGATTGCTCGGTGTCCCAATCCCAAATAAGGGACACACCAGAACATCACGTTCCCAACACAATAAAGCGCTAACTATACCCTGCGCATACGTAACACGCAGCACACACCAATAGGTATTCTTTTAACAGCTGTTTCCCTGCAATACACACCCGCAAATCCCTACATTACCCACAATAGCCCACTTCATCACATTTATCGCCAACTATTCCCCTCTATAACAGTCAAAAAAAGTATTGAGTAATATATATCTGGGGGATTATATATAACGATTCCGATGTGTGTCGCGCCTCCGAACCGATTTTTGCGACCACCCCTCCCTCCAGATGGCGACCGTTTGCACACTTTTTTGGCGTTTCTGGCGATCCTTTGACGGTCTGGCGCTCCAGTTTTCCGCGATGACTGATCAATCCCACCTTCACACATTCCCAGATCCCGAACCCAGAAACCCAGCACAACACAGGGCACACACTTTTTATACTGGGGCGAACCTTTGGCGCCTGAATTGTACGGTTCTTTTTTTTGTCTGGTTCTTTGGTTTATTCACATTTGTTTATATATTAGCAACGCGTTGAAGCGCGAACGGTCTTTGACATATTGGTAAAAAAGTTTAGTTAAAACAGGTCTGACGAGCGGGTTAGTGCCCCGCCAGTGTGCAAGGTTTACCTTGCGCCCGGGCTTTGAAATAAGCCGAAACCTACCGACCGGCACACGGTCATAAAGCGCCCAGTATTGGGCGCGGTTATCTGTTAACTACTTAAAACCTTTTGAAATGGAATTAGACAATTTTGAACATGCGGAAATTGACTTGGCTACTGGGAACTATAGAACACATGCCCAGTTCATTGAAGTAAGTGAGTGCGCCTTTCACGGTGTTTTCTCCGATGCTACCAAGTTATTCAAGAAATACGGCTTTTGCGTTGCTTCATACATTGACCATATCGATGAATATTGCGATGATCTTATAAATG
>Ga0255765_1002860_pt1 | contig 19143 bp, 14 predicted proteins | sample 041ome_8_FD_179965 | JGI IMG/M metagenome (GOLD analysis project Ga0255765, IMG submission 179965) | Coastal salt marsh microbial communities from the Groves Creek Marsh, Skidaway Island, Georgia - 041407BS metaG (version 2) | ecosystem: Environmental > Aquatic > Marine > Intertidal zone > Salt...
AATTTATTCCTCGGAAGGTCAAAAATATAAACCTGAGGATGCTGATCAAGTTATGTGGTACAAAGAATCTAAAGATGGAGTCATGCTTGAAGAGGGCATTAATGAAGCTGGAGCATTCTCTGCATGGATTGCACTTGCAACTGCATATTCAAACTACAACATTCCCATGATTCCTATCTACTTGTTTTATTCAATGTTTGGTTTTCAGCGCATTCATGACCTTGCATGGGCGGCAGGTGATTCACAGGCAAAAGGCTTTTTAATTGGGGCAACCTCAGGAAGAACTACTCTAAATGGAGAGGGTTTGCAGCATCAAGATGGCCACAGTCATATTTTTTCCTCAACAATTCCCAACTGTCGTTCATATGATCCAGCTTATGCCTATGAATTAGCAGTTATTTTTAAAGATGGAATCAAGAAAATGTTTGTTGATTTAGAAAACTATTATTACTACATAACTGTTACAAATGAGAACTATCTTCAGCCTGCTCAACCAAAAAATTCAGAAGAAGGAATTATCAAAGGTTTATATAAACTCAATAATCATAATGCTCCTCAAGTAACTTTAATTGGTTCAGGGTCGATTCTAAATGAATCAATCAAGGCCCAAAAAATACTTGATTCTTTCGGGATTGCAGCTGACGTTTGGAGCGCCACTAGTTTTAACATGCTAAGAAAGGATGGGATGGAAACCGAGCGTTTTAATGAGCTTAATCCTGCTGCAAAACAAAAGTTAAGTTATGTAGCTAAATGCTTACCATGCTCAGAAACTCCTGTAATTGCAGCTACTGATTATATGCGAGCCTACCCAGAACAAATTAGAGGCTATATTAATGGACCCTATTTCACACTTGGTACAGATGGTTATGGAAGGAGTGATTCTAGAGCAAAACTTCGAGAGTTTTTTGAAGTAGATGCAGATAACATTGCAAGAATTGCTATTTACTCACTTTTTCGAAAAGGTGACATTAGCAAAAAAGAAATTTCAGCTTTTTATAAGAAATTAAAGGTTGATCCAAGTAAGCCTCACCCTTGGGAAGTTTAATGGTAAAAAAAATTATACATATTCCTGATTTAGGCGAAGCTGAAGATGTAGAAGTTATTGAGATTTGTGCAAAAGTAGGTGATCAAGTTGACACCGAAGACCCAATTATTGTGCTTGAATCTGATAAGGCAGCAATGGAAATCCCAGCCTCTGAAGCAGGTAAAATTATTTCCATCGATGTTTCAATAGGCGATTCAGTAAATTCAGGCTCACCTTTTTTGCAATTAGAAGTTTTCAATAATTCCGATCAGAAGGTTGCAGAAGAATCAAGCAAGAATCAGTCTCAGGAAAAACTGACAGCCTTTAAGCAGCCAAGCAATATTGAAATTGAGCAAGTCGCCATCATAGAAAAACAGCAGATTCCTCCATCTGCATCAATAATTAATAATTCGAATATTTATGCGGGACCTGCGGTTAGAAAGCTTGCAAGAGAATTTGGAATAGATCTTACGCTTGTTCAGCCTTCAGGACCAAAGAATAGGATACAAAAAGAAGACCTGCACTTATTTGTAAAATCTAGACTTTCTGAAACTCCAGCTAATAATATCTTTGAGTTTTCTCAGCCTGATATTGATTATTCAAAATGGGGCCCAGTTCAAGAACAAAAACTTTCTAAGTTTCAAAAATCTTCTCTGAGTAATCTTCATACATCATGGATAAATATTCCTCATGTGACTCAGCATGATGAATGTGATTTAAATGTAATGCTGGAAGCGAGAACTCAATTATGTAAAAAACATAAAGTAAAAATATCACCCCTAGCTTTCATAGCAAAAATTACATCTCACTTACTTATTGATTTTCCATTGCTGAATTCTTCTTTGGATAAGAGCCTAGAAAAAATTATCTTAAAAAATTATGTTAATCTCGGAATTGCCGTAGATACCCCCGAAGGACTTATAGTTCCAAATATAAAGAATGCTCAATTAAAATCGATTATAGAAATCTCAGGGGAGATAAGTGAATTAGCTGCAGCAGCAAAAAAACGAAAGTTAAAAATTGCTGACTTAAAAGGTGCATCTTTTAGCATTAGTTCATTGGGAGCAATAGGAGGGAAGTTCTTTACACCTATTATTAATCCCCCGGAAGCAGCGATACTAGGAATTTCAAAAACTTTCGAGAAGGTTGTTTCAAGCAAAGATGGATTTGTGAATCGAAGTTTTTTACCAATTTCACTTAGCTATGATCACCGCGCAATTAATGGGGTCTATGCAGTACAATTTACTAGTCAGCTTGGAGAGGCCTTGTCTGATGAGAAATTGATTGAGAAGAGTTTCAAATGATAGATTCAAACTTTCAAAAAGGGTGCGTTTTGATTGTTGGGGGTAGCGGAGGCATTGGGTCACTATGTGCTCAAGAATTTGCTCACTCTAATGCGAAAGTCGCCATTACTTATTATAAGAATGAGCAAGCTGCTATTGATATAGCGAATGAAATTAATGCTGATGTAAAAATTTATCATTTAGATAATAGCAATGCTGAATCAGTAGAAAAGACTTTCAAAGAAGTAATAAAAGATCATGGCTCTATTAATACTCTTGTTAATGCTGCTGGATTTGACATACCTCAAAAATTTATAAGTGAAATTGATATTGATCTTTGGAAAAGAGTTATTGATGCTGATATTAATGGCTTCTTTAATTTAATAAACTCTGGGTTGCCTCATTTACGTGAATCTAGAGGATCTATAGTTTTTATAAGCTCTGCAGGATTGTTCAAGTACCCTCCAGGAGATATTTTGTCTGTTGCCCCCAAAGCTACCATTGAGCATGTCTTAAAAGGGATAGCAAAAGAAGAAGGGAAAAATGGTATTAGGGCCAATTCAATAGCTCTTGGGGTAATAGATACAGGTATTTTTCATAGACTAAGAGAAGAAAAAAATACTTTCTTTGATGATGCATGGCATGACTCAGTTATGAGCACATTAGCAATCAAGCGTTTTGGACTTCCTAAAGAAGTTGCTGATACCGCTGTATTTTTGGCATCAAGTAGAGCGGGGTATATTACTGGGCATTGCATACCTGTAGATGGCGGATATCATTTATAGCAATACTATGATCTATAGAATTTAATAACTGTTTCGCAAATATAGTCAACCTCATCATCTGAGAGGAATATATTCATTGGAAGCATTATACATCTATCAAAAAATTTTTCTGTTTTAGGAAGTGACAAATTAAAACCAAGCTCAGGAAATTGATGAACTGCTTTTCCACCCCACTGAATAAGTGTACCAACACCATTTTGAAACAAATATTCTTTTAATTCATCTCTTCTATCTGCTTCAAGTTCATAGTTCTGAAACACATCAAAGTGGTCTGGCTCTGCGTCGGGTGCAATTGGCAAATTTAGCTCGTTTAGGTTTTCTAGCTGTTCTTGATATTTTGAAGCTATGGAACGCCTTCTTTGAATAACTTCTGGATAGGATTTAAGTTTATGAAATAAAAATGCAGCATGAAGATTGTCTAGGCGACTATTTCTACCCCAAGATTTAATCTCTCCATCAGTATCTCTTCCATGATCATGAAGTTGATAGATCTTGTGATATAAATCATTATCTTGCACTAAGACTCCTCCAGCATCGCCAAAACAACCCAAGACTTTAGCTGGAAAAAAACTAATTCCACCTGCCAACCCAAATGTTCCAGCGCATTGACCCTTAAACTTTGACCCTAGGGCTTGAGCTGAGTCTTCTACGATAAAGAGCCCATGTTTCTCTGCAATAGATTTAATTTCATCCATATTACAAGTTCTGCCATTAAGCTGAGTTGGCATAATTCCAACTGTATTTGGAGTTATGGCAGCTTCAATGGCCAATGGGTCAATTAAGTTATCATAGCCAAGCTCAACTGGAACTGGAATCCCTCCAGCAGTAACAATTGCCGAGGCTGTAGCAACCATGGTGTGGGAGCATATGATTATTTCATCTCCTTTCTTTACTCCGATAGCTAGCAATGCTAATTCCATTGCGTCTGTTCCATTAGCAACACCTATTGCATAATTTGAATTAGTGAATTCTGCAAATTTATTTTCAAATTCATCCAAATCCGATTGCATAATAAAAGCCCCACGTGAGCAAACATCATCAAAAATTTCAATCATTTTTTCTTTTTGATCTAAGTAGAGCCTTGGATAGTCAAAAAATGGAATATTCATAATATTGTTCTCTTTAGAAGATAATTTAAAAATTATATAAGTTGATCTTTAATAAGTTGAGAAATTTTAATTTTATTTGGATAGTATAAATTTTCAAGTACTTTTGAGGTTGGAGCTGGGCAATCAGGAAGTGTAATACGAACAGGCTTTGAGTTAAGGTATTTTGGAGATATTTTCTCTACTGTACTTGCGATTATTTCACTTGCAATTCCACAATTCTTCCATCCTCCATCTATTACAGCTAAAGAACCAGTTTTTTTAACTGATTGTATTATTATATCTGGATCCATTGGATTTAAAACTCTTAAATCTATAACCTCAGCTTTAATACCGTCTTTGGCTAATTCTGCTGCTGATTCAAGGGCAAGCTGGGTACTATAGCCACATCCTACAATTGTAATATCTGAGCCTGCTTTTAAAATTTTAGGTCCCACTGACTTTATATCAGCGGGTATAATTGGATCAAGATCATCTTCGTTTTCATAAAGCCACCTATCATCAAGAAATATAACAGGGTCATTAGAAAGAACGGAAGAAATTAATAAATCTCTTGCATCTTTTACGCTATATGGCATAACCACTCTTAACCCCGGAATATGAGCAAACCACGCATGGAGGGCTTGAGAATGTTGCGCTCCTTGTTCGCCTCCTCGGTTAATAATTCCACGAATAGTAACAGCTGGATGAGCTTGACCACCAACCATATGTGACCATTTTGCTGCCTGATTGACTATTGAATCTAATGCATACAACATAAAATCGATCCTTGGATGAACTACAATTGGTCTCATCCCAGCCAATGATGCTCCTACAGCGGCTCCTGTGCAAGCAGACTCTGATACAGGGGTATCAATTATTCTTTCTTTGCCAAATTTGATGTCAAGCTCTGTCATGGTGTTACCAACATACCATGGGCTCCATAGCCCCTGGCCTATTACAAAAACATCGGGGTGATTTTCAAGTAAATATTCAAATGCGTGCCTAATTGCAACACCATAACTTACTTTATTGCTTTTCTTTTTAGTCATAGACTCTCTCCAGCAAAGCATCTGTATTCGGATAGGGATCGGAGAGTGCCAATTCCCAGTCTCTTTCAAGAGCCTCATTAATTTCATTGCTTAGCTCTTCAATATATTTTTCTGAAACTAAATTTCCTATAATCAAGCTTTGAGTAAGTCTTGTTATGGGATCTCTTTTCTTCCAAAGATTTATATCCACTTGAGATCTATTCACGCCAACATCACTATCTTCTCGCCAATCTACGTGGCCATAATGCCTATATGTTATTGCCTCAAGAAACTTTGGAGATGAGGTTTTTCTAATTTCATTAATTAAATCTTTTGCAGCTTCAGTCACCTCTACGATGTCATTTCCATCAACAACTTTTGAGTCTATATTGTTTGCTTTTGCAAACCTAGACGTTGATATCATGGGCTGCCTTTGAGAAATATGCATGTGACTTGAAAATAAATTATTTTCAAGTACAAACAACACGGGTAAATTCATTACGCTGGCAAGATTTAGTGATTCAGCGACTACACCCTCTTCGATTGCACCATCGCCAATATAAGCTACGGAAATATCATTTCCATTTTGCATTTTTGCTGCTAGTCCTGCCCCAACTGCAAGCGGCACAGTGCCTGCAACAATTGGAACAGACCCATAAAAGCCATTTGAGGCATCCCAAAGATGCATTGAGCCTCCCATGCCCTTAGAAAAGCCAGTATTTTTTCCAAGAACTTCTGCAAATAACTTATATGAATTTGGGTTAAGAGCAAGTAAATGTGCATGTGATCTATGAGCACCAAAAACTCTATCGGAAGAGTTAAGGCAAGAAGAAACTCCAACAGCAACAGCCTCCTGACCTGCTCCGAGGTGAACAGGGCCGCCAATGTTACCACTCTTTTTTTCATGAGCTAGCTTATGTTCTGTCAGCCTAATGTAAAGCATGCTTTTCAAGCTATTAAGCAACGATTCTGATGAGATATTATCAATATTTACAGGTTGATTAAAAAGCTTAGGATCGCTTAGTTTTTCTGCGTATTTTTCTTTATCCATGGGTGGAAATAATCCTTAATTTATATGATCTATAAACTTTAATAAACACTATATTTGACAAGAACTATAACATTAAATATGTTTTATTTTCAGATATATAACTAAATCAACGCGGCTGATTGTTACCAAGAATCCTGGAGTTGACTATCTCAGTTGAGCCAAGAGGTGGTTGAGGCTTGAGAGGTTCCTCCCTCAAAGAAAGCTTGATTAAGTCTTCGGGAGCATCTAGTTTTTTAAGAGTAGATGCGATCATTTTTAATGCACGCTCTCTTGCAAAAATTGATAAGGCAGTTATAAAGATAAGCTTTAAATCAACTACTAAATTATGATTTTTAACATAAAATACACCTAAGGCTCCCTTGCCTGGTCTAATAAGCTGGTTATATCCAATGTCTGGATCAGGATGATTTGATAAAATCTCTCCTTCATCAGAAAAAACTATCGATGAAAAATCTGTAATCCCAGGTCTTACGCTAAGAAGAGCAAGCTCCTTGGATGTATACAAGTCAGTTTCTGTCTTAATGTTTGGTCTTGGCCCAACAAGAGACATATCTCCTTTGATTACATTAAAAAGCTGGGTTAATTCATCAATTTTAAATTTTCTAATGAGCAATCCAGCTTTAGTTATTCTTGTATCATTATTAGATGTTGAATCAACACCAGATTGATCTGCATTTTGAATCATTGATCTAATTTTATACATTCTAAAAATTTTTCCATTTTTGCCAACTCTCTTTGGAATATAAAGAGGATTACAGAGGTCGCTAAAAAAGACTATGGTCACAAAAATACCTAGAACAGGGAGTATAAATATGAAAAGAGGAATACTAATAATTAGATCTAGAAATCTTTTTTGCATATATAATTTAGTTGCAATCTTGATACAAATATTGTGTTGCGTTTATTATTATATGTAGCAAAGATAACTTCAATATAATATTAATCACATTTCAATATGAGCACTAAACAAAAAAATCTGTATTTTCTACACCAAGTTGCATAGCTCCATAGTTTCTGGAGAAACTAACGGGGTTATTGGCAACGTGGGCTCTTGACGTATGAACATCTAGAAATATTTTTTGGATATCGCTTCCAGCAAAAACGGCCCCGCCACCAGCATTAGAGAATAAAGTATCTACAACCTCAAGACACTTTTCTATAACCACAGATGCATCATATCTAAATTTAACCCTGTCAATCATGGGGATGCCGCCTTGATTGCCAGCCTGATCGACCATGACATCATAGTTTCTGAACATCACAGTTTCTAATGCGTCAAGCTTTGCAGCTGCTTCGGCAACAATTGATTGGGTATGAGTATCACCAGCCAATTTTGCTGGATCGCTTGAGGCTTTATTATTAGCACCATCAATAAATAGCTCTAACATTTTTTTTGTAGCACCAATCGCAGGAGTAGAAACAGCTCGAACGAATAATTGTCCCCAAGGTATTTTGTATAAATCATTTTTATTTACTGCGTATCCTGGATTAGTGAGGTTAAAGCCATCAGATTGTTTATGAGTGCGATATTCAGGAACAAAAACATCATTGACATGAATATCCTGGCTTCCGGTTGCTTTTAAGCCCATAGAGTACCATGTGTCCTTGATTTCATAATCACTTTTAGGAATTAGAAAGGTTCTATATTCTGGGGCACCTCCTTCAGGTGGGAATATTAAGCCACCTAGGAGAGCCCAGTCACAATGCTCTGAGCCACTGGACCATTGCCAATGACCTGAGAATTGAAAACCGCCATCAACAGGGGTAACTTGACCCATGGGAGCGTAAGATGATGAAACAAGCGTATTGTCATCTTCTCCCCAAACTTCTTTTTGAGCTTTTTCATCGTACAAAGCTAGTTGAAAAGGGTGAATACCAACAACACCCAGAACCCAGGCTGTTGACATGCATCCTTGAGCAATTCTTAACTGTACTTCAGAAAAAGTATGAGGATCTAATTCAAAACCTCCATACTGCTTGGGTTGTAAAATTTTAAAGAATCCTGCATCTTTCATGTCTTGTATAGTCTCTTTAGGAATTCTTCTATCAGCATTTGCTGATTCTGATCTCTCTTTGAGAACAGGAATGAGATCCTCTGCTCTTTTGATTAATTCATTGTGAAGATCAATGTTTGTTCTCTCTTTAATTACTGCAGTTAATGCCATTTAACACCTCATTTATTATTTAATAGTAATGATTCCATTAATATTTTTATGATTCAACATAATAATTCATATTTTTTAATTTTTTTACTACGAATAATATAATAATTAATTATTTTCAGTATTGATTTTATAACCGATGATGAGGAATGAGGAATTTTTTGACTAATCAAGCCATACTTATCCCATGATTTATATCAATGCTGTTGATCAATCCATTGCATTTATTAATTCTGCTCCTAAAATAAAATCTCTGCCTAATAAAAAACGCTAAAATTGCTTTATGAACAAAAGACTAACTGATAAGTATTTTTTAATTAACATTTTATGTTTATTTATAATAGGCTCGTGCATGAATACTAATCAGCAAGGAATTTCATTAACGGTTGCTACTTCATCTGGAGTAGTAGAGGGCATAATAACTAGAAATGTTATTAGTTGGGAAGACATTCCATACGCCCTTCCCCCTGAGGGAGATCTCCGATGGAAAGCTCCTAGGCCACTGATATCTCCTGAATCCAAGATTACACCTCAAGAGGGTAATGGATGTTTGCAGGAGGCAAGTATTTATGCAGGAATTCAAGGGAAAGGAATAGTTGGGCAAGAGGATTGTTTGTACCTAGATATAAAGGCGCCATTAATTAAAGACTATTCAAATCAAAACCTCCCAGTCATGTTTTGGATTCATGGTGGTGGAAATACATCAGGGATCAAAGATTACTATAATTTTTCAGAGCTAATTCGTAAGCATCAGGTGCTTGTGGTCACAATAAATTATCGTTTGGGACCCATGGGTTGGTTTACTCATCCTGCCATACAGGGACTGCAAGATGGGCTCGATAAAACTTCTAATTTTGGAACGCTCGATATTATGCAGGCCTTGAAATGGGTGCAGAATAATATCCAAAGTTTCGGTGGCGACCCTCAAAACATTACAATTTTTGGAGAGTCAGCTGGAGGACATAATGTTTTAGCATTGCTTGCTTCGCCTATGAGAGAGGGATTATTTCATAAGGCTATTTCTCAATCAGGTTATACAACCAGTTTTACAAAAGAGGAGGCGATAGGCATAAATCAAGCAGGCACTATAGTGAATCAATTAGGCTCTGATTTGGTCCTCTCAAGTTTTGATTTTTCTAAATATGAGAGGATAAAAAGTTTATTCAATAAAGATCCTAATCAGTATGGCCAACAATATCAAAGTTATTTGAGATCTATTGATGGGAGAGCTCTTTTAGAGGTTTATGCAAAGCTCTCGAAAGATACCTATGATCGATTGCCTCTTCTTACTAGGGATGGAATAGTGGTTCATTTTGATGGGGTGAGCGCTGGTCTTGCCTCCTCCTCTAAAAAAAATAAAATTCCAGTTATTGCTGGATCAAACAAGGATGAGCTTTCTTTATGGTTGGGATCAAATAGATATTTTGTAAATGCATCTTATCCATTAACAAAGTTGGTACCTATTCCAAAAATTGAATTTAAAAAAGAGGACTTATATAAGTTCTGGGTTGAAGCGCGTTCTCAGGGATGGAAGCTAAGAGGAGTTGATGACCCATTAATTCAACTAGAAAAATCTGGTTTTGATTCACTCTATGCATACAGATTTGATTGGGATGACCAAACATCATCATACTTTGCAGATTTTCCTAATCTAATTGGTGCTGCTCATGGATTTGAGATTTCCTTTATTACTGGTGACTTTAAATTTGGGCCAATTGGACGATATGTTTATCCCAAAGGAGAGCTCAGAGATCAAATGATGAAAACCATGATGAACTCTTGGGCTTCATTTGCAAAAACAGGCATCCCTGATACCGGTAAAAGTACTTCATGGAAAAAATTTAATTCTCTAGAAAGAACTTTTATAAAACTCGATTCTGATGCTCATTTAGCACTTGATAATGAGATATTATCTCTTGAGCTTATCATGGAAAATATCAAATTATCTCCAATTGGCACTTTGTTAGAAAAATGTTTACTAGCAGAAGAAATGTTTTTTAATATCGGAGATCGCTTAGAGAAGGAATTTAATAAGTGGAATCAAAGTGCTTGCATGGATTTTGAAACCAATTATGAGCGAAGAAAAATTGAAACCGATTTAATCGCAGAATATGGGTCAGCTACAGTTTTTTAATGTTAATTCAAAGTAATTCACCTTTTTTATTTATTAACCTTCTGCTCTTATTAATAAGTTGCGGCTCTGATGTCGATCCCGGAGCACTAGAGGGCCCTCCGAGATCAAGTGAAGCAATTAAGCAGCAAGATTTAAAATTTTTTCAGACTAAAGAAAGTCTTATGGTAGCTGAAGAAGAAGCATCTCAAATTCTTTTTGGGGATTTGCATGTTCATACTACTTATTCTATAGATGCCTTTACGCTTGAATTGCCTATGATGGGTCTCCAGGGAGCGCATGATAGCTCGATGGCTTGTGATTTTGCCAGATACTGTGCAAATTTGGACTTTTTCAGCTTCAATGATCATGCTGAAGGTCTTACTCCTGATCATTGGCGGGAACAGAAAAAAATTATTCAACAATGCAATATCTCAAATGAAGACACTTTAACAACTGATTTGGTTGTTTTCCCAGGATGGGAGTGGACTCAGATCGGTACTACCAAAGATAATCACTGGGGTCATCGAAATGTCATTTTTAAGGATATTTATAACCTGCCTGCGAGACCCATAGGCTCTCGTACTCCAGAATCTGGTTTAGGTGTATTTGATACCACCCAACAAGCAGTAAAAGCGAGGTGGTTGGATGTGTTTAATTTTAAAAGGTATTCAGATTTAAATTGGCTTTTGAACGAGGTCAGGAATATACCTTATTGTAAAGAGGGAGTGGACTCTATGGAACTTCCCTTAGATTGCTATGAGTATGCAAGAACCCCTAGAGAGCTTTTTTCTAAATTAGATGAATGGAATACCGATAGCATTGTGATCCCACATGGACAAGCATGGGGTTTTCATGTCCCATTGGGCACCTCTTGGGATAATCGCCTGAATCATGAAGGACATGATTCCGAGAAGCAGATTCTTTTAGAGATTATGTCTGGTCATGGTAATAGTGAGGAATATAGCGATATTGCATCTGTCAATTTTCTGCAAAATCAGACAATGAGTTGTCCAGAGCCAACTGAGGATTTTCTTCCATGCTGCTGGCAAGCCGGTGAAATACAAAAAAAACGTTGTGATGGACTTACAACAGAAGAGTGTGATGCAAGGGTTGAACTTGCAAAACAATACACTTTAGCTGGTGGCCCTTATACCAATATGGTTTTCCCAGAGGCCAAACCTGAAGAGTGGTTAAACTGTGATCAATGCACTGATTGTTTTAAACCAGCTTTTAACTATAGACCCAAACAATCGGCTCAATATGCCCTAGCGATATCTAATTTTAAAGAGTCTCAAGATTCGCCTGATAGATACAATTTTGGATTCATTGCCTCAACAGATGATCACACTGCAAGACCTGGAACAGGTTATAAGCAATACGAAAGAAGAAAGATGACATTTGCCACTGGTGTTAAATCAAAAATTTGGGAATATCAAAATAAAGCTGAAGATCCAAATTTCCCAGAAATTCCTAAAATTACTCCGGGCGAAAGTAAGCCAGATAGCGAGAGAGTTTCGAGTTTCGTATACCCTGGAGGCATCTTAGCCGTGCATTCAAAGGGCAGAGGAAAAGATGAAATTTGGACTGCTTTAAAAAATAAAAATGTTTATGGAACTAGTGGTCCTAGAATTTTATTGTGGTTTGATCTTATAAATTCCTCTGAGGGAAAAGCTCCCATGGGTTCTGAGATTACCATGAGTCAAAATCCACAATTTATCGTTAGGGCTGCTGGTAGTTTTAAACAAAAACCAGGCTGCTCTGAAGAGTCTATAGATTCTTTGTCTCCCGATCGACTGGAGTACTTATGTGCGGGCGAGTGTTACAACCCTAGTGATGAAAGGGAAGTTATTGAGCGAATAGAAGTTATAAAGATTACCCCGCAAGCTTATGCTAGAGAAGCTATAAGTCCCTTGATTCAAGATCCATGGAAGACAATTCCATGTCAGGGAAGTGGTGAATGCATTGTTGAATTTGAAGATGATAATTTTTCTAGAGACAGTGTTTATTACGTAAGAGCAATTCAAAAGGCGACGCCTGCTATTAATGGAGCACCTTTATCTCAGAGAAACAACTTTGAGCTTTGCAAAGGAAGTTTTAGAACTGATTTTAATGATAATTGTTTGAGTATGACTAATGAAAGAGCATGGTCGTCTCCGATTTACGTAAATAAACCTTAAATGGATGTCTGCCTAAATTTGTTTGCAGTTGAGCGTTTTATTTTGATTAATTCTGCAATCCTGAAGTACAAGTTCTCTTCATAAGGATCAATTATTGAATCTGCTGCAATCAATTCCCATAAGACCTGTAGCAATTCTTTTTTTTTATTTTTTGAATATACCTCATTGATTCTTTTGATAGTTGGATAGAAAGAGATTGATTGCTTATTTTCATTAATAATTTTTTTTATGATCAATGATATATCTTTATTTTCATGACCATTTTTTTTTGCCCTGTCTTCCATAAGTTTAAGCTCTTTTTCATCAAAATTTCCATCACTAATTGCTATTTCAATCATCAATTGAAGCATAAGATCATTTTCATAACCATTTGCTTCTTCCATTTGATCTTTTTTTAAAAATATTTTTTTTAGCAATGTATTCATAAATTTAGTTTTATTTAGCTTTATAAATTTATAATCATATGTCTCATAAGAGTTATAATAATGTATGAATCTTGTTTTTAAAAAATTTTTAAAACTCTCAAGAAATCAAAAGTTTTTTACAGTGCTACTTAATGATTTTTTGCTAGCATTTATCTGTTGGATTACTTTCGGACCACCAATGGCTACTGCCATTGCATCAGAATTCTCATCGGGGCTAATTACAATAGTTTTTTCACAATGGTTTAATTTCATATTACCTATTTGCCTTTCACTTTTATATTTATATTTTTTTGGGTTCTATAGATCACTAATAAAATTTTATGATTCTAAAGACTCTATTTTTTTATGTATATCTGGCTCATTGATATTTGGGTTTACATGGGCAATTTTGCATATCTATCAATTTCAAATTATTTCAACCTCTTTTTTGACAATAGCAATTCTCCAAGGATTTCTTCTTAGCGCTGTTTTTTATACATTTTTAAATCTTTCTAGAGATACTGCCAAATATTTTTTATATCCTTACAATACAAATCCAGATGCTAGACCTGTAATAATTTACGGAGCTGGAGCATCTGGAATTGAGCTACACCAATCATTACTCAAAGATCCTTCTAAAAAAATTATTGCTTTTTTTGATGATTCTAAAAATCTAAGAGAGCAATCTATTCACAATATTCCAATCATTGGATCACTGCATAGGATTGAAAAATTTAAAGAGTTATATCCCGCACTGGAGGTTCTACTTGCAATTCCCAGCATAGATACTCAAAAAAGAAGAGAAATAATTTCAAGACTAGAAAAAATTAAAGTTGCTGTTAGAACTGTTCCGTCATTTGCTGAAATCTTGTCTGATGAAAAAAAGCTGAGTGATATTCAAAATTTATCTTTAGATGATTTACTGCCAAGAGCCAGGGTTGTAAAAGGGGTGATTTCAGACGCATCATCTAAAACTTTTTTTGTATCAGGTGCTGGTGGATCAATTGGATCAGAGATTTCAAAGCAACTTCTGGAACACCAACCTAAATCAATAATATTATTTGATGTTTCTGAAATAAATCTATTTATCATTGAGCGAGAATGTCAAGCTATTAGTCTTTCAAAAAAACTTACAACGAAAATAATACCAATTCTAGGGGATGTTAGAGATAAAAAAAGTTTAGACCACCTTTTTAAAAAGCTTGATGTTGACTGCGTATACCATGCAGCAGCATATAAGCATGTACCTTTGGTTGAAGACAAAAATAATATAGTCAAAGCAGCTGAAAATAATATATTAGGTTCAATTTATTTAGCTGATATTTCGATTAAATACAATGTAGAATCATTTGTGATGATTTCTACTGATAAAGCTGTAAGGCCATCTAACATAATGGGGGCTTCAAAAAGAATGGCTGAGATGTTTATTCAATCTATAAATAATTCACAAGAAACTACAAATCTTTCTATGGTTAGATTTGGCAATGTAATTAATTCCTCTGGCTCCGTAATACCTTTATTCTTAGAGCAAATCTCAAAAGGGGGGCCTCTTACTGTAACTCACAGGGAGGTCACAAGATATTTTATGACAATTCCCGAGGCATCAAACTTAGTTTTGCAAGCTGGTGAAATGACAGAGGGGGGAGAGGTATTTATCTTGGATATGGGAGAGCAATTAAAAGTCTATGATTTAGCTAAAAAGCTAGTGCATTTATCAGGAAGAAATATCGCCTCTGAGCCAGGAGCAGATGGAATTGAAATTATCGAAATAGGATTAAGACCTGGTGAAAAGATGTATGAGGAATTATTGATTTCAGGCGATCAAATGACAACTAAAAATTCAAAGATTTTTATGTCAAAAGAACTTTTTCCAGATCAAGGTATAATGGACAGCATATTTGAAAAGCTTAAATTTGCTATAAATAGCAACGAACATAAAAAAATTGTTGAAATTTTTGAGGCTCATGTAGAAGGTTACTCCAATGAATCAAAATAATAAATTCATTTTAACTATTTTAATTTTTACTATCCAATATATAAGTTCCAGTGAAATTATAAATAATCTTAAGATTCAAGATGGCTTTTCAATAAAAATTTATGCTACCGAAATAGATTCACCTCGCCAAATGGCTGAGGATGATGATGGAACAATTTACGTAGGATCTCGAGGTTCTGGAAAAATTTATGCTTTAAGAGATACCGACAAAAACGATGTTATTGATGAAAAAATTCTTGTAGCGGAAGGTCTTACCTATGCAACAGGTGTCAGTTTGTATGAGGGGTCTTTGTATTTTTCAGAAATTGATAAAATATGGAAAATTAAAGATATTGCTCAAAAGCTTAAAAATAAGAATAGCTCCCTACCCATAAAAACATTAGTGACAGATAATTTACCATCTGATAGATGGCATGGTTGGAAGTGGATCAAGCATGATCAAGAGGGTAATTTGTATACAAATGTTGGTGCTCCCTGTAATGTATGTGAATCAGAAGACAAAAGATTTGCAAGCATTTTACGTCTTAAAAATAATACATGGGAATATGTTGCTAGGGGGGTAAGAAATTCCGTTGGCTTTGATTTTCATCCAATTTCTCAAAAACTATATTTTACTGACAATGGAAGAGACTGGTTAGGCGATGATTCACCATCATGCGAATTAAACAAAGTGGATTCAGATGGAGGTTTTTTTGGCTTTCCATATAAGCATGCAAAAAATATTCTTGATCCAGAGTTCGGTGATCTAAATCCAGGCTTCTCATTTATTGACCCTATTGCTGAGCTTGGTGCCCATGTAGCTCCAACTGGAATGATTTTTTATGACAAAGATATGTTTAAGGAATTTAAGAATAATATTTTCATTACCCTTCATGGCTCTTGGAACAGATCATCAAAGGTTGGATATAAAGTTATAAGAGTATCATTAGATGATGAGGGCAACGTCGACAACATAAGCGATTTTATTACTGGGTGGTTAAAGAATGAAACTGTTATTGGGAGACCATCAGCACCATTTGTTATGAGTGATGGAAGTATTTTAATAGCAGATGACAAAGCAGATTTAATATACAGAATCACTAAATCATAAAAAATTTATCAAGAGCTTGTATTGTTTATATCTAATTAAATAAATAATTCACCAAATAAAACTTAGGAAAGGAAGAGATATTTATAAAAGATGATTGAATTAGACCCTTGTCTTGATATTGCAAAATCTGCAGCCCTAGCTGCAGGGAATTTTTTAAAACAATCTCAAGGTACCGAATTAAAAATTCTTTTTAACGAAGGTCGTGATATCAAGCTTCAAATAGATTTAGATGCTGAAAAGATTATTAAAGAATATATTGAAAGCAAAAGCTCTTTTGCAATTCTTGGAGAGGAGACAGGTTTTTCCAAAGAAATAGGTGAATTTTATTGGGTTGTTGATCCCCTAGATGGAACATCAAATTTTCTGAATGGTATTCCAATTAGCTGTGTTGCAATTGCTTTGATGCAAAATCTCAAACCTATTTTGGGAGTTATATATGATTTTAACCATAATGATCTATATAGCGGACATATGGATTCATCTGCCTTTTTAAATGATAAGAAAATTAACATTTCCTCAATTGTATTAAAAAAAGAATCAACTCTTGTAACCGGAATCCCGGCTAAAACTAATTATAGTGATGATGAATTTTTGACAATGATTAAGGATTTTCAAGTATGGAAAAAAATTAGAATGATTGGTTCTGCTGCCATGGCATCAGCTTATGTTGCATCTGGAAAAGTGGAAATGTATAAAGAGAATGGAATTTTTCTTTGGGATATAGCTGCCGGAGCAGCTATTGTTAGTGCTGCAGGAGGAATAGTATCTATAGAAAATTTTCAATCAGATTTTCGCTTAGATGTAAAATTTTCGAATACTAAATTAAAATAATAATTTGAACAAGCAGAATAATTTCACCTTGAATTTAAAATTATTTTTTTAGATGTAATTTATTTAAAGATAGAATTTTATGAAAAAAGGGCTAGTCTGGTTTAGAACTGATTTAAGGCTTGATGATAATCCAGCGTTGGTCAATGCCTTAACTGCTTGTGAAGAAGTCCTAGCTGTATACATCTTTTCTAAATCTCAGTGGAAAAATCATAATGAATCAAATATTAAACATGAATTCTTACTCAATAATTTAATTCAGTTAAAAAACTCGCTTGGTGAACTCAACATCTCATTAGTAGCAATTAACAGTGACTCATTCAAAACTTTACCCATGGATTTATCTTTATTTTCAATTCAACATAAAATAGATCACGTATTTTGGAATAATGAATTTGGATATAATGAAAACATCAGAGATCAAAATACCATTGCTATTCTGAATAAAAATAATATTCAGTTTTCATCTTTTAATGATCAAGTAGTCTACCAACCAGGTTTTCTCAAGACAGGTCAGGGGAATCCTTTTTCAGTTTTTACTCCTTTCAAAAGAAGATGGATTGAAAACTTTGACATGAATTTTTTAGATTTAGCAAAGCCATGGAAGCAAAAAAAGCCTTCCTCAATTAAAAGTGACCTCTCCAATTTAAAATTTGTTAAAACTCACTCAGCAAACATTGATTTATGGCCTGCAGGAGAAAGCTCTGCCCAAGAGAGGCTAATAAATTTTCTTCAATCAAAAGCTAAGTTTTACAGCGAATCAAGAAACTCTCCTATTATTGATGGCACTAGTAGAATTTCACCTTATCTAGCTCTTGGTATTCTTTCTCCCAAAAGATGTATCTTGGAGGGCTTAAAACTTAATAATTTTGAGCTTATTTCAGGTAACAAGGGAATATGTAAATGGATTGATGAAATTGTTTGGAGGGAGTTTTATAGAAACATCATGCATTCCTTTCCAAAAGTAGGCCAAAATCAACCCTTTCAAGACTATACAAAATCTATTAAGTGGCGATATTCAATTATGGAACTTGAAGCCTTTTGTGCTGGTAAAACAGGTTTTCCCATTGTTGATGCAGGCATCAGGCAAATGCTTGCTGAAGGTTGGATGCACAACCGACTTAGAATGATTGTTGCAATGTTTTTTACAAAAAATATGCTCCATGATTGGAGGATTGGCGAAAAGTTTTTTATGGAAAATTTAATAGATGGTGATTTCTGCTCGAATAATGGAGGCTGGCAATGGAGCTCCTCCACTGGAACAGATTCTGCACCCTACTTTAGGATCTTTAATCCTGTGACTCAGTCTCAAAATTTTGATCCTAATGGAGAATTTATTAAAAAATTTATTCCCGAATTAAAAGATGTTCCTATTTCGCAGATTCACCAGCCAAAAGATGATCTTTTTTCCTCTGTTGATTACCCATCACCTATTCTTAATTTGAAAGAATCTCGGCTTAGAGCCATTCAAGCATTTAAAGATGCTAGAGAATTAAGTAGTGTATAAAACCCCTAGCGTCCTAAAATCTATGCTAGCATTTTTAAAGAAACATCCTCTATAATGAAATCCATTTTTTAATAAGAAATAAATATGTCTAATCATCTTAAATTTTATATAAATGGAGAATGGGTTTTACCTCTGGGTTCAGAAACAATCGAAGTTATTAATCCTTCCAACGAATCTGTTATTGGTTCTATATCGGCAGGAACTAAAGAGGATATCGACCTAGCTGTTGCATCAGCAAAAGAGGCATTTAAAACTTTTAGCTTTTCATCCAAAGAGGAGAAAATTGAGCTGCTGGAGAGCATTATTTCAGAATATGAAAAACGCTTAGAAGAGTTAGCGCAAACAATTTCAGAGGAAATGGGCGCACCATTATGGCTTTCTAATGTTGCCCAAGTTACTTCTGGCTTATCTCATTTCAAAGATACATTAGAGGTATTAAAAACTTTTGAATTTGAAGGCACTGAAAATAACTATTTAATCAGGAAAGAGCCAATTGGAGTTATAGGAATGATCACTCCATGGAATTGGCCGATGAATCAAATGTGCACCAAAGTAGCTTCTGCAATTGCCTCAGGTTGCACCATGGTATTAAAACCAAGCGAAATAA
>Ga0255765_1002862_pt1 | contig 19137 bp, 18 predicted proteins | sample 041ome_8_FD_179965 | JGI IMG/M metagenome (GOLD analysis project Ga0255765, IMG submission 179965) | Coastal salt marsh microbial communities from the Groves Creek Marsh, Skidaway Island, Georgia - 041407BS metaG (version 2) | ecosystem: Environmental > Aquatic > Marine > Intertidal zone > Salt...
TTAAAGGAGCTATTAAAGGGGCTTCTGGCCGCAACGCCTGTGTACTTTACAGGAGATAGACTTGCCAACCGGTTGAACTTTCCGCGCGGCCTCGTGTCGAAACGCTATTGTTTGAGACCACCAGGCTGTTATCAGAGCCCATTTAACTAAGGCAACCTGATCTGACCTTCTCCTTATAAAGGGCGAGATGTCTCCGCGGGAGAGAGATTTTACACGAGTTTAGCCCCCATCGCTAAATGACGGTGGGAATTACGCTACTTATTGCTATAATTTGCGGCTTAATGTCCAAAGAGTAATGCGCGAACACATGTTGTCTTATCAGCACATTAAAAGAATCGGGACACGATTGAGCACTTTGAGCGAATTACTTAATAGACAGCTGTCTGTTATTCGCCACTATCCGCGCGGTCACGCTTACTTATTGGGCGGCTTAGGCGTTTGCATGCTCGGGCTCCTAGCGTTACCGAGTGAATCGAGCAACGCAGGCCCCGCGCTCACGACCTTGCCGGCAACCACACGCTATGTAGAACCGACGATCGACCCTCAGGTAACGCGAGAGTCCGCACTCAGCCAGTCCCCTTTGGTCGCATCAACAACACAGGCGACTGCCAACGCGCAACGCGCTCCGGTCTCGCTAGCAACCCCAATCGCCAGCACTGCCAACCCGCTCAATTGGGAAAAGTTTGAGATCGCTTCCGGCGACAGCCTGTCTTCCCTGTTTGGACAGGTTGGCCTAAACGATGGTGATCTCTTTACCCTGCTTAACAGTAGCGCCGAAGCGAAAGTACTTAACCGTATTTATCCCGGCTATAAGCTCGAATTTAATATTCCGGCCACAGGCAGGTTAGAACAGCTGCGCGTGTTGAAAACCCCCCTCGAAGGCTATCTTTTTACTCGAAATGATAGCGGCTATTCAGTCGACACCATCATTAAGACGCCTGAGATTCGCCAAACATTTAAAGTCGGCACTATTAGCGACAGTCTATTTCTTGCCGGGAAGCGCGAACAAATTCCCGCTACAACGATCATGGAGATGGCCAACATCTTCGGTGGCGTGATCGACTTTATCCTTGATCCGCGCACGGGCGATGAATTCAGCATTCTGTACGAAGAGAAATACCTCGATGGCGAATTTATCGGCCACGGAGAAATACTCGCCTCGCGTTTCGTCAACCAAGGCAAGGTCTTTACCGCTGTCAGATTCATCGACAATGAAGGCGAGGTCGGTTACTACAACCCCGAGGGAGAAAGCATGCGCAAAGCCTTTTTGCGCAGCCCTCTGGATGTCTTTCGCATAAGCTCTAATTTCAATCCCAGCCGCAGACACCCTGTGCTAAACACCATTCGCGCGCACAAAGGCACTGATTACGCTGCACCAACGGGCACGCCAATTCGTGCGACCAGCGACGGTCGTGTGACGTTCTCTGGCCGCAAGGGCTCTTTTGGCAATTTGGTCATCGTTAAGCACTCAGGTGGCTTCGAAACTAAATACGCTCATCTCAATAAATTTGGTGCTTATAAGAAAGGCGCGCGTGTTCGCCAAGGCGACATCATTGGCTATGTAGGCTCGACCGGCAGCGCGACGGGGCCTCATCTACACTATGAGTTCCTGGTGAACGGCGTGCACCAGAACCCGCGCACGATAGTCGATAAACTACCCAAGGCGCGCTCAGTCGACCCTGCCCAACTTCAACGCTTCAAATCGCAGACTGCAGGCTTGGTAGAGCAGTTTAATGCGCTCGCAGCACAAGGCGAAAAGCCAGCGCTACTTACTCTCGCGCAGTAGCGAGCGCTCACATTCACTCTATGCCTAGGAGGCGCCAATGCCTGCAGCGAAGCGCCTCTTTATCGGTCTGATGTCAGGCACGAGCCTCGATGGCATTGACTGCGTAATTGTCGACCTAGCTGGCGATACGCCTGCCCTCATCGCAGCCGACTGCCACGCGCTTCCCGACAATCTCAGGCACGATGTCCTCACTCTCTGCGCGGACAAACAGGCGCCCCTCGCCGAACTCGGTAGACTCGACATCGAACTCGGGCGCTGCTTTGCCGAAGCAGCTACAAAGACACTTGCGGCTGCCGGAGTCGTCGCACAGGAAATAGAGGCCATCGGAAGTCACGGCCAAACTGTTTTTCACCAACCCAATTCAGCGGCGCCGTTTAGCCTCCAGCTTGGCGACCCGAATACAATCGCGGAGAGGACAGGCATTACGACTGTCGCAGACTTTCGTCGCCGCGACATGGCGGCCGGCGGGCAAGGCGCCCCGCTCGCGCCACTATTGCATCAACACTGCTGCGCATCACCAAACAAGAACCGCGCGATAGTGAACATAGGCGGCATCGCTAATATCACGCTGCTGTTGGCAAACGGCGCTAGGGTAGCTTTCGATACAGGCCCCGGCAATGTCTTAATGGACCTCTGGATTGCAAGGCACAACGGTGCGCGCTTTGACAAAAATGGGGAGTGGGCTACAGGCGGCAGTATCGACTCGGCTTTTTTGGCAGAGCTCATGTCCGAACCCTATCTCGCGCTAGCAGCACCCAAGAGCACTGGCCGCGAGCTTTTTAACGGCGCTTGGCTCGAACAGCGACTCGCATCGTTAAAGCAGCGGCCTAGCCCGCAAGACATCCAGGCCACCCTGCTAGAATTTACTGCCACCACACTCTCAACCGCTCTGCTAGCGGGAATGAATCAAGGTGAAATTTATCTCTGCGGGGGCGGCGCACACAACACAGCGCTATTAAAACGGATAGGCGAGCTCATGCCTGGTTATTATGTCGGGGCTACGGCAGATATCGGCATTGATCCCGATTGGCTCGAGGCAATGGCTTTCGCTTGGATGGCAAAACAGACCTTAGACGGGATAGCGGTCGACACTTCGCCGTTCACTGGCGCGAAAAAACCTGTAATGCTTGGTGGGATTTATCCCAGCCCGACATCCGCGAGCTAGCTTTAAATCGAGAAGGAAGACCCGCATCCGCAGGTTGTTGTAGCCAAAGGATTGTTTACAACGAAACGAGAACCCTCGAGGCCCTCGAGATAATCGACTTTAGAGCCAACCAGATACTGATAAGAAAGCGGGTCGACCAGCAGGCTGGCGCCCTTATTCTCGATAAGTGTGTCGTCGTCGGCTACTTCCTCGTCGAACGAGAAGCCATACTGAAACCCAGAGCAACCACCCCCCGTGACGAAAACCCGCAGCTTGAGCTGAGGATTACCCTCTTCGGTAATCAAGCTCTGAACCTTAGCTGCAGCGCTATCGGTCAGAGACATAATGGTTGGTGCTTGTGATTGAACAACAGACATCGTGGTTATCTTTCGCTAGTAATACAGGCTAAGGAGACAAATTGTTTGTGCGCGCAACAGATTCTGCGCACCAAGAGATTGTCGCAATAACCAAGGAAAGTAGTCAAGTATAGAGTGCTGCGTTACGGCGTATCAGAATTCGCCAGATCGAGCTGCTCTGCAGGTTTCGTATTGTCGCTGAGCCGGGGGGCGCCACCTTCTTCGGCGGTAATATGAACCAGCTTGCCATTCACCTCTGAGCCAAGAACCATCTCGATCATATTATAGTGTAGGTCACCTACAACAATGGCTTTGCTAGCGAGCTCGATATGTTTCGAGCAATGCACGTTACCCTGCACCAAGCCATTCACTACGGCCGAAGGCGCCTTGATCTCTCCTTCGACAGTGCCTTTTTCTGCCACTCGAACAATAGACTCACTCGCGTCCTCGGCAAATATAGACCCGCGCACGCGCCCTTCTATAATAAGTTCACCGCTAAAATGAATGTCACCGATGACTTCGGTATCACGCGAAATCAGTGTGTGTGCGGGGCTGCTACTGCGCTTAACTGACGTCTCAGCGACGCTCGTATCGGTCTTTTTAAACATGGGTTCTCCACTCTTTTTTCATTGCTCACTATCTTACAACAATAGCGGGGTCATTTGCCCCACTCGAATTCTTGGTCGACTCTTTTCGCGACCGGCGCCTCTGCGACTGCGCTGATTTCAATTTTCTCCGGCACGAAGCCGTCTGGCACGACTATTTCGCCTTCAACATTTTGAAAATACTTAAACCGCAGTCGAATAGCGTACTCGTCTTGCTCTGAGGAGACCTCTCGAAGCGCCAGGCGCTTCAACTGTCCGCTTTGGCGCCCTGCTAGAGTGACGTTTACGCGCCCCTCAAGGTAGGTGTCACCGTCGGCATCTTGCTGGCGTAAAACAAGTTTATACCGTTTCGTATTCGCCTTATCCGTTGGCGTGAGATCAAAGCGCGATATCATTAATCCAGTGCTGCCTGTCTGTTCAGAGACAACCTGCCGATAATATTGCACGTCAGACTCAAGCTCTGCTAGGCGATGCTGCAATGCATTGAGCTCGCCACTGACCTCTTGCGCAGCCCTTTGGTCGACTTCTCCCTCACGCTGCGCCAGCGCGATGCGCCGCCTAAGCTCTTCGTTCTCGGCAGAAACGGCTTGCAGCATAGCGTCAAGCTCACCGCGTGCCATGAGTTCGACGCTCTGGGCATCGACCCCGCGCGTAAATCCATAATAAGCGCCGCCTACTGTAGACACCAAAACACACAAACCGATGGCAGCCCCAATCACCAAGCGTCGAATGGGCCTGTGCGGCACAACAATCATTCGTTCTTGTTTACTGCCTTTAACTACATTGGGCATTGCTGTGTTCTCTTAATAGCATCGATGACCGGCGCTCGACTTAAACAGTAGATTGGGAATCGCTGGACGACGATTAGGGCATTAATGCAATTCCACACAGCCCCTGTGTTTCGGGAAGCCCGAACATCAGATTCATATTTTGGACTGCCTGCCCCGAGGCACCTTTAACCAAATTGTCTTCGGCAGCGATCACGATAGCCGTATGTGTTTCGGCGTTGTAGCGTACCGAGATCTCACAGCGATTCGAGCCTCGCACATCTCGCGTGGCGGGAAGCTGACCCTGCGGGAGAACTTCGACAAAAGGCTCGTTGGCAAAGCGCATTTCGTAAATGCGCTGCAAGCTTTCATTAGACGCCTCGATCCCTGACTTCAGAGGCGCATAAAGTGTTGCCAGAATACCGCGAATCATAGGAGTAAGATGAGGCACAAACATTAAGCCAACATCGGCACCAGCGGCTGCCTGCAAACCCTGCTTAATTTCTGGCAAGTGGCGATGTCCTTCTACTCCATAGGCCGCAATTGAATCAGCAGATTCACTGAACAAACTCCCGACGGCTGCCTTACGGCCTGCGCCACTCACCCCAGATTTAGCGTCAGCGATTAACCTATCAAGACTCGCCATGCCCTCTTCGAGCAGTGGCAAAAATCCAAGCTGAACCGCAGTGGGGTAGCACCCTGGCACGGCGATTAAACGTGCGCTAGGGATAGCGTCGCGATTAACCTCAGGCAACCCATAGACAGCACCGGCGACAAGCTCGGGACAAGCATGAGCAACACCGTACCAGCTCTCCCAGGTTGGAATATCTTTTATGCGAAAGTCAGCAGACAAATCGATTACCCGAGTACCAAGGGCGAGGAGTTCTGGGACAGTATGCATAGCAACTGCGTGAGGTGTTGCAAAAAAGACAACATCGCAGGCGCCGAGCGCTTGAGAGTCTGGCGCGCTAAACGGCAGCGCTAGGTGGCCACGAAGACTCGGAAATAGATCCGCAACCAACGTGCCCTCAAGCTCGCGCGATGTAACCACGGTAATTTCTATCTCGTCTCGCGGCGCTAATAACCTCAGCAGCTCGACTCCTGTATAGCCGGTTGCGCCAACAATTCCTACCTTAATCACTCGCTATCACCTCTGTAACCGCCGCGGCGGCCTTGATTTATTGTCCTAGGCCTTTGGGCTTCGCTGAGCATATTACACCCGCTGGCCATCAGCGTCATAATCGAGCGCCAGCGAGGCGCCTTATCCGCGAATCCCAAGCGCGCTCTGTGGTAGACTTAACGCCCAATTTGACCGCATAAATTAAGATTCGTTGCATAAATCCAACGTCTGCGCGGGCAATAAATTCAGGCTCTAAGAGATTTTTCGATGTTGTGGATCAAGGCTTTTCATATCATGGCGGTAATTACTTGGTTTAGCGCCATCTTTTATCTTCCCCGCCTCTTCGTCTACCACGCGATGAGCGATGATCAGGTAAGCAAAGACCGATTCAGTATCATGGAATCTAAATTGTTTTGGGGCATTATGACGCCATCGGCTGTGGTTACGGTTGCCCTCGGCGCATGGCTTATTGCCGGCAGCCCGAGCTACTACCTCTCGGCGCCTTGGATGCACGCGAAACTCGGCCTCGTGGTCTTGCTGTTAATCTACCATGCAGTGTGTTGGCAATTTCTCGACAAACTAAAAACTAACAGCACCGTGCGTAGCCATAAATATTTCCGCGTGTTTAACGAAATCCCAATCTTCATGATGGTACCGATTGTTATCCTCGTTGTCGTCAAGCCCGTATTCGGCGCCTAACGCAATACCGACAAGAGCAAGCGTCGCCAACGGATAATTCCTGCAGCTAGTTGCTATTGGCGGGAGCAACAAGGAAAATGCACGGCTGTCTATTGCTGCCTGCGTGCGCTTACTCACAGTTGCCCGAGCCGCGTTAGCAGCAAACGCGCGTGAAACTTTGTCGCGCCGACTAGCGTAGTGAACCACTAACAGAAAACGCACAGCTCAAAGATCCAAAGCTTACGATAATTCCAGGCCCTGAAGGACCCCAAATGAACCACGCTAATTCTAAGTCGCTCTTCGACGCCGCGCAGAAAGTCATTCCTGGCGGCGTCAATTCACCTGTCCGCGCATTCCGCAGCGTCGGTGGCAACCCACTGTTTTTTAAAGGGGGCGAAGGCGCTTATTTAATAGACGCCGATGACAATCGCTATGTCGACTATGTTGGGGCTTGGGGACCGCTGATATTGGGTCATGGCAGCCCGCTCGTCGTTGACGCGCTGCGCAAGCAGCTAGATCAGGGCATCGGCTATGGTGCGTCTACCGAAGCTGAGATTACTATCGCGACGAAAATCGTCGATATCGTCCCCTCAATAGAGAAAGTGCGGCTGACCACGTCGGGTACCGAAGCGACTATGAGCGCAATTCGCGTCGCGCGTGGCTACACCGGACGCGATGCCATTGTAAAATTTGAAGGGTGCTATCACGGCCATGCTGACGGCCTGCTAGTGAAAGCCGGCTCGGGTGCTCTCACGCTTGGCGAGCCCGACTCGCTCGGCGTTCCCAAGGCTTACACAGACCTCACCCATGTGTTGCCCTACAACGACGCGCAGGCGGTCGAGGAGTTTTTTGCCAAGCATGGCGACAGCATCGCGTGCTTGATCGTTGAACCTATTGCTGGAAACATGAATCTTGTCCCGCCAGTCCCTGGGTTTCTCGAAACACTGCGCGCAGTCTGCGATAAACACGGCACCGTGCTGATATTCGACGAAGTGATGACCGGTTTCCGTGTCGCTCGCGGCGGCGCGCAGGAAGTCTACGGCGTGACTCCCGATATGACCTGCCTTGGCAAAGTGATTGGTGGCGGACTCCCCGTTGGCGCTTTTGGCGGCCGCACCGATATTATGAACATGATTGCGCCGCTCGGCGCGGTGTATCAAGCGGGCACATTATCGGGTAGCCCTCTCGCCGTAGCCGCCGGTATTTGCATGCTCGACGCTATCTCACAGCCCGGTTTCTACGAAGGCCTCGGCGCTCGCGCCGAACAGTTAATGACGGGGCTCAAGTTGCGCGCAGCAGCAGCAGGTATTCCTTTCACTACCAATCAAGTCGGCGGAATGTTCGGCTGCTTTTTTAGCGATGCGGACACCGTGACAAATTTCGCTCAGGTTATGGCCTGCAATTCAGACCATTTCCAGCGTTACTTCCACCTCATGCTCGATGGCGGTGTTTATCTCGCGCCCTCCGCGTTTGAAGCAGGATTCATCTCAATCGTCCACGGCGATGCTGAGCTCGCCGCCACGCTCGCTGCCGCCGAAAACGCGTTTGCCGCCCTCGCTAGCTAACGCAGCTACCCAAGGAATTTGCTGAATGTCTCACGATAAAAAATACGATGTTTATGCCGTGGGCAATGCCCTCGTCGACAAGGAATTCGAGGTCAGCGACGCCTTCTTCGACTCGCATGGTATAGAGAAGGGATTAATGACGCTGGTCGAAGGTGATGAGCAGGCCAAACTCGTTGATTTATTGATGGCAGAGCACGGCCTCAAGAAACGCGCCGGTGGCGGATCTGCTGCCAACACGCTCTATGCGCTCAGCCAGTTCGGCGGCCGCGCCTACTACTCCTGCAAACTCGGCAACGATGAGACTGGCGACTTCTTTCTCTCTGAGCTCGGCGACCAAAACATCGAGACCAACACCCGAAGCCAACGTGCCGAAGGCGCCAGTGGCCGCTGTGTTGTAATGATCAGTCCGGATGCTGAGCGTACGATGCATACGCACCTCGGCGTGTCGGGTTCGATTGATAGTTCAGACCTAGACCTAAGTGCCGCAGACCGTTCGAAATACATCTACCTCGAAGGTTATTTAGTGACTTCGCCGAGCGCGCGCGCTGCCATTATCGAACTCAAGCGCTATGCCGAAAGCCAAGGCGTTAGCACCGCAATGACCTTTTCGGACCCCTCGATGCTCGAATACTTCCGCGACAATATCAATGAAGTGCTTGGCACCGGAGTCGATCTCTTATTCTGCAATGAGCGAGAATTGGGTCTGTGGGCGCAGACAGATGATTTTGAAGCTGCCTTTACGAAAGCTCAAGGTTTCGCAAAGAAGCTCGTCGTTACCCTCGGCGCCAAAGGTGCGTTGCTATTCGATGGCGATCGCCGCATCCCCATAGCCCCCAATGCCGTCAATGCGATCGATACAAATGGTGCGGGCGACATGTTCGCCGGCGCGTTTTTGTATGGCATCACCAATGGAATGGACTTCGAGGCGGCTGGAAATTTAGCGTCTCTCGCCTCGGCGCGGGTCGTGTCTAATTTCGGTCCAAGGCTCGCACCAGAAGAACACGCAGCGATACTCGGCTAGACTCGCCGCACGTAAGATTTTTTATTAAACATGCGCTAACAAAAACGCGGCGATAACGCCGCGTTTTTGTCTCTCAACTAACACAGCGTTCTAGCCACGCAGTTCGTCAATAAAACTCTTCACGCCGTCAAAGAATGACGTACGTTTAGGCGACTGCTTTTTACCTTCGCCTTCTTGAATAGTCTGAAATTCTTCCAAAATCTCTTTCTGCCGCTTAGTTAAATGCACAGGCGTCTCGACTACGACACGGCAAAGCAAATCGCCGACATTGCCACCACGAACGGGCTTTATGCCTTTGCCGCGCAATCTAAACAATTTTCCGGTTTGAGTTTCGACAGGTATCTTAAGCTTCACTCGACCATCTAGCGTCGGTACTTCTAGCTCGCCGCCGAGGGCTGCATCACCAAAGCTTATGGGGATCTCACAGAATAAATCTGCGCCCTCTCGCTCAAATATTTTATGCGGCTGCACGTTCATCTCAACGTACAAATCGCCTGGCGGCCCCCCGTGCTCGCCGGCTTGACCCTCGCCGGTGAGGCGTATGCGATCGCTCGTATCAACACCTGCTGGCACTTTAACAGACAGCGTTTTGTTTTCACGAACCGCTCCGCGCCCATGACAGGTATTGCAAGGATCTTTAATCTGCTTGCCTGCGCCCTGACAACGCGGACACGTTTGCTGCACAGAGAAAAACCCCTGTTGCATGCGAACCTGCCCATGGCCGCCACAGGTTGTGCAGTCGATAGGCTGCGAGCCTTTCTTAGCACCAGAACCGTCACAGGTCTCGCAGGTTACAGTAGTAGGAATCTGTATTTTAACCGTCGTTCCACGCACCGCGTCTTCTAAGCTGAGGTCGAGGTTATAACGAAGATCTGCCCCCTTACGCACGTGGCTTCTACCACCGCCTCCGCGCCCACCGCCAAATATGTCGCCGAAAATGTCGCCAAACATATCGCCAAAGTCTGCGCCGCCGGCACTCGTCTGACCGTCGACGCCCGCATGACCGTACTGGTCATAACGGGCGCGTTTGTCTTTGTCGGACAACACTTCGAAGGCCTCATTGGCCTCCTTAAAAATGTTTTCCGCATCGGGGTTGTCTGGGTTTCGGTCGGGATGATTCTTCATCGCGACGCGGCGATAGGCCTTTTTCAAAGCGGCCGCGTCTGCCCCCCTCTCTACACCCAGCACCTCATAGTAGTCACGTTTTGACATAAAACTCTCAGTTGTTAAGGATTACTTATCCTTTTCTTCGTCCTTAACTTCTTCGAACTCGGCGTCTACGGCGTCGTCTTCTCCGCCAGCGTCGGCTGCATTCTCTGCACCTTCGGCTGCCGCGGCATCCGCATACATCTTCTGCGCCAGCGCAGACGAGGCTTCTGTTAGTGCTGTGGTCTTCGCTTCTATCGACTCTTTATCATCGCCTTTAAGCGCTTCTTCGAGTTCGGCGATTGCCGTATTGATTGCCTCTTTCTCTTCGTCAGTTGCTTTGTCGCCAGCTTCTTCAACAGTCTTCTTAGTCGCATGAATCATGCCGTCGGCTGTATTGCGAACCGTGACCATTTCTTCAAACTTCTTGTCGTCTGCTGAGTTCGCCTCGGCGTCTTTGATCATCTGATCGATCTCTTCGTCCGACAGTCCGCTGGATGCCTTGATCACAATAGACTGCTCTTTACCTGTCGCTTTGTCTTTCGCGGACACGTTAAGAATACCGTTCGCGTCGAGGTCGAATTCGACTTCGATCTGGGGCATCCCGCGCGGCGAAGGAGGAATGTCCGACAAGTCGAAACGACCAAGCGACTTATTCTGCGCCGCTTGCTTACGCTCGCCTTGCACCACGTGAATAGTCACGGCAGTTTGATTATCGTCTGCGGTAGAGAAAACCTGCGTCTTCTTGGTTGGGATAGTCGTGTTCTTCTCGATCAGCGTGCTCGCAACACCGCCCATGGTTTCGATACCAAGCGAAAGTGGTGTGACATCGAGAAGCAAAACGTCAGTGACGTCACCAGACAATACTGCCGCCTGAATTGCCGCGCCAACCGCTACCGCTTCGTCTGGGTTCACGTCTCGGCGTGGCTCTTTTCCGAAGAACTCTGTGACGCGTTTCTGCACGAGAGGCATGCGGGTCTGGCCACCAACGAGAATGACATCGTCGATACCACCGATTTGAATATCGGCATCCGCGAGGGCAAGCTTCAATGGCTCGAGCGTACGCTCGACTAGGTCTTCAACGAGCGCTTCAAATTTCGCCCGTGTTAACTTTTGCACCAAGTGCTTAGGGCCGCTTGCATCGGCGGTAATGTAAGGAAGATTCACCTCAGTAGACTGCGATGAAGAAAGTTCGATCTTCGCCTTCTCTGCCGCTTCTTTTAAGCGCTGCAACGCGAGTGGATCGTTGTGCAAATCCATACCCGACGTTTTCTTAAACTCGTCTGCTAGATAATCGATTAGACGCAGATCGAAATCTTCACCGCCAAGGAACGTATCACCATTCGTCGACAATACTTCGAATGTGTGTTCGCCATCGGTTTCTGCAATTTCGATAATCGAGATATCGAACGTACCGCCGCCGAGGTCGTAAACCGCGATAGTAGAATCGCCCGCCTTCTTGTCCATACCGTAGGCAAGCGCCGCCGCAGTTGGCTCGTTGATAATGCGCTTCACGTCGAGACCAGCAATGCGGCCCGCATCTTTAGTCGCCTGACGCTGGGCATCGTTAAAGTAGGCAGGCACAGTGACAACCGCTTCGGTTACCGGCTCGCCCAAGAAATCTTCCGCGGTCTTCTTCATCTTCTTCAAGGTTTGCGCTGAAATTTGAGGAGGCGACATTTTCTCGCCATTTATCTCAACCCACGCATCGCCATTGTCTGCCTTCACGATCTTGTAAGGCACCATTTTGATGTCTTTTTGAACAACATCGTCATTGAACTGACGACCGATCAAGCGCTTGATCGCGAACAGCGTGTTGTTCGGGTTAGTAACGGCTTGGCGCTTAGCAGGTTGCCCAACTAATATCTCGCCATCGCTCGCATACGCGATGATCGAAGGGGTGGTGCGATCGCCTTCGGCGTTCTCGATTACTTTCGCTTCGCCACCGTCCATCACTGCCACGCAGGAGTTAGTAGTGCCGAGGTCAATTCCTATTATCTTACCCATCTTTATTCTCCATTTATCCGGCAGCTTCGCTGGCGGTCTTTAAGTCTGTCTTGGTAGTAAATATTGGCGCAAACGCTGAGATTTCAAGGCGAACGGCTCACATCTTTTTGTTCAATCCCTATTTCGACACCATGACCATCGCCGGCCTAATCACCCTGCCATGCAGCGTGTAACCCTTCTGCATCACCGCGATAACTGAATTGGGCTCCGCATCTGGGCTTGCCTGTATCGACATCGCCTGATGGAGCTGCGGGTCGAAAGGCTCGCCAAGCGGGTCAACCGCCTCGATGTTGAAGCGCTTAAAGCAATCCATAAACCCTTTCAATGTGAGTTCGACGCCTTCTTTAATCGCCTGAACCGCCTCATCTTCGCTCGCCTCGGCAGCAGCCGCAGAGCGCTCGAGGTTGTCCATTACAGCGAGAAGCTCAGTACTAAACTTCTCCTGACCAAACTTATGCGCCTTCTCAATATCTTGCTCGGTGCGTCGACGCAGATTCTGCATTTCGGCCTGCACTCGCAAAAGTTCATCTCGCGCCATTCCAGCCGCTGCTTCGGCAGCCTCTAGCTGCTCTTGTAAAAGGCTCATTTCGTCGGCCGGTTGCTCGCCCTCGGGTGTATCTTGTGCGTCGGCAACGCTCGCGTCTTCCGTCGCTAATTCTGGACTCGCTTCATTTTCGACCTGGTCTTGATCGGGGTTCTGATCGCTCATAGCTTCCTCTCGTAATTCCCTTAGTTATTAGCTGCTTGCAGCCTATCTTGCAGCGTATAAAGAGGCGTTCGAGGCCGTCGCTCCTAGCATCGGAGCCCCGACAACGCATTCGATTGCTCGTATATGGGGTCGCCTTCGTCGCTTTCAACTCCCGCGACACCTTAAAGTCCGCGACGTCGATAGCAAGATTTAGTGCATATAGCACTCACCATCACCTATACTTCGTTGCGTTAACTTCATCAATTCGTGATCGCGGAAACTGTTCTATGCTCTTGCAGCTAGCCATCCAAAACTACGCCACCGTCGATAGCCTCGAGATAGAATTTGGCCCAGGAATGTCCGCAATTAGCGGTGAGACCGGCGCAGGCAAATCAATCATGCTAGGCGGCCTGGGGTTAACCCTAGGCGATCGAGCCGACAAGAGCATTGTGCGCAGCGGTGCAAGTAAGGCCGAAATCAGCGCTTTGTTCGACATCGCCGCCATTGAGCCTGCAATAGCCTGGCTGACGACGCACGAACTGACCGATGATAACGAGCCTGATCGCTGCATATTGCGCCGCGTTGTTGGCGAAGACGGCAGGTCGAAGGGCTTTATCAACGGCTCGCCTGCAACGCTCGGCGACATGAAAACCTTCGGCGAAATGCTGATCGACATCCACAGCCAACACGAGCATCAATCTCTCTTGCAGCGCACAACACACCAGCGCCTGTTAGATGAATACTGTGTCGACGCGGCGGCTTCGCAGTCTCTCGCCGCTGCATACAAACTCTGGCTTAAGAACAAACAGTTAATCGAGCAGCTCAGCGAACGTAGCGAAGACGGCTCGGCGCAGATTCAATTGCTCAGCTATCAGCTAAGCGAGCTAGATGAGCTTGCGTTGGGGGAGGATGAACTCGAGAGCCTCGAGGCTGAGTTCAAACAGCTTAGCAATGCCGATGAAACTATCGCCTCGGCTCAAGCCGCATTAGACTGCTGCGCCGGCGATGGTGAAGGTAACGCGGGCGACCTGCTCGCCAAGGCCAAAGGAATACTCGCGGCCCTGCAGGGCAAGGGCGCCAGGTTAAGCAATGCGGCGACGTTGATTGACTCTGCGTCGATTCAGCTCGACGAAGCGATTGATGACCTGCGCTTTTTTGTCGATGGATTCGAAGCCAACCCGCAGCGCCTCGAACAGGTGAACCAACGCCTCAGCGACATCTATGCGCTCGCGCGCAAACACCGCGTTAAGCCACAAGAGTTGCTCGCACTTACCGACAACATGCGCGCTCAACTGCAAAGCATAGAAAACAGTGACGAAGAATTAGCACAGCTGAAAGCAGCAGATTCGACTCTTCGCGCTGAGTTCAAAAAAGTGGCAGCAAAGGTGAGTAAGCAGCGTAAAGCCGGCGCAGTCAAACTTGCCGAGCAGGTGGATGAGCAGCTGCAGAGTCTGGGCATGCCACACGCACGGCTTGAGGTCGCACTTACACCCAATGCCTCCGATAAGCCAAGCGCGAGTGGCGTCGAAACTATCGAATTTCTCGTAAGTACGAACCCAGGCCAAAGCGCCAAGCCGCTGATTAAGATCGCCTCTGGTGGTGAACTCTCACGCATAAGCCTCGCCATTCAGGTAATCACAGCGCAAACCTCACGCACGCCAAGCTTGGTATTCGACGAGGTAGACGTTGGCATTGGCGGCGGTGTTGCAAAGATCGTTGGAGAATTGCTGCGCAAGCTCGGAGAATCGAGTCAGGTACTCTGTGTGACGCATCAGGCACAGGTTGCCGGTCAGGGTCATAGCCATTATTTTGTGAGCAAGTCGGTGCAGGCGAGTGGCGACTCAACACTGACCCGAATCGATAAATTAAGCGACGATAGTCGCCTAAAAGAGGTTGCTCGCATGCTGGGTGGCGACGACTGCAGCGCCGAATCAGTGGCGCATGCTAAACAAATGATGGCGCCGTCTAATTTGGCCAAGCCAAGTCAAAGCCTTAAGAAACAGCCCAGTTCTCTTAAAGCCAAGACAAAAGCCAAGCCAAAAGCCATACCAAAGAAAACGCGATGACATTGGCTTAAGCCGCGGCTAGCTCTGACAGGCCTTGCAAAGCCCGTACAAATAGAGACTGTGGTCGGTTATCTTAAATTCGTATTTACGCGCGATCTTCTCTTGCTGCTCTTCGATCACCTGGTCGTAAAATTCCTGCACCTGACCGCATTTATTGCAGACGATATGGTCGTGGTGATGTTCGGTACTCAGTTCGAATACCGAGGTGCCGCCCTCGAAGTGGTGCCGGGTCACAAGCCCCGCGGCCTCAAATTGAGTGAGTACACGGTAGACCGTGGCCAGACCCGTGTCTTCATTGGCTTCGAGCAGCATCTTGTACACGTCTTCTGCAGAAACGTGTTTTGTTTCGGAACTCTCGAGCATTTGGAGGATCTTAACCCTCGGGTGAGTTACCTTGAGTCCGGCATCGCGAAGTTCTTGATTCTCTGAGCTCATGTTTACCCTTTAGGTCTACTGGCGGCATCATGCCAAGGTTAACTCTGCACCGCGGTTCGTGCTAACCGCGCAACTGGGTTACCATTATGCCCCTAAGCCGGATCAACGGCAAAACAAGGAACAACTCTTCACTCATGCGCACATTAAAATCTTGGCTCGCTATCGCCTCTTTCTTAGTAATTAGCGGCTGTAACAACATAGGATCGATGGATTTCCCCGGCGTTTACAAAATTTCGATCCCGCAGGGAAATATCATCACTCAGGAGATGGTCGACCAGCTGCGCCCCGGAATGACCAAGCGCCAGGTCATTTTCGTGATGGGGACTCCGTTAGTCCGCGATCCCTACCATCAGGACCGCTGGGACTATGTGTACAATTTTCAGCCGGGCGGAGGGGAGCGCGGCCAAGAGCGTCTCTCGGTATTATTCGAAAACGACCAGCTGGTGAGCCTCAGCGGTGACTTCGAGCCAACGCCCGAAGCCGATTCTTAGAAGTTAAACCTTACCCCAAGCTCCCAGGCTCGGCCCGCACCCGGAGCCACTTCTTTTAAGAAAGACGGGTGCTCACGGATTTCCTCGTCGAGTAGGTTTGTGCCCCTCAGAAACACCAGCGCTTCGCGATTACCGAGATCGAAATGCCAATCGGCGTAGGCGCTGAGCAAGCTGTATCCCGCGCTGGCGAGCTCGCCGAATGCTACGTTATCTTGCTGTTGCACTTCTTGCCATCGCAGCTTTGCCTGCCAGTGAACATGCGAGTGCTGCAACTCGATTCCCGCTCGCAGGGGCGGAATGCGAGGCACATCACCGCTGCTGTCTAACTCAGCCCGCACATAATCAGCAAAGAAAGACACCTCGGTTAGGTGATCGCCACTGCGGCGCAAAGGCGCACTGAGCTGTGCCTCAAGGCCTATAAAACTGGCGTCTTCTTGCCGGAAACGCGAGACCATTACTTCATCGTACTCAAGCTCGGTATTCGCCAAATAGATGTAGTCGGCAATGTCGTTATAGAAAAAATTGAGTTCGCCGGTTATCCCGCCAGCGTGTTTGCGCAGCCCAAACTCAAAATTAGTTGCCTGCTCTGTGTCGGCATCTGGAAGCCCGACTTCTAGCAGCTGCGTTGCCGCATGCGGAACCATCAGTTCAAGAGGCAATTCGGTGCAATCGCCTTGAACGTTTGAATAGCGCTCGTCGACAGTGGCGGCGCGCTCCGAATGCGAGACAGAGAAGATTAGATTGCTTTGCTCGGTCATTCGCCATAGCGCAGAACCACTTCCACTCCAACTTGTATCCGACCTATCGCAGCCGCCCGAAACTTGATCTAGGGTTTGTCTTTCGATGCGCGCACCGGCTTCGAAAAGCACAGACCCAGTATCAAGGCTTTGCACGGTGAATAGTGCAAGCGAGCCAATGTCTGTCGCCGGAATAAATGCCTCGCTTCCCAGCGCTGCGAACTCACGCATCGATCCTTGAAAACCAACGACACCCTGTCGTCCTTCTGCTTCAACCTGATGTAAGGCTACGCGCCCCTCAACACCCGATTGAGTGTAGCGAGTACCAATCTCTGTCCCTTCTATCTCAAGGTGCTCGTAATCTACTGCACCAATACGCCCATGAACCTCATCGAAAAATCCTGACAACGGCAGTTCGAACTCCAGATCGACGCGATCTTGCCGCATGTCGATGAGCACATTCTCTTCGCCATGTTCGTCACCGTGGTGCTCGTCGTCGTGATCGTCCTCATCATGATGGTCCTCGTCATGCTCGTCCTCATGATCCCCGTCGTGATCTTCGTCGTGATGCTCCTCGCCATGATGAGTGTGCGAACCTGCAGGAATTCCATATTGGTTATCGAGCCTGTTAAAAGCGACGCCGATATAGCCGTCCTCAAAAATCCAAGAGGCACCAACAGACTGTGCGTTAGAGCGAGCACCGGTATTGCGAACAACACCTCGGCTTTCGGCGAGCTCCTCCATTGCCTCAGGGTCTGCCGAGTCGAGAAGTACAGGGTTGAGAGCAAATCCAGCGATTTCGAGATCATTACTTTCTCGATAGACGCCGTCGACATGCCAAGCAACTTGTCCGATAGATCCCTCGAGAAGGCCGACGCTAACCTGCTGATCACTTACGCTGTTATGCCGACTCTCGAGCATGCCTTTTGTGCCTTCGGTCAGCCGAGTTGGAATTCGGTTATCGATCACATTAACCACGCCGCCTATCGCGCCATTACCGTAGAGAAGTGTGGCAGGCCCCCTGATCACTTCGATGCGAGTGGCTAACGCGGGTTCTAAGCTATTCGCATGATCTGGGCTCACTGCGGCTGCGTCGATATTGCCGATACCGCCTTGAAGGATTTGGACTCTGTTTGCGCTTTGACCGCGAATAACCGGCGCACCAACGCCTGGACCGAAACTGGCGGAATTTACACCGACCTGCTCAGCAAGTGTGGCGCCAAGCGTCGCGCCTATCTGCTCGCGAAGCTCCTCTCCCGCCAGCAAATTCACCGGGAGCACTGTGTCGGCGCGGCTTCGGTGGAGGGTTGCGGTCACCACGATTTCCTCAAGAAACTCCTCGCGATGTTCAAGATCCTGAGCAGCAAGCTGAGTGCTTAACAGACTGGCGCTAATGGCAGCAGAGAGAATTGAAACGTTGAATTGAGCAGATTTGGTGCGAGCAAAAAAACCCGCGTGCGCTGTGCGCACAGTACGATTAGACGACATTGTGTTTACCTAAACTCGGATTGATAGGAAAAAAATCCCGGCCTGACTCTCGCGCGCGTAACCACAGCGCAGCGTCGACCAAGGGGATTGCATCAAATTTGAATTAGGCGAAAGGGGGAGCACGAGCGCGCTGGATAGCGCGGGTTGTAGAGACGAGTGTCTCGGACACTAACTCGGAATCAACAGCAGGACGCTCGAATTCCAGAGTGAGTACACTTGAACTCAAAGCTTGGCCGAGCGCACCGGTGACGACACAAATTTCGCAGTCGAATCGCTGCTGCAGGTCGCCATCATGGCTATGGGTTATGTCTACACCCTGCCCGAACAGAAGCACGGCAGACAGGAACCACGCATAAGTGAGACTAACGAAGCGCTTAGCCGGGCTCAATACTCGCAGACGCAACAGTAAAGACGACAAAGCAACTGGCTGCCTTTGTGGTCTGTTTTTACCGGTCAATTTGCCAAGTGAGCAAGTCATTGCAGAGAATTCTAATGTGATGAGTGTCGATTTATAAACTAGAAGTCACGAGAGCTGCAAGCTATTTTCGATTTGCGCCACTTATATCCGTGAAAAATAATTTGCACATAGTCAGCGTGAGCACAGCAAAGTGCTGCACCAAATTAGCGCGCATTTGGGCGTTTAGAGGGATTCGGAAAACTTAGAAAGTGCTTCGATACCCACGATATCTCGAGCAAGCAAATAAATATCGTGCCGAGGCAACTGGGGCAACGCCTCGGCTAAATAATCAAGATGTGCCTGCTCTTGTTCGTAACGGGCGCGCATGAATTCTCCGCCATCGGCCGGAGAGCGTTTGTTTACCACAAGGCCAGCAACATTCACGTGCGCGGCCTTAAGCTGCGCATAGAGTTCTATGGACTCAAGAACGGGAAGCCGCTCGGCGGCAAGAACGATGACAAAAGCGGTTGTCCCTTGATTGCTTAATTGGTCGCGCAGATTAGTAAACCTTAGCTTGCGGCGATGTAAGATCCCGCGAATTCCAGACTCACGCATCTTCTCGGTGTCTGGCGGATCGGCA
>Ga0255765_1002877_pt1 | contig 19079 bp, 17 predicted proteins | sample 041ome_8_FD_179965 | JGI IMG/M metagenome (GOLD analysis project Ga0255765, IMG submission 179965) | Coastal salt marsh microbial communities from the Groves Creek Marsh, Skidaway Island, Georgia - 041407BS metaG (version 2) | ecosystem: Environmental > Aquatic > Marine > Intertidal zone > Salt...
GGCGGGAAACAAGATCAGTACGCTGCTACGTTCGGAGGTTTCAACTTCATTGAGTTCAAGGCGAATGATTCTGTGATCGTGAATCCATTGCGAATTAGAGAACGATACAAGCACGAACTGGCACATAACCTTCTTCTGTTTTACACCGAAACCAGCCGAGAGTCGAGCGCGATTATAGCCATGCAGCGCGATAGTGCGGCTGCCAAATCCGGTGCTGCTGTTGATGCCATGCACAAGCTGAAAGAACAAAGCGTCATGATGAAAGAGGCGCTTCTGAAAGGAGAAGTGAATCGCATGGGTGAAATATTGCACTTCGGCTGGGAGAATAAAAAACAAATGGCCAAGGGAATCAGCAATGAAATGATCGATGGCTTCTACAATCAAGCGATGAAAGCCGGTGCCACTGGTGGTAAAATTTCTGGCGCGGGCGGAGGTGGATTCATGATATTTTATTGCCCAGGAAACTCAAGACACATAGTTATTGAGGCCTTGGCAGAATTGGGTGGGAAAATCCAACCCTTTCAATTTTATAACGAAGGACTTTTAACTTGGAAAGGCGAATGAGCATAACATCAATCATCCAGCAATCGATAGATACAAAGGCCAAAATGCTTCAATCAGAAGCGTTGGTGAATAGCATTCAGCAGTGTGCAGACGCTTGGGTCAAGTGCTTGAATAATAAAGGAAAAGTCCTTTTTTGTGGCAATGGTGGAAGCGCGGCAGATGCGCAACACATTGCAGCCGAATTGAGTGGTCGATTCTATTTTGATCGTCCGGCTTTGTTTGCGGAAGCATTGCACGTGAACACCTCCTATTTAACGGCCGTTGCCAACGATTACTCCTACGATGTGGTCTATTCGCGCATGATCGAATCGAAAGGAGCTGAGGGCGATGTGCTGGTGGGAATTTCGACCAGTGGAAATTCTAAGAATGTGGTCTTGGCCATGCAGGAAGCCCAAAAAAGGGGAATGATCACCATAGGTTTCACAGGTGAAGCAGGGGGCGAGATGAGAAATTGCAGCGACATTTTGATCAACATTCCTTCAACGGATACACCGCGTATTCAAGAGTGCCACATATTGGTCGGTCATATCATTTGCGAATTAACCGAAGCAGCACTTTTTGAGCGAAAGAATTAAAACGGCTATTGTTTTGGCTGGCGGATTTGGCACTCGACTGCAATCTGTGGTGTCCGATGTGCCAAAACCTATGGCTCAAGTGGCAGGTCGTCCTTTCTTAGAATATATACTCGATTACTTGATTCATTTTGGTTTTACCGAAGTTGTACTCTCTACAGGTCACTTATCAGAAGTCGTTTCGGATTATTTTGGCGAACAATACAGGTCAATGACCGTGAAATATGCCGCAGAAACGGACCCACTCGGAACGGGTGGAGCCATCCTAAACTCTTTTCGATTTACAGACGCACAAAATGCCCTGGTCTTGAATGGAGATAGTTTTTTGGATGCGCCCTTAGACGAAGTCTTAAATAACGACCGATTGATGGATTGTGACGGTCTCATAGTGTTGCGACAAATGCCAAATCCAGATCGGTTTGGCACGGTCAGGCTTGGGACAACGGGGCTGGTCGAAGAATTTGAAGAAAAAAAGCCTGGATTGGACTCAGGTCTGATCAATGCAGGGATTTACATTTTGAATCGAAGTGTATTAGAACACTTTGGTTTGACAGGGAGGTTTTCCATAGAGGAAGATTTTTTCAAACCACATATATCAGAAGTGAAAATTGCTGGCTTCGTAACTGATGGCTATTTCATTGACATTGGAATTCCCGAGGAATACGACCGTGCACAATCTGATTTTAAAACCTTTCGTTACTCGTAGGTTGAGCCACCACAGGCTTTGTAATTTAGTCGCTCAGCATGGAAGGATTACCCAACGTCATCATTATCGGAGTCACCAAGGCAGGAACTACCTCGCTGCGCCAATACCTCATTGATCATCCGGAGATTGCTGGAGCAAAAATCAAAGAAACCTTTTTCTGGAATCGAGACAATGCCATTGATCATCCTGATTTAGATCGCTATAAAGTCATGTTTGAAGAGAGCAATGCAACCTGGTTGCTGGATAACACTCCACGTTATTTTCATGATTTGGCGGACAAGTGCAATAATCTGAAAACACATTTGGGTTCGGACTTAAAGGTCATACTTATCCTTCGCGAACCAAAAAGCCGGGTGTTTTCCTTTTATAAATTTAAAAAGCGAAGACTGGAGATTGCGGAGCAAACCAGTTTTACACAATACGTGGAACAATGTCTGAAGGCCAGCGATGCAGACAAACGAGCCAGCAATGAGCTTTTGGCGGGAGTGGACGAAGGTTGCTATGCCGAACCACTCGGAAAATGGGAATCGGCCTATGGTGATCAACTCAAGGTAGTATTCTTTGATCAGCTCAAAAGTGACCCAACCCGTTGCGTCCAATCCATCGCCTCTTGGCTAGAATTGGATGGTTCCTTTTATGATCAGTATGATTTCAAAAAAGAAAATCAATCCGTTGGATTTAAGAATCGAGGTTTGCATAAACTGGGTATGGGTGTTTACAAAACTCTGGAACCGATTCTACTGAAGAACAAAGGCATTCGTAGGATGATTACCAATGCCTATTACGCCTTAAACGGAAAGACCATCGAGGAGAAAATGACGGAGGAGAGCAAGTCGAAACTGGATGCATTCTATTCACACTCCATAACCGAACTTTCAAAACTCCATTGCATTTCTAAAAGCGATTACAAACCTGAGTGGATTAATAAATGACAGCATTGCCTAACATCACTAAAGAATGGACACTTTTTCTCGATCGGGATGGCGTGATTAATAAGCGTTTGCCAGACGACTATGTGAAAACCATCGCTGAGTTTGAGTTTTTGGATGGAGCACTCGAGGCCATTCAGGCATTTAATCATCTTTTTGGTGTGATTGTGATCGTTACCAACCAGCAGGGAATTGGGAAAGGCATCATGTCAAGCGAAGATTTAGATGCCATTCATGCGCACATGTTGTATCAAATCAAAGCGGCAGGTGGTCGAGTGGATCACGTGTTTTACTGTCCAAAATTAGCCGCTGAGAATGCCGATTGTCGCAAACCAAATACGGGCATGGGAATGGAAGCTCAACGGATGTTTCCCAATATAAACTTCCAAAAGTCGTTGATGGTAGGTGACAGCATCAGCGATATGGAGTTTGGTGAACGATTAGGCACGCATTGTGCATTCATCGGCTCCGATCAGCGTTATGCTTCGTTCGATTCGCTCATTCACGTTGCGCGGAGCATAACTTCCAAATAATTGAATTTTCAAATGCGAGTATCCTCCTAATTTTGAATCCATCATGAAGTTAAAGAGCCTATTTCTAGTTGTTGCTATGTTGCAGTTACTAGCTGTTCAAGCGCAAGAAGTGTTGAATGAAACCGATGCCAAAGGCCGAAAGCAAGGCACTTGGGTGAAGTATTATGAAAACGAAGATGGCAAAGAGCAGGAGCGTTATCGCGGTCAGTTCAAAGACGACAAGCCGGTAGGTACTTTCTTCTACTATTATGAGGAAGGTCAAAAAAGTTCGGAAGTCACGTATGAAGGTGAGGATGGAACCACGTCCAATGCTATTTTTTTTCATAAAAATGGAACCATCATGGCCGAGGGCAAATACATCAACCAAAAGAAAGTGGGTGTTTGGAAATACTATGACGACCAAACCATCCTTAGTTCCGTAGATCCGTACAAAGATGGGCTCCTCCACGGCATGTCTAAAGTCTATTTTCTGAATGGACAATTGGCTGCTGAAACTCCCTATATAGACGGTTTAAAGAATGGCGATTTTGTAGAGTATTTCAGTGACGGCACAGTCAAGATGAAGGGGACGTATCAAGACAATACCTACACCGGGAAGTATGTTCAGAATTATCCTGACCGAAAGGTCATGGTTGAGGGCGAATACAAGGCCGCGGTGAAAGATGGGTTGTGGAAATACTTTGCTGATGATGGTCGCTTAAAAGCACAGCAAGTGTATGAAACAGGCAAATTAATCAAAGAAAAAGTGGAGCCAGGATTCGAAATGGAAGAAGTGCCCATCGAAATTGAAGAGAAAGACAAGATAGACGAAGGCAAACTGTTGGACGAATACTACAAAGAGAGCGAGCAGGGGAGATAGCGGCTTCATGGCTAAGCTCAGTCACCATTAATCCTTGATTTTGTATTTGAAAGAAACCCATCAGAATATTACCTTGTACCCATATGGCTAACATCACCTTAAACGTGCATGATTTTCCCAATGGAGTCTATATCTTTATGCTCATCAACGATGAACAACTCCTTTCTCGGAAGAAATTAACCTTAGTGAAATGAGGGGGTTGATTTATTTTCTAGTCACAGCCATCTCAACCGTTACATATTCTCAATCTCAACAATTCAGCAGGGTTTATGACTTCAATGGAACGTTTGAGCAAAATGCTAATATTACTACGGTAAATTCAGGTTATATCGTAAATGGAATTTCTGCGACAAATTCCAAATTTTCTGGACTTCTTGTGCACTTGGCTACAAATGGAGATACAATTAATTCCAAAATCTACAATATTTTCGGCCTGTCAACCGTTGGAGGCTATTTTGAAAATACAATTGTACTTCAAGATCGAATAACAGTGGCATCTTAGTTATATGATTCAACAAATATTGCCCATGCATATGTTGCTCAATTTTCAATAAGTGGAGAAATGCTTTGGGTCGACTCATTGGGAGGTAGCGCGAATTTCACCTCTCTTGTGAAAATAGATGATGGCTACTTGATAGGTGGAATTCAAAGAACAATCGAAAGTCAGGAACAATTCTTGGCTTGCAAATATTCAAATACTGGCGAGTTACTTTGGAAAAAGCATTACGGTCAGTTCGATAAGAACGAAAATTGTTACACCATATCTCAATGCGCTGACGGTGGGTTTGTATTAGGTGGAAATAGATATATGGGTACTTCCAGTAATCCATATATATTGAAAATTGACTCTCAAGGAAACGAACTTTGGGAAAAGGAGTTTCAACTTTCAGATTATGACGATTATCCAATCCGTGTATTTATCGAAAAGTCGGGCGACATTTATTTAGCCGCAGGTGCTGTAGAAGCGAAATTGTCCAATCAATTTTCGCTCAGCCGTGCCTGGTTCTGTAAATTAGACGCTTTCGGAAATCAAATTTGGGAGAAAAAATTAGGGTTATCGTCCATATCCAATGGTCCTTGTTCCATACTCTCCAGAAGAAATGGGAATATTCTTTATTTGTTTTCGTCACAATTTTCAGGAGATTCACTGGGTGCCAGAATCGCTAGGATATACGAGTTGGATAAAGCGGGAAATGAAATAAAGAATATCATAGCGACTTACGATAGCAACAATAAAAACTTAGAGAGTATTCCGCTTTCAATAGACACGACCCTTGACAACGGATTTATTATAGGTGGTCATGTCACAGATTTATCACAAGACCTATGGGTCGTAAAGTTTGATAGTCACGGCTGTTATGACAGCACGTATAATTGTGTGGTAGGTATTCAAGACCCTAGACAACAACTACAAACGCTTAAAATTTTTCCCAACCCGGCCCAAGCTCAAATATCTGTTCTAGGCCATGGCAACTTTATCGTGTTTAATTCCCTTGGTCAACAAATCCCTGTTCCATCACATGTTTCTGAGAATACCACAACGTTTAATATTCAGCATCTGCCAAAGGGAATATATTTTATCCGCAGCGAAGGGGAGGATGAGGTTTATATAGGCAAGTTTGTAAAGGAGTAATCTAAAAAAATCGCACGAACTGTAGAATTAATCGAGGTTTATTGAAATGTTAAGATGTCCACCTAGCCCCTCGTTGATGATGCGCTGAAGGGTAGAAAAACGAATGTCTTTTAAATTTCTCTCGAGTTTTGAAATGTATGATTTGTTGGTTCCAGCGAGTTGTGCCAGTTGTTCTTGGGTTAGTCCCTTTTTTTCTCTTGCTTGCTGTATGAGTACACCTAACTTGAAGGTGTCGTATTCGTTTTCAAACTCTTCTCTTGTTTCGCTGCCAACCTTGCCCATTTCGCGGTCGATAAAATCTTCAAGACTTGTCAGCTTATTACTTTTTGTTTTCATAGTATTCTTTTTTTATTTGTTCCGCTTTCTCTATCTGTAGCTTCGGAGTTTTTTGAGTTTTCTTTTGAAATCCATGACCAATAACTACAAGGTTATCTTGATCAAAAAAGCAAAAGATTCTAAATATGTTATTTCCAACTTGAACCCTTATTTCGTAGAGTCCCGAGGCATTTTTAATATGTTTTAAATAGGTGTCAGGAATTTGCTCAAGTTCTGAAACTACCCTTAGCGTCCAAAGAATTTTCTTTTTTACTCTATCCGTTTGGCTTTCATAAAAACGCTCGAAATAATCTTTGTAGAAGTAAAGTTCTCGCTTCCGCTTCATCTCTCAAAGATATAAAAAAGTAGTCCAATAAGACTACATTATGGTTTGCTTGAAAATTTAGTATTTCGATTATTGTAATGACGACAATTTGATGCTTAGTGAATGTGCTTTCAATCCATCTATGGCTGGATTAAGAAATCTTCAAATTAAATCAGACCTTTGTCTGCTGATTAGGAGGCGATTGATATGAGCAAAAAAGGAAGAATATTAGTAGCAATGAGTGGCGGTATTGACAGTTCGGTAGCGGCCATGCTCTTGCATGACGAAGGATATGAAGTAGTAGGTATGACCATGAAAACATGGGATTACGCCACGAGCGGTGGTTCAAAAAAAACCACAGGATGTTGCAGTTTGGACGACATCAACGATGCAAGAAACTTAGCCGTGAGCAAGGGTTTTCCGCACATGATCCTTGACATACGCGAAGAATTTGGTGATTTTATCATTGACAATTTTGTGGAAGAGTACTTGGCTGGAAGAACGCCAAATCCATGCATCATGTGCAATACCCACATCAAATGGGATGCATTGCTGCGCAGAGCCGATCAACTCGATTGTGAGTTTATTGCTACGGGTCACTACGCCAACAGCCGAGAAGAAAATGGACGATACATCGTCTCCAAGGGACTGGACGAAAACAAGGATCAGAGCTATGTTTTGTGGGGGTTGAAGCAAGAAGCCTTGGCTCGGACGAAGTTTCCATTGGGTGGATTCACCAAGCCAGAAATTCGTCAAATGGCTTTGGATCAGGGATTCGAAGAATTGGCAAAGAAGAATGAGTCCTATGAAATCTGCTTTGTTCCCGATAACGATTACCGAGGTTTTTTGAATCGAAAAGTGGATGGCTTGGAGCAGCAGATGCTGGGAGGGAAGTTTGTGGACAGCGCGGGCAAGGTGTTGGGCGATCACAGAGGTTATCCCTATTACACCATTGGCCAGCGAAAAGGGTTGGGCATGGCCTTTGGCGAACCCATGTTTGTGACTAAAATTGATCCGATCACCAATACGGTCACGCTCGGTAGAGAAAACGAACTCAATGAGACGTCCATGTTTGTGCGCAATGTGAACATGCAGAAGTTGGAGCGAATCGAAGATGGAATGGAAGCCTTGACAAAAATCCGTTACAAGGATTCAGGCGCCATGGCAAAAGTCTATAATCAAGAAGATGGTCGATTGAAAGTCGATTTCACGCATGCAGTCAGTGCCATTGCCCCAGGGCAAAGCGCAGTGTTTTATGGTGGTAAAGACGTCATTGGAGGTGGTTTCATCGCGCGTGAGAAAGAAATTCCCATCAGTCACTCACGAAGACTCATTGACAAAAAACTAAGCACGCCTTGAGAACGGGCTTGTTATTCATAACGGTGGCAACGATCCTGATCGCAAGTTGCAAAAGAGAGCAGGCGGATGAGATCGACTTTGGTTATGATTATTTGCCATTGGTAGTTGGCCAGTCCATCGATTATCACGTGGATTCAACCGTGTATGATGATTTTACACAAGATGATACCACATATTCCTTCACGATTCGGGAGTTGGTGGCAGATACATTTACGGATGCGGCAGGCCGCTTAAACTATCGGATCGAAAGGCAAAAACAAGCTTCGGATACCAGTGAATTTGTGGTGCAGAAGTCCTTTGCTATTTATAGAAGCGCCACTAGCGCGGAAAGGCTCGAAGACAATAAAAGAACCGTGATTCTTTCTTTTCCGCTGAACCCCGGTTCTACTTGGGATGGCAATGCATTCAATACCGATGAAAAAGAAAACTTTACGGTGGCCACTGCGCACAAAGCTTTGACCATAGGTGATTTAAGGTTTGACTCGGTCGCCACCATCGAACACAACATTGATACGGCCAACTTTGTCGAAAAGAAATTTCGGGTCGAGAAATTTGCGCGTGGCATTGGCCTGATCTCCATTGAATACATGGACATCGAAACCAAATTGAATGGAGATTCAGGGCTGTATTACATCCAGCAAATCATACCGTGATCGATCAGGATTTTCCTTCTAAAGAGAGGAGAAATGCATATTCCAATGCAATTTCTTTATAGACTTCAAATCTCCCAGATGCTCCGCTATGGCCAAACTCCATGTTGGTTTTGAGCAATAGAAGATTATCATCGGTTTTCAAGTCTCTCAATTTGGCTACCCACTTGGCGGGCTCCCAATATTGCACCTGCGAATCATGCAAACCAGTCGTCACCAATAGGTTGGGATAAGCCTTCGCCTCCACGTTGTCGTAGGGCGAGTAACTTTTGATATACCAATAGTATTCCTCATCCTTTGGGTTACCCCATTCGTCAAACTCGCCTGTGGTAAGAGGGATGCTTTCATCAAGCATGGTATTGACCACATCCACAAAAGGAACGGCTGCAATCACGCCATTCCAAAGCTCCGGACGCATATTGATTACAGCTCCCATCAACAAACCACCTGCGCTGCCTCCCATGGCGTAGAAGTGTGCGGGGCTGGTATAGTTTTCTTTGATCAAATAATCCGCACAGTCGATAAAGTCGTTGAAGGTGTTTTTCTTTTTGAGCATTTTACCGTCCTCGTACCATTCGCGGCCCATCATTTGACTGCCTCGGATGTGTGCAATGGCAAAGGCAAAACCTCTGTCCAATAGACTCAATCGAGAAGGCGAGAAATAAGGATCCATGGTCGCTCCATAGGATCCGTAACCATATAAAAGCAAAGGAGTTTTGTCAGAGAATTCGGTTCCTTTTCTAAAAACCATAGATACTGGAACTTTAGCGCCATCTCTTGCGGTGACCCAGATTCGCTTGGAACTGTAGTTGGATTTGTCAAAATCGCCCAGCACTTCTTTTTCTTTCAAAACCTCTCTCTCTCTCGTCTCCAAATCGTAATCGATAATGGATGGGGGAGTAGTCAAACTTTGATAGGATAAACGGAGTTTTTGGCTGTCGAAATCAGGGTTTACAGAAGTTCCTGCCGTATAAATTTCTTCGTCAAAAGCGATGTAATGCTCTTCATTCGTTTTCCAATTGATCACGCGCAATGTGCCTTGGGCATTTGATTTTTCTGATAGGACCAAGAAGTTGGTGAAAACGTCAATGTCTTCGAGCAAAACATGCTCGCGATGGGCGATAACTTCTTCCCAGTTTTCCAATTGCGGGGCGCTTTCGTTCACCCGCATCAGCCTGAAGTTGGTGGCTTCGTAATTGGTCAAGATGTAGAATTGATCGTCATAGTGGGCAATGCCATACTCGAGGTCGCGCTGACGAGGTTGCATCAACTTCCATTCGCCATTGGGTTCATCTGCTCGTAACAGACGATACTCATCCGAAACGGTTGAACTGCTATGAATCATCAACCACTTTTTCGATTTTGACTTGCCAATTCCGACATTGAAAGTGGGATCTTCTTCGTGATAAACCATCTGATCGGAGGCGGGATCGGTTCCAATCGTATGCTTGAAAATTTTGTAAGAGCGCAACGTGGTTTCTTCCTTTCGGGTATAGAAAATGGTCTTGTTGTCGTTCGCCCAAACGAAGTTTCCGGAAGTACCTTCGATCACATCTTCTAAGTATTCACCCGAATCGATGTGTTTGATTTTGATGGTATATACTCTACGACTCAATGTATCCTCGGCATATGCGATCAGTTCCTTATTGAAGCTGATTCCAAATCCACCGATTTGGTGATAGCTATACCCTTCGGCCAGTTTATTTCCATCGAGCAAAATCACTTCTTCTGCCTCTAATGAACCTTCTTTTCGGCAATAAATCGGATATTCTTTCCCCTCCTCATAGCGAGTGTAGTAGTAATATCCTTCCATCAGATATGGAACCGATTCGTCTGTTTGCTTTACTCTGCCCTTCAGCTCTTGAAATAATTCCTCTTGCAGCCCCTCCGTTGATTTTAACTGTTCGTCAGTGTAGGCATTCTCCTCTTCCAGGTATTTGATGATTTCTGGGTCCTTTCTATCCATATCGCGCAACCAGTAGTAATTATCAATCATGGTGTCACCGTGGATTAATGTCTGGTGAGGCACTTTTTTCGCGATTGGAAAGGAAGATTTTGTCATCGTAGTTTGATCTTTTTGTTCGGTGCAACCGTAAGTTGCCATGAAAATGAAGAGCAGGTAAAAAAGCGCGAATCTACTTTTTCGCAGCCATAGGTTGGGAGAATTCCGCATGGTCTAATCGATTTTTAGGAATCGTTGGGTGTGTGTTTCTGAGCCAGATCTGAACTGGATGAAGTACAACCCTTCAGGTATATCTGAAATATTCAATGCCAGTTTTGCTCCAATCACCTCTTGTTTCATAATCGTTTTGCCCAGCGCATCCATGATAATAATATCAAAGTCGCTATAGTCGCTTTGAATGTTCAATTGATTCTTGGCTGGATTCGGAGAAACGCTCCATTGTGCCTTCTGATCCAAAGTTCCAATTCCTGCTGGTTTGATGGTCACTTCGATGGTATCCGAAGATTGACACCCGTTAGAATCGGTGGCTGTTACCGAATAACTTCCAGAAGTATTGACGGTGATGCTTTGCCCTGTTTCAGAGGTGCTCCATTCATAAAACGTGAAGCCAGCCGGGGCATCGATGGTGTAGCTCCCTGTTCCTGTTCCGCTATTAGGCAGCTCTACCTGAATGGGGTCAACGTAGGTGATTTCGATGGTGTCGCGTCCTTCACAACCTGCGTTATTGGTGACGGTCAGGCTATACGTTCCTCCCGTTGATACAATCTTGATGGCACCCGTTTCACCGCTTGACCATGAATAGGAAGTGGCCGGGCCATTGGTGACTTGAGCGGTCAATCCAAAGGTAGCATCGCCACACACATTGGTATCTGGCCCCAAATTCGGAATGGGATCGGGTCCAACAGAGTTGACCGTGGCAGTGGCGGTGCCTTCACAACCGTTGCCATCTGTGATAGTGACTTGATAGGAACCCGTACCGAGTCCGCTGACCGTTGCGGTAGTGGAATTGTTTTGATTGTTCCATACGTAGGTGTATCCACTCAATGAACCACCTGAAGGGCTAACTGTAGCTGAGCCATCGCTGATCAATGCACAACTCGCATCAGTTACTGAAATCGTACCCGAAACTTCATCCGGCTGATCCAAAAAGAATGAATCGATAGATACGCATGAATTATCATCAGTAATGGTGAATGTGTGATAACCAGATGCAAGGCCAGTTGAAGCACTATCGATGCTGCCATTTGCCCATGCATAATCATAAGGAGATTCTCCGCCAGAAACATGAACGATGATGCTTCCATCGGAATCGTCAAAACAAGTAGGTTCAGTATCCTCAAAAGTGAAGGTATGTGGTCCGTTGGCGGATAGTCCCAATATGTTTTCTGAAGGAAGTGAATCTTGCCATGTTACCACTTCTGACGAGTAGTTCACCGAGCTGAATCCTTGGTTGTTCCAGGTGTATTCATACCCATCTTCTCTTACAGCCATTGCAACGAAACAATCGTTTCCAGATCCTAAAAATGAGTTGCCACCATAGAAGTAAGATGTTTCATAACTCGCGTTTCCAATCGGGAAAACACCCCAATAATGTGTAGTATCAAATTCAATAATTGGCGATGGTGCAGAAGTGTTGTAAGGGATGGAATCCACCCGATACACGTGTGCACCTTGAGTCGTGCCGTTCAAATGCTCATAGTTGATGGAGTCGCCCGCGCTGCTCGAAATGCCAATGTTGAATGTAGTGGCGTAAATATATTTGCTCACATCGCCTACGGGAGCTCCTGAGTATTCCCAAGAAGGACTTCCACTAAGGCTGCCATCGTTTCCATTTCCACTGGCATCATCTGCTGAAGAACCCGTTCCTTCATCCATGGGCCAATATCCAACTAGGTTGGCGTAATTAGGATGCGATGCATTCAATTTCTTGCACATCCACTCTCGGATCGTAGTTTGTGATAGTGCGGTATTGAAGACACTAGGTTCGTCAATAAAACCATCCAAAATTCTGCTATTCGCATAATTCCGACCAATTTCAAAAGTGGAGTTCGAGGTGAAGTTTCCCGTTTGACTGTTGCTCACATCTAAAATACCGTTGATGTATAGCTTCATGGAAGTACCATCATAGGTCGCTGCTACATGGTTCCACCGATCTGGCAATAAAGTCATGTTCCCATTAAGTTTAACGTGTACTGAGCCAAATAATAAAATGAACTGTGCCTTGTTTGGGTCTAGGTTTCCATCACCAAATCGTATGGCGGCATGGCTACCTGTTTGTTCAGTTCCAATGACTGATGTAATATAGGGTGAGGCACTTTTAAATGCATCTACATAAATCCATGTTTGCAGTGTGATTTGATTACCGCTTAAGTTGACCGTGCCACAATCCACATAGCTGCTGCTACCGTTCAATTCGAGCATATAGCCACTTCCAGGTTGGGCGCTTAAGTTGCTCGTAATTAGGAGAATGAGGGTGGTCAAGATTGTAGTTAATTTCATAGTAATAGAATATAATGTGAAGATAGATTTTATCTACATTACTCGATTCTACATATTATTGAAAGTCTAAACCGAACCCAATGAAATTCTTTATTGATACAGCGAATATTCATGAAATCAAAGAGGCCCATGAACTTGGAATATTGGATGGAGTGACCACCAATCCATCCCTGATGGCCAAAGAAAACATTACTGGTTATGACGCCATCCGACAGCACTACATCGATATTTGCAATATTGTAGATGGTGATGTAAGTGCGGAAGTTATTGCCACGGATTTTGCGGGCATGGTAAAGGAAGGTGAAGAACTGGCTAGCTTGCACCAAAACATCGTGGTGAAAGTGCCGATGATCAAAGATGGTGTAAAGGCCATCCGATATTTTACCGATCACGGAATTCGGATCAACTGTACGTTGATATTTTCACCCGGTCAGGCGCTTCTAGCCGCCAAAGCAGGTGCGACTTATGTCAGTCCTTTTCTTGGAAGATTGGATGACATCAGCAGTGATAGCCTTCGATTGATTGATGATATCCGAATCATCTATGACAATTATGGCTACGATACTCAAATCTTAGCGGCATCCATACGTCATCCGATGCACATCATCGAATGCGCGAAACTTGGAGCAGATGTAGCCACTTGTCCGCTTAAACCCATTTTGCAATTGCTTGATCACCCATTGACGGACAATGGACTAGAGAAGTTTCTGGCAGATTACGCGAAGGGCAACAAATAAGAATTATGCTTAAATCACTGCGAGACAGATTTGCACAGTTTGGTCCAGGACTTTTGTATGCCGGAGCTGCAGTTGGAGTTTCACATTTAGTGCAAAGCACGCGTGCCGGAGCCGAGTTTGGATTTCAATTGTTGGTAGTCGTGCTTTTAATCAATGTGGTCAAGTTCCCAGTCTTTGAATCGGGACCGCGTTATGCGGCAGCGACTGGGATTTCGCTCTTAGAGGGCTATAAGAAAATCGGATCTTGGGCAGTTTGGGTGTATATGGCGTTAAGCGCCTCTACCATGTTTATAATAATGGGAGCGATTTCCATAGTTACCTCAGGATTGTTTATTCAATTGAGCGGCATTCAATTGGATTCAAGAGTAGGAGCGGTATTCCTGCTGTTCATATCAGTGTTAATACTTGGGTTTGGTAAATATTCTACCCTAGATCGGTTTATGAAATTCATTATTATTCTATTGACCATTTCCACTTTTATTGCGCTGCTCTTTGCCTATCTTCAGCCCTCTTTGCAGTTGCCAGAATTTGAAACGGAATTCACACTTTCGGATAAAACCCACGTATTGTTCTTAGTCGCTTTAATCGGTTGGATGCCTGCTCCCATTGATATAAGCATCTGGCATTCCGTCTGGTCCTCGTCTAAAAACAAGGACATGGGTAAGCGTGTGAGCTTGAAGACTGCCCTGCAAGATTTTCACGTGGGATACTGGGGGACAACCATTTTGGCCATAGCATTTCTCAGTTTGGGTTCCTTGGTGCTTTACTCTACGGGTGAGTCGCTAGCGGATAACAGTGTCGAGTTTTCGGGTCAGCTGGTTGGTATGTACACCTCAAATATTGGACAATGGGCATTTCCATTCATCGCACTGGCTGCATTTACGACTATGTTTAGTACGATGCTGACTTGCTTAGACGCATTTCCAAGAACTCTTAGGAAATCTACCAAGTTGATTTCAGTTCAATTGGCTGAGAAACACCACCACCAAAGGCTTTATTGGATCTGGATCATACTTACAGCTGTTGGCACGAGCATTCTTTTACTCTATTTTTTGAGCAGCATGCGAGCAATGGTTGATCTTGCTACGACCATTTCGTTTGTGGTTGCACCAGTATTGGCGATATTGAATTTTGTGGCAATGAATGACAAATCGATCGACTCGGTCGCTCGGCAACCCAAATGGTTGAAGACATTCAATATTTTTTCCATAGCACTACTATTGATCTTTAGCATCTGGTTTTTGATCTATTAATCGCGTTTTATCTTTATCGCTTATTTAGCCTCAATGAAGTACATCTATCTTATCACACTGCTATTACCCATGCAGATGTTTGCACAAAACGGGTTCAAAGTCGAACAAAGAACCATCACCAAATCGTGGATTCTAGAACCCGCTAAGTTCAATGACGACTTTGAAGTTACGATCAATCATCTCGAAGCTCCTTTTCCGAGTGGCAGTGGCGAAAAGGCATTTCTAGAAAAGCAGAAAGCCAAGTCTGCAGAGATGTTCCCGAGAAATGTAGCGGCAAGAGGGGGTAATGGCTCTCGCAGCACAGGTGATTCATTGAGCATCGTAGATAGTTTTGCTGTTAACTTTTTCTTGAATGGAAATAAGATGATTGGTGGTACGCCTAACGACAATGCCATGGCCATCTCAAATGATGGGAAATTGATTGCTTCGTGGAATAGTCAATTGTGGGGTTATGATTTGGAACAGGACACCTTTCTATTTAAATCAAACAATCCACATCCCAGTTTCGGGGCGTTTTTAGCCGGATACATGGATGGCGATGTTGGTATGCAATCAAGTTCATTTGATCCTAAATTATACTATGACCCTGTCAGGGATCGGTTTGTTTTTCTTTTTCTAACCGTTAATCGGGCGACCAACCCCTACACCAATAGTTCCACCATAATGGCCTTCTCAAGTTCAAATAACCCGAGCGATCCGTGGTATGCATACGCCATTGATGGTCACCCATTTGATGATGGAACTTGGGCCGATTATCCGCAAATCGCATTGAATAGTCACTCCTTATACTTTACAATTAATCAACTTTCTGGCAACGATTGGGTTGCAGATTTTGAATATACCGTCATATGGCAAATGGATTTGGACGCGGCATTTTCGGGTGCAGCTGAACTTCCGGCAAGAGTAATTGCAAATGACGCCCACGACAACTTAGATCGTAGATATATGCGGCCAGTTAAAAGGGCTGGTGGACCATGGGGTGATGATATTTATTTGATATCCAATAGACCGCGAAGCATCCAAAGTGATTCTTTTTGGCTGTGGCATTTGGAAGGAAGGATTGATGACGGGTTTGTACCTACTTCGACTTTGTTAATTTCTGATGTGGACTATGGCCTACCTCCTTACGCCAAGCAAGCCAACAATCATAGTTTTTGGACCAATGATGCTCGTCCACTGGGTGCGGTGCAAATTGGCTCTGAAATTCAATTTGTGGGTAATTCCATCAATCATGAAAATGGGTTGGCAGGAATTTATCATGGAATAATTGAAAATGTGAATGAACCGACACTGCAAGGACACATTATTTCAGATGATGTGTTGGAGTTTGGTTTCGCCAATATCGAGGCAATGGGAAAATTTGGAAAAACGAAAGAGGTTATCATCAATTTCAACCATACATCACCGATGCACCCTGCCGGAAACGCAGCCGTATATTTCAATGATGACCGTGAATATGGCCCCATACAATTGTTGGTTGAGGGATCAACGTATGTAGATATGATTTCGCAATCCTTTGATATAAACGAGCGTTGGGGGGATTACATCGGGCTTCAGCGTAAGTTCAATGAGCAAAGCAGAGCATGGGCGGCAGGCTACTTTAGTCACGGAAATAATAATGCAGGTACTTGGATCACAGAGTTGGCGACTCCTTTGGATAATTACGTGGGGATCGAAGAGGATGAAAAAACGACTCGAACTCTTGTTTTTCCTAATCCAGCTAGTCAAGAGGTTTCCGTGGTTTTTGATGTTTCTAATTCCAAACAAATCTCTGCTGCCATCTACTCAATGGATGGAAAGTTGGTTAAGGATTTTGGGACAATCACTGTTGGCGTTGGAAAGAATGAATTAAAATGCAATGTAATTTCATTGCCAACGGGCGTTTACTTCTTGAAAATATCGGATGAAAACGGGGTGTTTTCAACGGAGAAGATTGTTCGCAATTAAAGGAAGCCCAATAGGCTTTTTGAGCTACTCTAAATTTACCTTTGCACGCTGTGATTAGTTTAAACAGCATTTCTGTTTCCTTTAGTGGAATCGACCTATTCAAGGATATTTCCTTGGTAATAAACGAGCGCGATCGAATCGGCCTCGTTGGTAAAAATGGGGTTGGAAAAAGTACCCTGCTCAAGATAATTTTAGGTTTTCAAGAACCTGATGGCGGATCCGTAGTCATTCCGGACGGACGGAAGATTGGATACCTACCTCAAGAGATGGTATTTGAGGGAACGCAAACCATCTGGACTGAGACTCAAAAAGCATTCAAGGAATTGAATGACTTGAAAAAGCGTGAGGAAGAGATTCAGAAAGAGCTAGTAGAACGTACCGACTACGAGAGCGATTCCTATCAGCATATTATTGACGAATTGGGAAACATTCATATTCGATTGGATGTTATTGACGATGGTAAAGGCGAGCAGAAAGCGGAGCAAATTCTGCTTGGACTCGGCTTCAAACGTCAAGAGTTTGATAGGAAAATCACCGAGTTCAGCGGGGGTTGGCAAATGCGTGTTGAGTTGGCAAAGCTGATTTTACAAGCGCCAGATCTTTTATTATTGGATGAGCCGACTAACCACTTAGATATTGATTCGATCATGTGGCTAGAGGATTTCTTTTCAGAATATCCCGGTGCAATCATGATGATTTCACACGATAGGATGTTTTTAGACAACATTACAAATCGGACGGTGGAGATAGTCAAAGGCCGGATCTATGATTACGGAGTCAGTTATTCCAAGTATTTGACGATTCGTCAAGATAGAATTGAACAACAAAAGGCGGCATTTGAAAACCAACAGCGCTACATAAATCAGCAGGAGCGATTCATTGAGCGCTTTAAAGCTAAAGCCTCTAAGGCCAAGCAGGCGCAGAGTAAAATGAAGCAGCTCGACAAACTAGATCGGGTTCAAATTGATGAGACAGACAAGTCATCCATTCAATTTAAATTTCCTAAGGCTCCAAGATCAGGAGATGTAGCGGTGAAAGCCAGAGGCAGTTCAAAAGCTTACGATAAAAAGCAGATTTTCAGCGATGTTGACTTTGATATTTTTAGAGGCGAGCGGGTAGCATTTGTTGGACGAAATGGTATGGGTAAATCCACCATGATCAAAATGATTGTCGGAGATGAAAGTGGAGAAGGTGAATTGAATACTGGCCATAACGTGGAAGTGGGATATTATGCTCAGATACAGGAAAAGACGCTAAATCCAGACGATACTGTCGAGATGGTGATTGAAAATGAAGCCACGGGAGACAATGCCAAGATCCATCGTGTACGAGCTTTATTAGGCGCTTTTCTATTTGGTCCTGAAGATTATAACAAGAAGGTTAAGGTGCTGAGTGGCGGTGAAAAAAGCCGCTTGGCTTTAGCCAAACTACTCTTGCATGAATGTAACTTGTTGATCTTGGATGAGCCAACGAATCACTTGGACATGAGCGCCAAAGAAGTATTGAAAAAGGCTTTGATCGAGTACAATGGTTCGCTTATCGTAGTGAGTCACGACCGTGAATTTTTGCAAGGCCTGACCGATCGTACATTCGAGTTTAAGGATGGTAATGTAAAGGAGCACATCGGCACCATTGATGATTTCTTGAGTGGATATCAGATTCGCTCATTCCGTGAATTTGAAAAAGCCGGTGAACAAATAAAACAGGAAAAAAAGGAAGCCGCTAAAAAGGTGGAGGCAGACTCTACGGGGCATAGCAACAAAGAAAAAAGGGACAAGGAGAAGGAGTTGAAACAGCTCAAAGCCAACCTTCGATCGATTGAAAAAAAGATTGAACAACAAGAATCTGACATTGCCACGCTAGAGCAGAAAATGTCTGATCCTTCTGAGATGCAAAAACCTGAAAACAAGAGCTTATTCCATGATCATGCGGACATGCAACGAAAATTGGATGAATACATGCTGCGTTGGGAAAAGGCTGGTGCTGAGATAGATGTGCTGACCGAAATGCTTGCGACTTAACGGGACGAACTAAGAATGAATTTTATTTTTTCTTTTGGGCTACTATTTTGGGATTTTTTCGTCTCTAAATGCATGCGGATTGCTCTTATTGTTTTACTTCTTATTTCAAGCCAAAACTTATTCTCTCAAGGACAGGCAGATTGGTGGTATTTTGGACAAAGTGCAGGAGTGCACTTTACCACATCTGGACCAGTTGCTGTGAATGACGGACAGA